>Ga0123341_1001164_pt1 | contig 18995 bp, 21 predicted proteins | sample Turbeapinknodule_FD_89959 | JGI IMG/M metagenome (GOLD analysis project Ga0123341, IMG submission 89959) | Root nodule microbial communities of legume samples collected from Mexico - Turtle bean Mexico pink nodule | ecosystem: Host-associated > Plants > Roots > Nodule | place: Mexico: Nepantla...
CTATAAGAGCACATGTAGAATAATATTACTTATATATACTTATATTCTCATTTTTAGCAACTTTTTTTTTATTTGTTTCTCCTTTTATCCCACATAGCACATGTTGGAAAATGGTTTTGATTAGAAAAAAAAAATGATTACGTGAACGTAACATGTGAATGGGTTGTGAATAAGTGTAAAAGCAAGAGTTTGAATTTGGGGAAAGATTGAAGTTTTATCTAGGCGCCAGCTGGATTTAGATAGAGATAGAGATAGAGAAGCAACAATTTTAAAATCATGGAATTCGTAGGCTTCTTCTTCTATCCATCTTCACTTCACGTCACACTCAACTTCAAGGAACCATTTCTTTTCTAACCCAAATCCCCCAACAATTACTATTTAACCTTTTAGGATGCTTTTTTTTTCTCTATAATAATTAAATCTTTTTAAATATATAATAAGTTTTTATATTACAATATAATGTTATCGGTTACAACAATATATTTCCAAAATATTTAAATTCAGTTTCGATATATGAATAAAATATTTTAAACTAAAAGAAATATATAGTTAGGAAAAATTAAATAGTACAAAGATAAAATAGAAAATAATATTTCTAGTTCAAAATATCAATTTTACTCTATATTTTATGGGTCACCATTCAATCAAATTATATAAAAAAAAGATTTATATTATAAATATAATGTATCCCATATATAATCATATTACCTCAAACAATTATTGTTAGAAACACGAAACTTTATTCTTAAGTGGGGAGAACAAATATTTTAGGAAAAATTACAAGAATAAAGATAACAAAAATATTTAGAAGATAAAAAATAGTTTTTTATTGTAAGAAATTCATCGTTGGATCATTAAGGTAAGTAATATAAAAGAACGATTCTAACGTATATAACAATGAATAATAATTCCATAAAATTAATAATTAAATGTTAAAAAATAGTAGAATTTGAGTGAAGAATTGGATAAAAAGTTGAGAAAAAATAGTATTAAATTAAGCAATGAAGAAAAAAATGTGGGGCAAGTTGGTTGGTACATTACCTAATAAACCAGCTCCGAGATTCTGATTGTAATTGTTATTGGCAGCGAGTGAGTGAAAAAACAGTGACAGCCTCTAAAGGAAACAACCAAATCCCGTGAAAGCAAGCAAGAACGAAACTCAACTCCAATGCCCATGGCATCCGATCTAAACGACGCCGTTTTCCCCGAAGAAGATCTTGATGATGACGATGAAACTCAAGAGGACGAAGAGGAGGATGACGAAGACGACGACGTTTTAGATGATGACGAACCCCCTCACTCCGTCCTCGCCGCCGTAAGCCTCGCCGCCCCCTGTTCCACCGTCTCCCAAACACTCGGCACCGCATCAACTGCGATCGTTGTCGCCGATTCCTCCCCGAAGAGGCCGCGCACGGAGCAAATCGAGGAGAAAAAAGCGCTGGACGATTCGCGGAGATTGTTCCAGCGTCTGTGGACGGACGAGGACGAAATTGGGCTCTTGCAGGGGTTTCTGGACTACACGGCGCAGCGAGGATCCTCTCACCACAACGACACCGCTTTGTTCTACGACCAGATCAAGTCGAAGCTTCAACTCGGATTCAACAAGAACCAGCTCGTCGAGAAGCTCCGGAGGCTGAAGAAGAAGTACCGCAACGTCGTCACCAAAATCAGCGACGGCAAGGAAGTCTCCTTCAAGAGCCCTCACGACAAAGCCACCTTCGAAATCTCGCGGAGGATCTGGAGCAACACCGCTCCAATCACCGGTCCCGTCGAAGACGACGACGAAATCAACCCTAACCCTAATTCTAATCCAAATCCCAACCCTATTTTCGGCCAATCGGCGAAGACGCCGCTGTCGCGGAAGCGGTCGCGGCCTCGATCGGAGAAGCGCGAGTTCAACGACGGTTCAGCGTTGAACAAGGATACTAATTGTATTGGCAACAGTAACAATAATAGTAATAAAGATAATGAAAATTGTAACCATAGGCATAACTTACAGGGTGTGATTGAAGAGACAGTGAGGAGTTGCGTGTCGCCGGTGTTGAAGGAGTTGGTGATTGGTGGCATGGGATTGGGAAGTGGTTTTGGTTTTGGGGGAAGAGGTTTTGGAGTTGGAGGAGGGTTTTCAATGAATCCCTTGCAAATGCCAATGACATTGAGTCCATTGAATTTGGGCATTGGGGAAATGGGGATGGATGAGAAGTGGAGGAAGCAACAGATTTTGGAGCTGGAAGTATATTCGAAGCGTTTGGAATTGGTGCAGAATGAGATCAAGGTTGCTCTGGAGGAGTTGCGATCAACTGGTGGAGGATGACTCAAAATAAATCAAAGCTTTTAGGTGTTTACTTGGTGAGGATAAGGGTTTCCACGCTAATTGTTGATCCACCCATCGTTTATAGGCTAGTTACACAGCTAGTAATTTATTTTTTCTTTTTTTAATAGTTTAGATTTTTATTACTGCATACACCAGTTGTTTAATAAAGTGTTCTTGTTTTTCTTCTGTCTTCTGTAAAATTTTCTTTTACGCTTATTAATAATTTACATGTACAGATAGAGTGAGGGAATTGGCGGAAGACGAGCTTCCTTGTACTTTGATCTGCTGTGAAATTGCGAGTCATTTTTTTCATGAATGAGTTACTATTTGATTCTGGGAAAGTTGCTCTACATTCTGCCTTTCGATTATTTGGATTCTTTGGTATTTGGAAAGAGGCTGCTGGGTTGAAAGACATTATTTATTGAAATTAATTCAATTATCGGATATCTCTCTTGGTTTCTGCGTCTGGTGCCATCGTAGAGGCACGCCACCAAAAACTCAAACAGAAAATCTATATTCGGTGAGAACTGTGCCTGTGTGTGAGAGAGAACCATTAATTTAGTTCTTGAAGTGTTCCTATCTTATTTAAGAGTAATCCCTTAAGTATTAAAAAACGTTAAATAATCCTTAAAAAATATTGCATAACCTTTTAAATTTCTCCTTAAACGTTAAGTATAATATAAAACATTCAATATTGAAAGATTAGTTATACAGTTTTATTCAAAGGCTACTTGGAAATGAGAATTTTGGAAGACCATATAGTAAGACTCGAATTCATGGATCTATTCACTTTTACCTCTATTTGTTAACTAAAACTTCATTATTTGATTTTTAAACTGGATGCTTTAGGTGAAATGTCTATTAGAGACAACAGATTTTAACACAACTATATACCTAAGACTCGAATTCATAGATCTAACTTAGACTATAATATTAAATAAATAGTTATTTTTGTAGGATATTGTAATATAGACTTAATCATGTGATATTATCTTTACAACTTTTGTTAGATGATATCGAATTGTTAGATGATAATGTGGCTCAAAATATAAATAAAGAGTACTATACTGAATTTTTAAGATGGTGAACCCCGACAAATTGACATAATGTGGCCGAAAATAAAAAATAGTCACCAAACCAGGAACAGCACCGTTCCTGAATATTAGAATTAAATTATTGTATTTATGCCCCAATAATAAAAGAAGAAAAGATGCAGTCAGCATAATCCTTTAGGTAGGAGGAAACATGCATAAGAGAAAAGTGCACCCCCTCCTACAGCCCCTTGGACCTTTCATCAAACAAAGCCGACCAGAATTGTCAGAAAGTCATTAGAGCAGCTTCCTCCATGCAACAGTTTCTATATCTCATACAACATACAGATGCTACTGGGCATGACAATCCCAGACAAATATCCTGCATTTCCCATTAAACTAATCAAATTCTATTCACATCAGGTATGTATGTACATACAGGTTAATTGCTACGCAAAGCTAGTAAGCCGTACATCATTTTACATACAGCACAATAACATAGTTCCATACTATGGAACAAAGCAACACTTGTGCTGATTCCTTGCCGCAAATTGTGTTTAACAACTCGCAATCAGTTCCACAACAACCACTATTGCTTCCCAGATTCTGGTGTATCTAGCTGACGTATTTTAACTTGGTAAACCTTCTTGGTCTGCTTATCATGAGTTGTTGGCCCCAATGCAGCTTCTTGATCCCTAGTAGGCATGCCATCCGTAGGTTGTGGTTTAGTCATCCATTTTGGAGATGGTATTGAAGGATCCATGTTCCGCACAAATCGGGGTTGTAAATTGGTTATCGGTCTTGAACTTGGAACCCTCAATGACCTAGGTCTCTCTCTTTCCTCCGTCGTTAAAGAAGAAAACTCAGTTTTCATATTGTGGAACTGTTCTTCACACTGTAACCTATCTCGTATCTTAAAATTCTGTCTGTCATTATGTCCACCATATTTTGGTGTAGTCATTACGCCATGGTGATTATATTGTCCATTATATCCACTTGCGTTCTCACCATAATATTTTCCATATCCAGGCGATCGAAGCCCGTTCATTGAATGATGGACTGGAGGTTGCTCCAGCAATCCATGGGATCTGTTATTTGATTTAATGTTGAGGGTGTTCTTAACAAGTCGATGAGCTGCTTCTCCCAGTTGAGATCCAGCTTTGGCTCCAGGTACTTGTGGCCTGTGTGGATGCATCATATACAGAATGGTCAGGCATGTCAAGTATCTCCAATAGAATAAATGACAGGTTTCATGCATCAAGAAAATTACATGCTCGGATTGAAAGTTACCGAGAACTTTTCAACTTCCACAACATTGATTTTTTCAAATATTCCACAAGTATACTACTTTAAGAAAACACTAATTAATAATTACTTCTCGAAATTTTGTAAATATAATTATACAAGACAATGAGCTGCAATTCCATACATCACTATTATGATTCAATGATTTGTTAACTTTTGTTCTCTTATCTTTCATTGATTTCTCATAAAAGCTGAAAATTTGGATATGCTTAAATGTTAAATGAAAAAGACCTGGAGGAGCACTATTGAATGCACACTATTTATCCATTGCTATGTTTTCATTCTTTTGAAATATGGACTTCACAGTCACACACTCACCCTATTTGGTAGCTATTCCATTGGCGGGCTCTGTTTCAGTTACATTTTTCACTCTATACGAACGTTATTTTGCTATATAAGGGCTCCGTTCTAACTATGCTAAAACATAAGCTTCATGCAATCAGTACGTATGTGTAGCTCTCATTGAAAAGAAGTTTATTTCCTTAGGTCTTAGGACAATCTATTGTTCCCAACAAAAGACTACAAATAAAATGTAATTCTTATCCAATGTCCACACCACATTATGGGATGCTGCTCTAAGGACGAAATACCATTTAGAAAAAACATGCAAACAATTATGTGTTACTGGTTTTTTATATATTGGCCTCTACATAGGTTGATAGTGAGACTCAATTGTTTTGTTTGACTTGTGGTTAACTAGTTTGGTAAATTATTTGTTTAAAAGTATTACATTCAGCACTATTGCATCCTTTATTGAATATGATACATTTCAAGCTATTTTTAATCATCTCTGAATGTTACAATTCAATAGGATCTTCAGTTTATGATTCAAAAATTAGTTAAAATTCAAGATTTGATAACCTTTGAAATATTAAACTAAACCATCAGTTTGGGCAGCGCTGCAATATTGTATGTTTACCCAGCCAGCAAGAACATGAAATATATTGCACAAACCTGACATCCTCATGGAAACAGATTCTCACCTTTCTCTTGTTTGCAGTCGCTGACCAATATTGTCCTCATGCCACAGCACAGGAAAAGGTTTAACATCAGTGGCTTTTAACACCTGCAAACAGAAACAAAATGAAAGTGAGATCAATATAATTGAACCGAGAAGGAAACAGCAGGTATTGTTGAATTTACAGAGGAAGAGAGATAGAACAGAATATTTTAGACAGAATTTAGAGAATGAGAATGCTTTATTATTTAGTTAAATGTAGTAAACAGGTTATGTAAGATATGTATATAGCCTTATTGTGGAGACTATTCGCAAGGATACTCTCGAGGAAAATTCCTAGAAACCAACCAACGAACACTAAATGCAGTTAAACAAATGATAAATGAAGATGATATTTCCTAAGTACATTTACAGTTATTGTTTCAAACATGCGTCACCATCTAATTAAAAAGAACAAAAAACATAATAAGGTCAAAATATAGATAAGTCTGTCTGAACTAATTCCCCAAACCTAGTTAATAGTTTGACACGAGGAGTGGTTCTATGAGTATATAAATAAGAAACAGTTGTGATGTGAAGCTCCATCCATCAGATGAACTGATTAACTTTCCAAGTCAGATGCTAAGAGTAGTCAGTCACAACACAAACCTTGTTGGGTATTACTACACCATCTGGAAGTTTCGGGATATGATTGTGTCTTTGTGGGTTAAGAAATGTAATATTTCTGAAATACAAAAACACTAAACATGAGTTCCGTAGAGAAGATTAAATTATTCCATAGGTGTAGTCACAGAGGACAAAACTTACAAGACTTGGTTACAGTCAACATCTTGCAATCCTCTGATGGGACAAGATACAATAGAGCTGAAAACATTTCTTTCACAAAACCAAAGATATCCATTCATCCCACCACTACAAACAAGGATAACAAACAGGTATATGAGCCTATTAAATAGCTACCAGAATTCAAAACGATGAGTGATGACCACTAGCACATTCACCAACCTAGCATTTGTGTCAATTGGCCGAACAAATCTTTCATGTGGGGCTAATTGACTACAAACACGGGAATAAGATAAGATATCTGAAGCCAAATCATGTGCACAATTGACATATAGCAAATCAAGCATCACACTGTTCCGAAAGTGTTCTTCCTCCTGCATATAAGAAAACTGAAATTAAGCACTAAAGACACAATAATTAGAAGCTTTCATGAATTCTTTTGGTGTAAAACATGGACAATTCTGACGAAAAAATTGTCAAAAGTTATCTAGCTATTTGAAATATCTGTTAAAGTAAATATCTAAAAAAAATCCTCCAGCAATTGAGTAGCAAAAATAGAACAGAAGAAGATTATTAACACTCAACAAATTTATCTAGATAAAAATGGCTACAGTCAATCAACATTCGACAATTCCTACGTAAAAGAGTGGCAGCTGCATTTCCTACTGTGAGAATCCTGAACACATTTTATGCAACTCTTATCTTATTTTAAACATAAATTCACTTGGAACTATGCAAGAAGATAAAAAAATTATTTTATTGACATCACACCAATTACATTCTCATCGTCTCTATTTGTAATAAATAAATCTTTTAGAAAAGGAAATAAAGATATGCCACAATGAATAAAAAGATTATAAAGATATTTTTTCCTGATTTCTATGGAAATATTGAGAATATTTTTTATCCTAATAATCCGCTAGTCACAACAAATTCCTAGTGGATTCAAGAAGAACCACAAGGTTTAATTTTACAGTTTAGTCTTTCATGCAACTCAACAACCAAAATTTTCATGAAACAAGTATTCTTAGTCAATAATTATAAATATACAACAATTCCTCCCCTTCCACATACACACATTCACTTAAAAGTTCCAAACCGTTAATGTATCTTCAATCTTTCTTGTGGCAGCAAGCAATTTCTTCTCATCAATAAATGGCAGCTTGGCCACACCCTGAAAAGCACCCACAGCAGTAGTTAAAAAACAACTTAACTCCCACTTCATTCTAAAGCATTCCTAATTTGTAAACATGCTATAATACCTGCCATGCAAATCTTTTTCCGTTCATATCAATCTCAAAGTCTGTCAAATAGGTATCCATGTAATATCAGATAAAGAAAATATGTCAGATTTAACAGAATTAATAATAAACAATTAATAGACAATTATCTCACCAGCAGGGTAAAAGTGAAAAATAGGAGATGAAGGATCAGTCATCAAATCTCTATATTTCTTAGGCAGTGCACTTGAACTGCAACAGAAAATAAATAAGTGAAACAGAAAGGATGGTAGAATAATTTAATTTAATCATAAGAGAAGGAAGAAACCTTGAAGCAGGTAGGGTACCCATGAGCTGATCAAATGGTTTAAATGGCTCTCCAAAGTGGAAAGTTATTTCCTGATCAGCTAGATCTTTAAAATCAGAAGCGAAGGGAGCATAATGATATGGGTAGTACCTGAAGAAATAATTAAAGTAAATAGTAAGAAGATTGAACATAGTCATGAATGATAATTCAACTCAAATGAAGGAACACTTCTGATGTTGACATCAAAGCCCAAGGCCATGATGAGAAGGATCATGACCAAGGCCCAACATTTTGAGGAGACTAGGCTGATTATATCTATAGCATTCTGGAGAGCTAAAATAAAATTATTGATATATTGCTTGCAGTTAGGATTTGAACAGAGAATCACAAGTTTAGTATGTGTGCACTTAACCAAGGGGTCAAATCAGCTTTACTGGCAAAACTCTAAAACTAAATTTGTATTAAAACATTTTGAAATTCAGAAAATGGATACGGATGATGTTGACAAACCAGTGAGAATATAGGGTTCTTCCTTGCATCTTGCAATCTTATCAACTATTCACCAATTGTGGCACTTATCCTTAGGCATATCAAACCTTATTTGTGGCACCTTCATTTATCTAGGTTTCTTTGTTTTGTTTTCAGTTACTAACTTTTAAATTGATTCCAATCTCTAACCCCTAAGTTCTCAAATTTTGTGTCAATTCTATTTGGAATCTTATCAACTTCTAGCAATTCAAGTCAATTCTATTAAGCAACTAAGCCTCATCAAGGCATCCAGTCTATATTATGTTAAGTTGTTTCTCAAACCACTATGGTAAAGTTGAGAACTGTAGCATTGAAGTTAACACATAAGGGAAAGATCTGCAACCTAGAAATTTTGCTCAAAGAAGAACAGATGTGGAGTGTGAACAGATACATTCATCAAGTTTCACTCAACTAATTCAATAAATCAAGAAAAAAAGTAAAGATACATTATTTAACAGTGTCATCATATCTGAAGTGCATACTTGTATCTTATAATATTCAGATCATCTTAATGCAAGCTCATTCATTACCCTAGGACTTCATTAAGCAAATAATAATAATAATGATAAAACCTCTAGACAGACAGCTTTCTAGCTTTACAAGTAGTTGCATTTGATTTTCTCAGAAACCAACAGTGGTGCTTTACACCAAAGTTGTGACTAACTGTTAGAAATATAAGAAATATAATATCTAAATTTTTTATCTTAGAATATTTGAAAGTATCTTAGATACTCTCTTAGGATTTATTCTTCTTTTATATTTTTATTTGTTTCCTTATTTAATTAAGATCTTTATAATTATAGGAATAACTTATTAATATCAGATCTATTGGAATGACTTATAGACAGATCATATCACGTATTTATTGTCATCAGTTTATATAAAATGAATTTATTGTGTAGTCCATACATACAGTTTTCATCATCTCTTTCATCTGTTTTCTCTCTTTCAATGCAGTACCATTCTTAATTACCTGTTTTGTGACTGTTATGCTACCGAGTTCCCCAAAACAAAACAAAAATGGAACTCTAATTAGTCAGTTTTTTTGTTGTATCTCTTATTTTTAATATGAATGTCCCTTTTCCACCGTGTCCTAATTTGGTTCCTTATTTAGTTAAAATATTTACAATTATAGGAATACCTTATTAGAATCAGATATATTATTATATTGATTTATAGACAAATCACATCATGTATTTTTGTCATCAGTTTATATAAAATGACTTTGTTGTGTAGTCCATACACACAGTTTTCATCATCTCTTTCATCTGTTTTCTCTCTTTCAACGTGGCCTGTGTTTGGCAAAACTAATTGAAAGCTATATTAGAGTGGTACCATCCTCCATGACATATTTTGTCACTATTCCTCTAGTGAGTTCCCCAAGGTAAAATATACAACTATAATTAGTCACTTCTTTCGTTGGATATTTTATTTCCAAGACTAATGTCACTTTTCCACCGTGTCCTAATTTGGTTTGCCACTAATACATAATTATTCTTAATTTGTGGCAAAGTGAAATACTTTTCATAACAAGCTAAAGTTTAATAAGCTTTAGTTTGCTTGAGGGGGAGTGTTAGAATAAAACAAATATATAAAGATGTTATCTTAGAATCTTTGATTTGTTTCCTTACTTAATCAGGATCTTTCCAGGAACATCTAATTAGAATTACATTTATTAAAATATGATTTATAAGCATATCATTTTATATATTTATTGTCATCAACTTGTATAATTTGGATACTTGTGTAGCCCATGCACACAGTTTTCAACATCTCTTCCATCTATTTTTCTCTCTTTCATGCATGTAAACACACCAACTTGCCAAGTGAATCACTGAAAAATGATAAACAAAAATAACTAAAACCTATAAATAAATAAAAAACCATCACTAACCACTTCCATGAGCTGACACCTTGATAATAATACCGGCAAATCCAACAAAGGCCTTCCACATATTTCAAGACCTAAAAGACAACTAAAACAATGAGCTGAATTCCAGTTCTAATATAAGAAATTAATGAGAATGAGAAGGATAATATTCACAAGAAAGCAAAATATTCAGAATCAATATATTGTCTATCCCTGTTACGAATGCACATGATGTCCACTTCTAGTTCATTAGATTTTGCAAAAATATTTATGAAATAAGAAGTTATTCTTCAGGGCACCATTGAATTTTGTTTAAACCAGTATCAGCAGATCTAAACCCATTTGAAGAACACATGCAGTTGGCGGGCATAAATAGACTACCTTTCCTCCTTTGGAACACAGGTAGGGAACAGTACCACAAAGTTCAAGAATCAAGACCCTATAAGTATAGCCACATCAAATAAAAAGGAAATGTAGAAATATGTTTGTATGCTTTCCCTTCTAAGTCAGAATGCATGTAAATGGACACAGTCAGCATTTATAAGATTAAATCACGTGTGGGCATTAGATTTGAATATTAGGGCATATCCAAGAACTGCAAAATCTTTTACAAGATTAGTCTTATGTCAGACATAGAACTTACAGTATCTTTCTTAATTTTATCAATCTGCTCAAGATTTGATACACCAAACTTTTCAGCATAATATCTTTCCTTGTATCCAGGATCCCCTAATTTAACCTGAAAAAATAAGAATCATTTAGTTCTAAAATAGATAAGCATTTATAAATTGCTCATTGGATTTGATGGGTCAAACATTGGTGTAGCCTCACTATCACAGACATGCTACCCTTAGTGTTTCTTTGGGAGCACTAGTAGAATTACTTTTGCAATCCTGAAAAGCAATTTTGGTGGTGTTCCAAAACATAAATACAGAAAATAAACTGGAAATATATCCTAATATTTAACCTTATCCACAAGTGAGGCTCGGGGTTCTCGAGGCATTTCTCCTCTTGCCCTAGCTCTAATCTCTTCATTATTTTCTGCAGCCTGTAAATACAATTACATGCCAGGAAGCAGTAACATATAAAAGCATATTAAAAGAACATATAGCTAAGGAATATCAGTTCATGAAATTTGTTAGAAAGCAGAATACCAGCCGAATGCAAACTCTTTTCTGAAAGATTTTATCTTCATGAATAGCAATGAACTGGATAAATCGTTCCACTCTATCTAAGAAAACCTGTGAGGTATAAACAATTTCACATTGCAATACTCGTTGAGAAAGAAGGAATTCCAGATTGGTAATTTAAGAGTTATATCTACTAGAGAATGAAAATATAAGAAAGAAGCTTAAGAGATTAATGAAACTCCTAGTTGATTCATGTATTTATAAGAGTCCTTAGATAAGAGATACACTAAAAATATCTAAAAAGACTACACCAAGGTGACAGATAGGTATTACAAAAATTAAGTTAAACTATCATAACAAGTTAACTATTAAAACAAGTTAAATAATTCTAGCACATCCCCTTAAGTCTAAGCATACAAATTGTATGTACTAAACTTGGAACATATAAATTGAATTCAAGGTCTTCTCAAGGACCCAGTCAAAATATTTGTAAGCTGATCCTAAGAGCTGACAAATTCCGTGCAAATTTCCTTAGACAACAACTTTTCTCAAATGAAATAACAATCAATTTCTCCGGGTTTGGTTCTTTCAAGAAATTCAGGATTGGAAGTACTGTGAATGGTTGTTGGTTAACATGATACATTTTCATTTTTTGAACTTCACAAAATTTCAACGCTTAGAGGAATTATTTTATCCACACACAATTTCATAAGTGATTATATTTTGGCACTAGATTGAATATCCACATTCAGTTTCTAGCTTTCCAAGTAATAATATTGTTTCCAACAAGAACACAATATCCAATAATGAAATGCCTATCTATAGGAGATCCTGCCCAATCAACATCACAATGCCCATACATCTAACTATTTCTCTTGTCTTCGTATAGCAATATTAGTGCTAAAGCCTTTTTGAGGCATCTAAGGATGCAAATGATAACATTTTAGTGATTAAGACAAAAAAACTCGCCTAAACTGACTAACCACTCCAACTGCAAAAAAAAAAAGTTAGGTCTAGTAATACTGAGATAAATAAGTTTTCCAAAAAGTCTTCTATATCTTTCTAGCTTTGAGAAAGGTTCACTTTGCTCTTTTATTTAGATTAATAGGACTGTTCACACGTCTACAATCAATCACACCTATTTCCTTTAGAATATCTAATGCAAATTTTCTCTAAGAAATTACAATACCTTCCTTTGATTGAACTACTTCAATATCCATAAATGATTCTTTAGCTAAGAAATTTTAGTGGCATCATTATATGTAATAACTATGTCATCAAAATACACAAATGAGTACACAAGTTTCTTAGGACATACACGACATAAAAGACTGAATGATCTGTCAAACCAAGCATCTAGAGATAGTTTAAAATCATAGAGATTGGTGTATTTACCATCTAACACACACTCCTCCTGAGCAACAAAGCTAGGAGGTTGCTCCATGTAGATTTCCTCTTCTAGATAACCATGAAAGAAGACATTCTTGATCACCATGAAGGAAGACACTCTTGAATCAAGTATCTGTGAACTTTGACTTTGCATGGTTTTGGAAATCTAAGTTGTTGACAAACCAGATTGAGTGGGAGGTTGTGCTTGGCTGCTAGATTTTAGTCGTAGATATTTATGATATTCTTCATCATAAAACTTTGTTCAACCTTTTCAAATTTGGAGATATTGGTTGTCTTGTCAAGAAAGTCATGTAAAGAGAAGTCGTTCTCTTGAGTATGGACTACTATATTAAAATAAGAGCATTGAGGATACAATATGACCACTTCTTCCTCCTCGATTGTTACAACCTCCCTTTCCGTGAGTAGACAACATGGAAGATGATTCAACAGAATCATGAAAATTTCTACTGGTAAGGATGGGAACACAAACCAGTCGTGTTGTTAGACTTCCCATTGAGGAACCTCTTGAACATGTAGGATTTGAACATGATTAAATTTGGGATCAAGACACGAAGGATGACATTGACAACCATATAGAACTTATCCAACTTCTTAATTTTTTCCAACAAATCTACTTCTAAGTAGCTTATTAGGCTTTAGTAATAAAGGAAGTCATGTTGTGATTTGTATATTTAAGAGATGTCAACTTATGGGAAGAACTATAAAGACGTTGCATATGATTCGCAAAATTACTTTTAGCCTTTCCAAAAAAGGGTTACAAGTTTAAAAGATCCTAATATATTAGGTTCCACAAATTGCCACAACAAAGCACAAAGCTGAAAATTCATCTTCTTCCACTATTCAACTTTGTCTAATGGTATTTTACTATCACTTTCTTCCAAGTGGTCATAAAATCCTTGACCAAAAAACCAAAGCTCAAGAAATGTACACCGAGAGGTAACTCTTTCCATTAAGCTTCTCTAAATCAATTGTGAGAGTCCCCGAAAAAGAGGTGGGAGGTTCTGAAGACATTTTGAAGAAGAACGTAAAAAAAGGGATTTGAGGGGGACAAGTGGCTGCAACCTATGGGTTGAAACAATCAATGGTGGAAAACAAGAATTGAGGGTTGAAACATTGATAAGGGAGGCCAACAAACCCTATGGACCGTGCAGCATTTGGCTTTCCCACACCTAATTGGGTGCACAAAGATGGTGCATTTGAGGGAACATGGAGACAATCCAGCCTCCGTTATTGGTTGCATTCTCTATCACACAACGAAAGGAACCAAATCTAATACTCACCAGAGAAAATGGCAGTGGCCGAGTGGTGATGTACAGCGGAAGACAGTGGTGGACAGCAGAAGATGGTGGCAGATGTTAACTGTGAACAATGGATTCTCCGACACTTGATGAGACAAACATGACCAGGTGCTTGGTAGAGGATAAAAAAAGACAGTGGTCTGACAATGGTAAGTGGCGGTATTCTCACTTCAAGAACTGGACTTTAAACCTAACTTAATATAACCCAACTCGACAAGCAGATGACTAAGGACACCACAAAATCTTCACAGCTAGGTCAGTCATCTCAAAGACAAGGCCCCACCAAACCTCAGAAGAACCTTAACCGAGGGAGAACTGAACATGAACCAGAATACCAATTGTTCTTCTTTCTAGTCTTCTTACAAGACAGGTTAAGTAAATAAATTGGGCTCGCTTTGGACTTCAACTAGAACAATAAGTTAGAAGAGAGTGTACTTAGTATATTGGGCTTGTGTCAAACACACATAAAACCTAGCTTCTAGAAAGTCTCTCCCTGAACCACCCCTTAAGCTAGTCTATAGAAGGAGTAAGGCTTGTTTGGGAGGCACCTCACCTAGGCCTAACCCTAGCTGCCCCCTTCTCCTCTCTCCTCTCACTCTTGCCCACCAAGGCACCCTCTCTTATAAATAAGGTGTCTAGCCTCATGCATTTTCACCTTGAATTTAAATATAGAAAAGAAACTCTGCTTGAGTGTTTAGTGAGTTTTGTTCTCCTAAAAGTTCTTGGGTCTTATCTTGTGAGAGCATACTCCAAGTGGCAACTCTTCACCACTCATCTTGGAAGCTCTCATTCTTCCAAGTGGCGTGACCCATCTTCCACTCCATAAGCTTTCTCTCATCTTTCTCTTTTGTTTTCTTCCATTACACCTTCCATAATTCCATTTCGTTTGTGTTGTTGTTTTCTTCTTTTATTTTTCGGTCATAATGCATATACATTGTTTCCTTTTTTATTTGTTCCATTCCGCAAACATCATCATCTTCACTCTATAATTGTGTTTTCTCTTTTGCTCTTTAGAAGAGAACCTTCACACTTGCTTAACCACTTGGTTAAGTTCGTGTCTAGTGACAATCTTCTTTGAGCTTATCACCATATTTGCTAATCCAAAAATCATAAACAAAAGTGCAACCTCTAAAAATGTGCAATCCTAAAATCAACTCACATCATAACTCAACCTTATAAAATCAGCTTGACACTCACTTACATACTATGAAATGTCCAGTCAATGTGAGATCTCCAACAAGACAATGATAGAGAGAGCAAAATTGACCCACTCTAATACCAACTTGAGAATAAAAATATGAGAAAGAATGCTCAAGAGATTAATGCATCTCTTAGCTTATTCATATATTTACAAGAGTCCTTACATTAGAGATACACAAAAAAGATCTGAAAAGACTACACCTAGGTGAGAGATTGGTATTACATAAATAAGTTAAACTATCCTAACAAGTTAACCTATTCAAACATGTTAAACAATTCTAACATATCCAAAGCACAAAACAAGCAACTGACGTGAAGAGATATTGCTAGAGAAGACTTGATCATGCTAAAGAACAAATTATAACCGAGTACCATACTACAAAACAGAAAGATTATATAACTTAGTTTGATCACAGAAAATAAATTTACCTCGCCCACGTCAGTAAGATAACCACCTATGACAGAAAATTCCTTTCTGTATATATGCATCAATAAATTTATAGCCCCCTGAAATAGTACAAAGTTTATCAAAGATAATAACATTCTTAAATAGAAAGAGACAAATATTGAGAGGAACATAAGTCATAACCAAAGAATGTTTAGATCCCACACATCCCAAATATAGTCGTAATAAAATGTAAATGGCAATGTGATATTTTTTGTTTCCAGCCGTCACAGCTCAGTGTAACATGGTGCATTTTGGATGCTTACCTCCCTGATCTCTAATGTTGGCATATGTGGAAGGAAATCATTGCCAACAAAGAAGCATAGAAATACAAAATCGTCCACAACTCGTTCAAAGTCAATCTCAAATGGAGGGTTGGGTATCTCCAATTCAAATTGCAAATATTCACGCAGCACCCAGATGTTAAGAAACTGTAAATAATATGAATTAACTTAAAATTGAAAACAAACAGCATAGAAATATAAAAAATTCACATCAATTTGTCGGACTTTAATTCTCAAACCTGATATTTCTTCTTGTGAATTGGGCTATCATCAGGAGTATCAAAGTCCTCAACTTGACAATCAGCCGCAAAATGCCCAACTTGGCCACACGAAAAACACCTATCCTGTTGACCAGGTAAAGTAACCACCTGTTCATGCATTAAGCAATCATTTGAGACAATCCATAGAGATCAATGAGCTAATAATATCATAAAAAATCATGCATTGGAAACTAACCTCCCTCAATATTGAGAAGTGAACCTCATGTGTAGCTAAGGAGAGCATAATCAAATCAGCATCCTGGTTTAAGGATTGTATCATACAAATATCAAGGAAAGGATAAAGACACCAAATACACATAAAATGAAAATTCAATAACAGCACAAAAACTCACCAATCCATACAAACAATGTCGAGTATTTGGATTGAAACCAGGAAGGTTGCGTTGTAACCGGATGTATTCCATTATTTTATGTTCTCCTTCACCGGGTGCATTTGAATCAGACAATATAACCTTCAAATAATTAATCACCCAATGCAGCCCCATAAATAAATATATAGAGACAAAGTATCCTGAAAACCAGATGTGTAAAGAAAAAAATATACGGGATTACTCCACAGAAAGGAATGATCCATCTTCAAGGTATCAAGAGACATAACATAAGGAATTAATTGGATAAGGTGTCAATTGCACCTTTGTATTCCGCCAGCTAGGATTGTAGTTCAGTCTAGTATGTATATAATACTGGAGAGCCACTGACAGGGTTGCCATAAATTGAGTTCCAGGGGTAATGACATTAGAGTCTGAAGTCTCACGCTTGTCTTTAGAAGACAAAATGTTTTGCTCACCCTCAAACTCTTTCCTCAGCCTTTCCTCTTCAGCTTCCTATAAGGTCACATAAGCACAATAACTCAAACTTCACCACAAAAAACGTAGGAGTCTCTTGCATGCATATGAGCAATATTAACATTCTTACAGTCTCAGCAGTGTCTTTTGCAGCTCGGAAGCGCCTAGAACGTTGCTGATTCATTTTGGCTCTTGGTGCAACACCATCTGAAAATTACAAAGTAAGAAAACAAGATGCAAAAGCTGAAGCAGTAAGGAACAAATGAAATGATAACGTTGGTTCAAAGTAAAAACAGAAGCCAGGAACTATCAGTTTGAAAATTACAGACACACAGAAAGATTGTAAGCTTCAGGAAAATTGAATACACCAATGTAAGCTTTTGATTTCCCAATGTCAGTTTAAATGTGGATTACATTAAGGTAAACAAAGGTCTTGACCTTCGTCTTGCACATTTACTTATTTACATTCGAACTCTTTAGCCTTTTCCTATGTTAAATTATCCTATTCTAGCTTAGAATAGAAATAGCTTATTAGGACGTTCGGCTTTGTTGGGTCTATAGATATAGATAATCTTTCTACTATTACATTACATTGAGTTTTCTTTATTCATAAAATGTGAAAATGAGTCCAAGGAGCACTCCATCCTAGAGCAATACTCTAGGTTTAGCAGGGGAGTACTTGCCAAGAGGAGAACAGTTGTGTCATTTTGTGTCATGTGAGTCAAGTTCATTTTGCTAGAAAACGAAAATTACTAAGAAAGAAGAGAAGAGTACATCAGAAGGGATAAGACATCCTTGTAGAAACAAAGGTACTGGAAATCAACGAAAACGAGAAAAAAAAAACCATAAATGTATTAACTCATACCAATTGCAAGGTAGAGAAGCTTCCTTGGACGAACCAACGAATAGAGATGGTCAATGTAATCAAATACAGATTTAAACACATCATCATAGGTAGCAGGTGCCGGCTGCATTCCAAGATTTAACGGAAGTTCAGCAAAACCAATTAGCAACTCAAACAGAAACATAACATCACATCAATCCACTATATAGTAGCTAATTGAATTAAGAAAATCAGCACCAGAGCTTCAAACGTGAAGTATAAGCCGAAATTCGGAACTTCATATTCCATCCAGGCTCGGAGTAAGGAGGAGGAAATAAGAAACGCTATGTACTAACCTTGCCATCGGGGTGAAAACAAGGGTGGATAATGCCGTTCATGTCCAAGTACAAGTTGTCGAATTCCATTCCGTTGGGGTTAGGTTTAGACGCGTCGATAGGCAACGGAACGCCGTCGTCGCCGACGGCGGGTTCATCCTCGATTACGTCGGCGATGCAGAGCGGGTAGCGGTCGGCGAGCCACCGGTAAAACGCTGGCACTCCCATGGTGACAGTAACAGCTGAGGTGGGTTGGTTGGTTCGCAAACGACGGAAAGAGAGAAGAAAAGTTTGGATCTGTGTCGTTCCCACTGCCTTTTCTGTTCATCCGATCAGAGACATCTATATTCGGGCAATTGCTTCCTGCACCCGATCAGTTATGACTGGCACCCGACACACTTTTAAAAATCCTAAAATGCCTTGTCTTCTTCATTTACGGATAAAAATATCCGGAACTGCTCGTTGCTTATGGATAAAAATATCCGGAACTGATCGTTGCTTACGGATAAAAATATTCGGAAGTCACAGTTGTGCCTACGGATAAAAATATCCGGAAGCCAGCCATAGTTTTGCCTACGGATAAAAATATCCGGACCCAACTATATTCCGGATAAAAATATCCGTAAGTCAAAACAAACTTACGGATAAAAATATCCGGACCCCAAACTCCCTTACGGATAAAAATATC
>Ga0123341_1001165_pt1 | contig 18994 bp, 16 predicted proteins | sample Turbeapinknodule_FD_89959 | JGI IMG/M metagenome (GOLD analysis project Ga0123341, IMG submission 89959) | Root nodule microbial communities of legume samples collected from Mexico - Turtle bean Mexico pink nodule | ecosystem: Host-associated > Plants > Roots > Nodule | place: Mexico: Nepantla...
TTCTAAAATACCCTCTGCTTGCTTCTCCTTTTCTGACTGGTGTCTTGCTCCTTTATCGTGTTTGAAATCGATTTAATTGGCATGACCCAGTTTAGGGTGATAGGTATCTCTATTTCGATGGTTTTTTTGGGCTGTTGGGCTGGTGTTTGGGTTGGTGGATAAGGGTTGTTGTTCTTTTTGCCCCTTGTTTTGGTTGCAGTGAGTTTATTTTGGGTTTGTTTTGAGTTTGTACGGGTTTGTTTTAAGTTTGTACGAGTTTGTTTTGAGTATTGTACGGGATTGTACAGGTTTTTTAGTGGTAGAATTTTTTGCCTCTCTCATTTTGTTGGTTTGGGAGACTTGAGATTTGATTCATATTATATAGGTATGTATAAGGGTTGAACCACCCCTTAAGTGGTTCCTGTTATTCAATTCTTATTGCTGATAAAAAAAAGGAAATAATATTAATATTTTGGTTAAAGTTTTTATGTATCTATGATTTATTCTTTTAACTAATTAAGAAAATAATCCTGATAAAGATTATATTTTTTTAAAGTATGCAAAGTTTCCTTTTCTTTCTCAAAACCAAAACATTTTTATCAAAATAATTAATGATGAAAAGATAATATTTTTTTTTTAAATATTTTTGGTTCAAATATATTTTTATAAAAAAAAAATACATTTTTTAATCTTAATAGAATGAGTTGATTTTTTTTTTTATGTTGTACTGACCACACCTTGGTCATCGGCCTGAGAGAAAGACATCGGATATCGGTGGTTTGATAGTAATGGTGGGACCCACGAACAGTATGAGTTAACAAGAGTTAACACCCAGATACCAAAAACACCTAAGTCACGAGAGGATCATGCATGGGGTGTGTATGATACATTCAGGTACGACACAAGCAAGTGTTCCTTGGAGAGGCTAAGGCCCGTTAGGGTTAGGGTTTCCAAGGAAAGATTGCGTGCATGGCACGTGAATGCTTAGGCACCCACAAAACAGATGATGCCGCAACGCTGGTACGTAAGTAGGTACCTAGGCGGCTAAGTTGTTAGGTCTATGCACTCTAGAAAAGGGAAGTCTTATGCGCCAAATTACGTTGAGATTGTGTGATAGCAACGCAAGGACATTCTCGTAGGAACCCTAAGCCCACAAAAGTAACCCTAGATACAATCTATAAATAGGGTGGTAAGAACCCTAGCACGGTACGCCATTTCTAAAACTGAAACTACTTTACACACATTACTGTTTCTTTAGCCCTTACTGACTTGAGCGTAGGAGTGAAAACAACCGCAAGGGCGCCCTTTTGTCTTTGCAGGAAAGCGTCCTTCAACCTAAGGATGTTCGATTCTTAGGAGGAGACAAGCGGGTCTGCGACTGCTGTTCGAGTCAACCGACAACCAAGTCAACCGGCGAGAACATTTGGCGCCCACCGTGTTGAGAGCCACCAGCAACATGAGGAGCACGAGACAAGGATCTGTTGCGCCCTCAAAAGGGGACAACGTCACCATGCAACAACTCATGGAGACCATACGTGCCCTTCAGAAGGCAGTAGCAGCGTCCAAAGTCGACCAAGATCGTTTCCAGGTTGATCTGGCTAGATCGAAAGCAAACAATGAAGAGTTGCGCAGAACCAATGAGGAACTGCACAGAAATTTGCAGAACGTAGGAGAACGCACTGTGAATGAGCGAGCCCCGCCGCTGCCAATTAAGGCTCCCCTCCCATGTCGTTCTCTCAGGTGATCATGGACACCGTGGTACCAGCCACATGCATGGGCTCGAAGGTCACCTTCACAGTTGTAGAGGACCCAGAGGCGCATATCACAGCGTTCTACACCCAAATGATACTTTCAAGAGGTTCCGATATCGTGTACTGTATGTTATTCATGAGTATGCTGGCAGGCGCAGCGTTGGAATGGTTCGTCAATCTCCCAGACGGACACATTACTTCATTCGACCAATTCTCAACGTTGTTCAGAGAATAGTACATTGTCAACAGGGCTCCTGCTCCTATCTCTTACGATCTCTTTGACGTAAAGCAATACCAGGAGAGTCCTTGAAAGAGTTCTTAAACAGGTTTGGGGTACAAGTGGTGAAACTCCACACCAAGGACGAAGCCATGACGGTGCATGCCTTCACCAAAGGAGTGTTGCTAGGACCCTTCAGCGACTCGCTGATAAGATGTTTCCCGAAGATGTTTTGCGAGTTCAGGCGTCGGGCCATGGTACACATCGTTGTAGAGGATTAGGTCACAGAAAAACGCGGTAGCATTGGCTCCATCGGACCTCGGGGAACAGGTTGTCCTCAGCCCATGAGGGTAACTTAGGCCACGACGGAAGCAAGGAAACCCCAAACCAGGGGACACATGAGAGAGATAGAGAGAACATTCCACCCAGGCACAATTTTCGAGTGGACCTTAAGGAGTTGATCGCCATCCCTGATGTGGAAAGCAGACTAAAGCCCCCGCCGAAGACCGATAAGAGGCTAGGGCCCAATAAAACCCCTTGGTGTGAGTTCCACCAAGCCATTGGCCATAAACTACGCAGCTGTCTGGCGTTGGGGTTCCAGTTAGATGAACTAGTAAGAGGCGGTTTCTTGAAAGACTACCAGCAAGAGCCGTAGGGGGCCCTGACGACAACGGCCCCAACGGGAGATTAGGGGCACGAGGTGCCCATCCACGGAGAAATCAACACCATCGCTGGAGGTTTCTTTGGAGGAGGGTGTACCACCTCCTAGTGTACGAAGTACACCAGAGGTGTGATGACAGTGGAAGTCCAAGGGTCAGACCTGACGCTCGAGCCCAACCTCGTCTTCACAAAGACCGACCTACGGGACGTAGTCCCACAAAACAACTACCCCGTGGTGATTTCAGTAGTGACATCGGGCAGAAAGATACACCGCGTCCTGGTAGATCAAAGAAGCTCGGTCAATGTGATGTTATGGTCGACCTTCAACAAGCTGCAGCTGTCCCCTGACCAGTTGAGGCCTTACGTTGGCTGCCCGTACGGTTTCGCGGGAGACCAGGTGGAAGTGCGGGGGCACATAGAGTTGAGGACAACCTTCACTGACGGCACCGCGTCCCGCACCGCCAACATCAGTTATCTCGTCGTTAACGCTCCTTCAACCTACAACATTCTTTTGGGCAGATCTGCTTTGAACAGGATTAGAGCAGTGGCCTCGTCGATACATATGAAGATGAAGTTGCGTTCCCTTGAAGGAACCGCGATCACCATGAAGCCTGATCAGAAGGAGGCCAAGAGGTGCTATGAGAACAGCCTCAAGACAAAGAGAGGAGTGTGCTCAGTCACCACCCAACCTCCAAGGAAAGAAGGGGTCACCCGTCTTGAGGTCGCTCGGGAGTAACGACTCCAACCTACAGAAGGGGTTTTGGAGAGGGATATCAGGGGCGACAGTTCTAGGTCACCGACCTGGTGATGCGGAAGCCCACCCTTACCAGTTAGAAAACGAGTTGTCTCCCAAGGGGACTGGTCCCTTCCGTGTGACAGAGGCCCCTGGGAATGGAGTATACAGGCTCGAGACTTTAGAAGGTGGAGCAATCCCTCGTACGTATAACGCAACCAACCTTAAGTTTTATTTCGGTTAAGATGATTGCATTGTACACAGTTTTAGGGGACACTTTTTTTCCCTTATAAGGGTTTTTTAATGAGGTCACCCAATAAAATTCAAGTTATTCAGTTAAAGAGAAATATTTTGTACAGTGCAGTAATGAACCTCTCCTTTGGTTTGGTACGCAAAGACTGGGAAGATTATGGTTCTTAGTGAGCCTCCCTCTTGTGTGAGTTCACCAAAGTTGAGAACAATATGGTTCACCAATTAAAGTCCTCCCCTACCTTTGTACAGTTAGGGCAAGGTCAGCGAAACGAACCTCTCCCTTTTGATATGCCAAGATCGGGAATAGTATGGTTCTTAGTGAGCCTCCCTCTTGTGTGAGTTCACCAAAGTTGAGAACAATATGGTTTACCAATTAAAATCCTCCCCTACCATTGTACAGTTAGGGTGAGGTCAGCGAAACGAACCTCTCCCTTGGTTTGATACGCCAAGATCGGGAATAGTATGGTTCTTAGTGAGCCTCCCTCTTGTGTGAGTTCACCAAGGCTGAGAATAGTATGGTTCACCAGTTAAAATCCTCCCCTACCTTTGTACAGTTAGGGCGAAGTCAGCGAAACGAACCTCTCTGTTGGTTTGATACGCCAAGCTTGGAAATAGTATAGTTCCTAAGTGAGCCTCCCTCTTGTGTGAGTTCACCAAGGCTGAGAATAGTATGATTCACCAGTTAAAATCCTCCTCTGCCTCTATACAACAAAGACGAGGTCAGTAAAACGAGCACCTCCCTTGGGTTAGAAACACCAAGACTGGGAACAACATGGTTATTAGTGAGCCCCCCTCTTGTGTGGGAATGCCAAGGTCGAGAACAAAACAGTTGCCAGTTAAAATCCTCCCCTACCTCTACACGGCTAGGGCGAGGTCGGAAAGAAGGATCACTTCCTTGTATTGTAAGGCAAGGCTAGTAGGGGTTCTAGTTACATGTCTCCCTTATCCTTGTATAAAAAGGTTGAGCACGACTAAGTGCAGACCTCCTTTGCCTTCTAAGGGAAGGTCGAGAACAACATGAATCATGGTCAAAGGTCTCCCTTGTCTTGTAAGACGAGGTTGAGAGTGGCGCGGTACCTAGTTAAAGATCTCCCTTGACCTATGAGCCAAGGTCGAGAACGATACTTCCCTTACCTTTGTTTGGCAAAGGATGGGGCGAAGAAGGAATTCGAATGAAGCACTGCCTCTACCCTAAAATGATGAAGAATAAAGTCAAGCGAGCGGTAAAGAAGCGTGCTACCTTAGTCATGAAGGCCCTAAAGCGTTGTTAGACTAAGCAAGCCAGACAAACCAGTTAACAACGAAAAGGAGGCAAGTTAAGAATACAACAGATTTCATAAATAAACAGATACATATACAGGTTACTAAAATTGTTCACTAATAAGTTAAGTTACAACAAGGAGGGAGCTACTCCTGAGCGTCGACCAGCTGCCCATCAATGACTCTCTTGGTCAGGCCTGTTTGAGATAGGTCCACCCCAGGATGCACATAGGCAACCTAGGCCATGGCATCTTCAAACTTGGCACCATAAGCTCCAGCAGCGTCGCTGGTGAGCTCCTCCTTGATCTCACTGAAGAGTAAGTCCTTGCGAACGCACCTCCTACTGGGTCGCCCTTTCCTCTAGCCTGGCCATTTTAGCCTGCGACTCCTCGACCTTATCCTGCAAGTCGATGACCTTGTTTCGAAGAGACAAAATCTTCACATGAGCACTCAAGGTCTCCTGAGACTACTCAAATAAGAGCCTCTTGGTCTCCTTGTCAGTTTGGCGAAGGTTTGCCAGCTCTAGGTACAATGCGGTTTCACGCTGAGTGAGCTTTTTTATCTGGAGCGCATCTTGACTTGCTGCCTCCCTCAGCTTCAACATCTCAGCCCTCAGTTCCTGCACTTGGGTCAAGGCACGGCTGGATGTGACGAGGAAAGCCACAAGACCCCTGGCTGCATGCCCTCGCAGGGGGTCTTCGCCCTGGCTCTCCACCATTTCCCCGTCTAGGAAGGTTTGAAGAACCTCCTGGAGAAAGGCGGGCAACTCAGCAGAGGAAGGCGCGCCAGAATAGCCTCCAGGGGAACTCTCCCCTCCGCCTTTGTGTATCACCAAGTCACGAGGAGAGAAGGCGCTTGGGGGGTTCTCTCTGAAGGAGGGGACGCAGCCATCTAAGGTTGAGAGCATTGGGACCGCGATATCAACGCCCCTTTTCCTCTTAAAGACGAGGCCTGAGCAGGTGTCCTCGTCCTCAGAGGCAGCAGCCTCAACCACACCCTTTTGCCTAAGGTCCGCAGGGGCAGGAGCATAAGGGTTTGGGGCAAAAATAGTCGCAGCAAGAGCATCAGCAGGGGCCGCAGTGTTGGCATCAGAGGGGCCAGCACCAGCTTTGAGTTTGGAGGCTGCCTCAGCTAGCATCCTCCTCTTCTCCGCGTTTAGCACCATGTCTGCACAAGAGAACAGGCGTAAGAAAGCAAACCAACACAGTGTGCAAGTAAGTAAAAGCAGAAACAGGAAAGAATACCAATATAGCCCTTGAGGTGTTTGGGGCTGTACTCAAGCTTGATCAGTTCAGCAATGTTAAACATCACCCCCTAGCTTGAAAGAAGCTGGCACACCTTGCGATCGAGCGGGGCTAAGTCCTCGAGACTCCTAGGCTTCTTTTCGCTCTGTTTTCTCCACCCAGTAAAGTGGGAACCCATCCGACAAGGTAGGATCATGCTTGCTACATCATATCTTAAAGAACTTCCTTTTGAAGCCCTTGTAAGACTGTTGGAAGAAGGTTAGAAGGACTCTCCCTTCCACTCCATTGAAGCTCATCCACAACTTCTTTTCATGACTCTTTGCCTCGAAGAAGTAGAGGAAAACATCCACGGATGGCGTATGGCCAAGGTGGATGCAAAGAATGGCAAAGGCCCGCAAAAAGGCCCAGCTGTTGGGGTGCAGCTGGGCAGGGGCCACGTTGATTTCAATCAAAAGAGCGCACTCAAACCATGTGAATGGGAGGCGAAGCTTAAGCCGCTTGAAGACAGTCGCGTACATAAAGAATAAAGGTTCCTTGGGGCTTGCGCAGTCATCGATGCACACGGGCTCACCCTTCTTGCAAGGTAGAACCTTCACGTATATGTCGAGCTCCCTCCCAAATACGCGGAACTTCTCGTCAGCCTCGCCCTCCTTGTACGTTCTTATATCCTCAAAGGAGGTTATTTTGGAGGTCTCGGCTAAGAGTGAAAGAAGCGTAGGGGTTTGAAGGGTTTAAACGTATATGAGGAAGCGTAAGCGGCAATGAGCCTTAACCATAGATCTTGCCATGTGTACGCTGATAAAAAAAGTATGGTGAGATGTCACTTCGGTGCATTGTTCACATTTCGTCAATCCAGCGCCACGTAGGTCGCCTTGGGAGATGACTTAGTCTCTTCGCTTAAACAAGTTATAGCTCGAGACTGGGGGGCTTGTGTATAGGCCAGATCTCGGTCATCGGCATGAGAGAAAGACATCGGACATCGGACATCGGTGGTCTGATAGTAATGGTGGGCAACGTAAGTTGGGCCCCACAAACAGTATGAGTTAACATGAGTTAACACCCAGATACCAAAAAGACCTAAGTCACGAGAGGATCATGCTTGGGGTGTGTATGGTACATTCGGGTACGGCACAAGCAAGTATTCCTTGGAGGCGCTAAGGCCCGTTAGGGTTAGGGTTTCCAAGGAAAGACTGCATGCATGGCACGTGAATACTTAGGGCACCCATAGAACAGATGATGCCACAACGCTGATACGTAAGTAGGTACCTTGGCGGCTAAGCTGTTAGGTTTATGCACTCCAGAAAAGGGAAGTCCTATGCGCCAGATTACGCTAAGATTGTGTGATAGCAGCGCAAGGACATTCTCGCAGGAACCCTAAGCCCACTAAGAGACGTGGGAGCATCACAGAAGTAACCCTAGATACAATCTATATATAGGATAGTAAGAACCCTAGCAAGGGACGTCGTTTTTAAGACTTTTTAAGACTGAAACTGCTTTACACACATTACTGTTTCTTTAGCCCTTATTGAATTTAGTGTCGGAGTGCAACGGCCGCAAGAGCGCTCTTTTGTCTTTGCAGGAAAGCGTCCTTCAACCTAAGGACGTTCGATTCTCTGGAGGAGACAGGTGGGCCTGCGGCTACTGTTCGAGTCAACCGGCAACCAAGTCAACCGGCGAGAACAGATGCATTAAAATATTTTTTCTTTATATTTTAACCCCTTAAATAGTTACTTTTAATTTCTAAAGCCTATTTAAAATAAATAATATTTATTTTTTGCGATATGCTAACATTACATAGAATATTAACTTAACATTTTCAGTAATATGAGTCAGGTGAGAATATAAGGACTAAATAAAGTTTCAATTTTTCAGGAATCAAATCTAAAACAAACTTGAAATTAAATTTAACAATTTATTAAATGACAGTTAAACTTATTTCCTTTAACATATTTTCCTACATATATAATCATTTGTTAGTCAATAGTTTTCTTTTATCGGCAAGAAAAAATAAATAAATATGAATCACTTTAGGGCTGGCTCAACCCTTATACATAACCATAACACAACAGGCTCTCAGGACCCCTTCTAACCAACCTAATCCTTATCAACTTAAAACAACAAACACCCCACCCAAAGGAATTAACCTTGCAAAAGCTCACTTAATTGAAAACATACAAGTCACAGGATCAATGCACCACTCAGAATAAGTAAAACAAGCAGAATCAGATTTAGATGTTACCCAAAACCAAACCTTTAATTGAGCCAAGGTGAACATTTCCGAATGGTCGATCACTTCACCTTGGAAAATATGTTTATTCTTGTGCTTCCAGATTTCATTAACTACTGCAATCCAAATGCTACTCCAAACAACGTTAACCTGGGCAGAAGCATTTAACAAATTAAACTGCAAGAAGTGAGAAACTGGATCAACCAATGTAATCCCCATCCATGTAAAACACTGTTTCCAGACAAGCCAAGCAATCATGCATTAAAAAAAAGATGATTTGCCGACTCCACTTCCATCCTGTAAAAACTACATAGGTTGCTATCAACTGAAACCCTACGCCTTTCCAAGTTAACTTTTGTAGCAACCGAATTAATCAACACCCTCCAAGCAGTAAAATGGGCTAAAGGCAAACCATAAGTCTTCCAGAGGGAGACAAACAGACTATCTCCTTCGTAGGGGCCTCTTAATTTAGCATAGGCGGACTTTACCGAAAACCCACTATCCTTACCTACCTTCCAAACCCAGTTATCTTCAATACTCAAGATCGGGGCCTTTCCATGCACCTCTTGTAACAACTGGACTTCCTAACTGTTTTCCCAATCAAACAGACCTCTCATCCAGACTAACTTCCACTCCCAACTATTATTAACCCACTCTTTGCAAGACTCTAAATTACCTTTTTTATTACAACATAAAGAATACAGTCTTGGGAATTTACTTTTCAAATCTTCGTTGCCCACCAAACATATTTTCAGAACAAGACATCCTTCCCATTTCCCACTCTCCACTCACAACATTTCTTAAAGGTTCTACCCCATTCCTCCATCCCCCAAACCCCCTTCAAATCTGTCCACGAGCTGGAATACTTAACATTACTCCTTTGTTCTTGCAAGATTCTCCAACCTCCATATTTAGAGTTGAGAATTTCCTTCCACAAACCACCTTTCTCGATCTCCAGACGCCAAATCCACTTTCCCAACAGAGCCGCATTGAAAAGCCTTAAGTTTAAAATACCAAGACTGTCAACTTCTCTAGGCTCGCAAGCCTTTTTCCACGAAACCAACGTTCTTTTCCTTCCTTCTGAACCTCAACCCCACAAAAACCTTCTCTGAATTTTTTCAATCTCCTTTAGCAAAACAAAAGGCAACTTATACATAGATATATACAAAAACAGGATAAAAGAAAGAACCAACTCAATGAGACAAACTCTCCCGGCCAACGAAAGAAATCTACATTTCCATCTTCCTAACATACTCTTAACACTTTCTGGCACACTGTCCCAAAATGCGACTCTCTTGTGGCTCCCCCCCACAAACAAGCCCAAAAATTTGAAAGGAGTTTTCATCACTTTGCAATTAAGGATTGCAGCAAACTGCTGAATCATAGTGTGGTCAACTCCCAAACCAGAGGCTAATTCAAAACAGAGCATAATGGCTTTCAAATTGTAAACAGATTTAAAGTTAGCTTCACAAAGAAACAAAGTTTCATCTGCATATTGAAGCATGTTTACCTTAACCTTTTGTACCCCAACCTTCAGACTCTGCACCAAATTCTTCTCTACAACTTTCCTTACAACACCTGCCAATCCTTCCGCCACAATAAGATACAGAAAAGACACAAGAGGGTCGCCTTGACGTAAACCCCTCTTCGGGTAAAACTCTGAAGTAGGACTCCCATTTACAAGAACCGACACAAAGGAAGACTCCAAACAGGATTTAATCCATATGATCCATTTTTCACATAAGCCTAACCTTCCAAGCATGTAATATAAAAACTCCCAACTTACAGAGTCATATGCCTTTTCGTAATCAACTTTAAAGTAAACACAACTATTCTTCCTTCGGTTCACCTTCTCTAAAACCTCATTGGCCACGAGGACACTATACAATAAGTCCCTAGCAGATTGCCTAGTATCAATCAACTTACTTATCACCTTCTTCAGCCTAAGAGACAAAACCTTTGAAACAATTTTGTATAAACAACCTACCAAAGAGATAGGTCTGAAGTCACTTAGTTGTTGCGGATTGTCAATCTTTGGAACCAAATAGATGAAAGACACATTTGACCCCCTGGGCCAACTGCCTCTATCTGCAAACTCGTTCACTGCCTTCAAAACATCCTATTTTAAAATCTCCCAACAGAGCTTTAAAAAGCCAAAGTTAAAATCCGTCGGGAACAAGAATCTTCGAGCTTTCACAACTCCATATTGCAAATTTCACTTCTTCTTCAGATATATCTTTGACCAGCATTTTATTCTCCTCCCAAGAAACTGAGCTAAACTTAACATTATCCAATCTGACACGAACCCTGTTCTCGCCGGTTGACTCAGCCTCCGTTGACTTCAGAGGCAGGTGGTGGCTCCTCCTATTCTGGTGGTTTTTGTTCTCCCTTCAGGTGATAGAGAGTGGCTCCGTTGAAACAGAGGAGACCCTACCTGTTGATTGCACTCCGACGATCAAGTCAGTACTGGACCAAGAAACAATAAGTATGTAGAACAATTTCAGTCTTAGAAAAGGCGTACCTTTACCAGGCATTTCAACTCCCTTTTATAGGCTTTTTTTAGGTTAACTTCCTTGTACCACGAGGACCTTTCCTTAAGTGGAATTAGGGTTACTAGCAAGACATCCTATTGCGTGTTGCACAATCTTAGCGCAGCTGCCGCACATGACTTTCCTCTTCTGGAGTGCAAAATCTTAACAGTATGGGCGTCAGGGTACCAACTCGTGCACCAGTGTTGCGGGGCCATCTGTTCTATAGGTGCCCTAATTATTCACGTGCCATGCATGCAGCTTTCCCTGAAAACCCTAGCACTCATGGGAGTTGACGCCTCAAGGGAATACTTACTTGTGCTAGATCTGAACGTACTATACATTCCACATGCATGAACCCTCCCGCGATTTAAGTCTTTCTTATATCTACATGTCAGCTCATTACTATTTTTGGGGCCCCGCTTACGTGGCCCATTATCGCGACTAGACCACCGATGTCTGATGTCAATGTTTGATGCCGATCTCTGATGTCGATGTCTGAGGTCTGGCTAGTACATAAGCCCTCCGGGCTCAAGCTGTAACTTCATTCAGCGAAGAGGCTAAATGACCGCCCATGGCGACCTACGTGGCGAATGAGTGACAAGATGTGTAAAGTGCGCCGAAGTGACGTTTCACCACACTTTTTTATCAGCGTACACGTGGCAAGATCAACGGTTGAGGCTCGTTGCCGCATGCGCTTCCCCTTATACGTTAAACCCCTCGACTCTTACACTCCTTTCACTGTTTCATTCCTTCTCTTAAGCATTTTTTCAAACATTTCTGCCTCTCAAATGCTCTGTCTTCTTCCCTAAAACGTTTCACCTCTTCAAAGCATAATTACTTCAAGGTATGTTCTTTACTCCATAATTGTCTTCGCCTGGTGTACCGACCAGTTCTCGGGCGTCGTTGACCACGGGTAATATTGGTGCCACGTAATCAGGGTCCCACGAGCGATGTGGGCCAGTATCATGCGAAGCACGTGCGCCAAGGAACCAAAGAGTGGTCAGTCATCGGTCACCAGGATGTACCGACGTGCCACTAGACAGTGTGGAGAGCTCGGACATCGGGACCCGAACAACAGAGTTGGGCCACGAGAGGTCACGAGAGTCCATGCGTGTAGAGTGGATCACGTGTTTAGGCGTAACACAAGTATAGAGCCACTGGAAAGATATGACCTGTGAGAGTCGCGTTCCAGGGATGAGTTGCATGCATGACACGTGAACAGCTAAGGCAGTCCTAAAGGCGGGTGACCCCAAAGATCAGGTGCACGAGGAGGCACCCAGGTGGTCACCCCCTTAGAGGTTGCACTCAAGTTAGGGAACCCACGCGCTAGGTTATCCTAAGAGTGGGTAACAACAGTGTTAGGCCTACCCCCTCAGAAATACCATTTTGGGGAAAGAGGAAACCCTAGTTTCAATCTATATAAAGGAAAGCAGCAAACTTAGCAAGGTATGTTATTCAATTGCGCCGCTTAACACACACACAATGACAGTTATACAGTTTTAGTGTTTCCTAGCCCTAAGATTGACTTGAGCATCGGAGTGCAACCGGTCTCTAGAGCACCCTTTGTCTTTGTGTTTTCAGGCATAAAGCACGTGTGAAGCGTAGGGATTCTCGACGTGAGAGTGACGTATGCGCACGAAGACGTATTTGGTCAACCAGGAGGAACATTTGGCGCCCACCGTGGGGCACGATACAAAACATTGTCCCACCAGCAAGAACCAGACAGATCCAAGAGATGAGAAGTACGAGGCAAGGGCCTGTTGCACCGAACGGGGGTGAAGGCCTCACTCTGCAACAGGTTATAGAGACGATGCGAGCCCTTCAGGAAGAGATGGTCGCGTCGAGAGCGAACCAAGAACGCATCCAGGCTGACTTGGTGGCGTCACGAGCAACGAGTGAGGAACTACGTCGTTCGAATGAGGAACTGCGCAGGGATCTGCAAAATCGCGCAGACGAGGCTGAGGAGGAAGATCAAGAACCTGCGACGCTGCCTAGGGAGTTCCCAATGCCGTTCTCACAAGAAATCATGGATGTCGTAATACCAGCCACGCTGGTAAGGCTCAAGGTGACCTTCACTACTACAGAGGACCCGGAGGCCCATCTCACGGCTTTCCATACACAGATGATGCTGGTTGGGGGCCCCGATACGGTGAAATGCAAGCTCTTCATGATCACCCTGGTGGGAACAAAGACGGATTGGTTCATCAGCCTCCCTGATGGCCATGTAACATGTAACGTCGTTCCCACAACTTACAAAGTTGTTCAGGCCCCTTCAGCGAGTCACTTATCTGAAACCACCCTAAGACCTTCGCCGAGATAAGGCGTCGCGCGGTGGCTCATATTGCGGCGGAGGAAGAAGTTAACGAGAAGCGCACGTGCGAGGTTCCCACACACCCGCGTGCGACAGGTCGCCCTCAAACCCTAAGGGTGCATGAGGCAACGACAGAGAAGAAAACCCCCGTGAAGCAGCAACCCTATCAACCAAGGAAGCCTCAAACTAGGGGACGTGAGAGGGAGAACGTGCCACCAAGGCACGACTTCGTGGTAGAACTAAAGGACCTCATCGCTATCCCAAATGTAGCGGAGAGGCTGAAGGTACCCCCCAAGACCGACAAGAGGCTCGGGCCCAACAAGAACGCCTGGTGTGAGTTCCACCAAGCATTCGGCCATCCCATACGCAACTACTTGGCACTAGGACACCAGTTGGATGAGTTGGTGAAGAACGGTCTCCTGAGGGATTACTTGCAAGAAAAGCAGGGGACTGAGGACGTGACGGTGACAGGGGGTGGGCCGGGGCACAAAGTCCCCGTGCATGGTGAGATTCACACCTTCGCGAAAGGTTTCTCGGGAGGAGGTTGTACTGCTTCTCAGTGGAGGAGATACGCACGGGCGGTGATATCAGTAGAAGCACAAAGGACCGATAATGCTTTTGATGTCGACCTTGTCTTCACCAAGGCTGACCTTCAGGATGTTATTCCCCACGACAACGACCCGGTGGTAATCTCAGTGGTAACCGTAGGAAGGAAGGTGCACAGAGTGCTAGTCGATCAGGGAAGCTCGGTAGATGTAATGTTTTGGACGACTTTCAACAAACTACAATTGTCCCTTGACATGTTGAGGCCCTATGATGGTTGTCTGTACGGTTTCGCGGGAGACCAGGTAGAGGTGCGTGAACACTTAGAGCTGAGGACCACCTTTACGGATGGTATCGCGTCACGTACGAAGAGCATCAGGTACCTTGTCGTCAATGCCTCTTTTGCTTATAACATGTTGTTGGGCAGACCTATGCTGAATAGGTTGGGGGCGGTGCCGTCGATGAGGCACATGAAGATGAAGCTTCCTGACTTGGCAGGAAAGGTGATTACCATCAAGTCATATCAGAAGGAGGCTAAGAGATGTTACGAGAACAACCTCAAAACAAAGAGAGGGCTATTCAAGGTCACTACTAGACCACCGTACACAAAGGAGGTCCCCTAGCCCGAGGCCAGTTGCACCGAAACCACCTGGACCAAAGCAGAAATTGCCCGCGGGAAGATAGCCCAGGAGAGCAAACATGATCCGTTTGGCAACCCAGGGGAAAGAGAGATTGGAGGGAAGGTCTCCAAGCTTAGCGACACCCCCGATCAAACGGCGAGGATCTGAATGTCGAGGTCCGACCTGTCCACCAGAGGGCGAAGGAACAGCACCTGATTTACTTAGAAGGTCTATTCGTAAAGATAGCTGAGGACAAGCTGAAACCAGACCCCGAGAAGGGTGTGTTCGGAATAGAACCAGAAAAGTTTTTGGGTTCCTTGCTCACTGAGCCTGGTATGAAGACAAACCCAGAAAGGCGCGCACTGGTGAGGCGCATGTCTGTCTTGTCTGGATTTGCACCAGTTGGAGGAAGGGGCGACCTCCCTTACCAAGAGTGTAAAGAGGCGTTCATCAGGATGAAGGAGTACTTAGCCAACCCTCCAGTCCTATGCAAACCACAACCAAGCACGTCATTTAGTTTGTATCTAGTGGTGATCGATCAGGCGATCGGTTCAATCCTTGTTCAGAAATAGGACCAGTTTCAAAAACTCATATGCTTAGTGGGCAGAGTACAGCAAGGACCTGAGGAAAGACACCAGGTACCGGAGAAGGCAGCCCCATTGGTTTCATGTCAGGTCTCCCCCGTATGGACTGGTTCTTTCAGAGTAACGGAGGTCCTCGGGAACAAAGCATGCAGACTTGAGATGTTGAAACGAGGCCCAATTCCTCGCACATGGAATGTGGTCGGCTTCAAGTTTTATTTCAGTTAAGCAGTAACGTTGTACATGGTACTAGGGGACACTCTTTTTTCCTTATAAGGGTTTTTTAATGAGGTCACCAAATAAAATTCGATTGAAATATTTTCTCGAGTTATGTACAATTCAGTTAAGGACTTGTTTTCCTTGCGTTAGAAGTCTTGTGAGCGAAGAGGTAGGTTCGTAAGAGAACACCTCCCCTCTTGAGTGAAAGCGTCAAGGTTGAACGAAATAGTTTACCAGATAAATCCTCCTCGCCCTTAAGCGAAGTCGAGGTCAGTTAAGGACTTGTTTTCCTTGCGTTAGAAGTCTTGTGAGCAGAGAGGTAGGTTCGTAAGAGAACACCTCCCCTCTCGAGTGAAAGCGCCAAGGTTGAACGAAATAGTTCGCCAGATAAATCCTCCTCGCCCTTGAGCGAAGCCGAGGCAGTTAAGGACTTGTGTTTCCTTGCGTTAGAATTCTTGTGAGCGAAGAGGTAGGTTCGTAAGAGAACACCTCCCCTCTCGAGTGAAAGCGCCAAGGTTGAACGAAATAGTTCGCCAAATAAATCCTCTTCACCCTTGAGCGAAGCCGAGGTAAGTTAAGGACTTATTTTCCTTGCGTTAGAAGTCTTGTGAGCGAAGAGGTAGGTTCGTAAGAGAACACCTCCCCTCTCGAGTGAAAGCACCAAGGTTGAACGAAATAGTTTGCCAGATAAATCCTCCCCGCCCTTGAGCAAAACTGAGGTCAGTTAAGAACTTGTTTTCCTTGCGTTAGAAGTCTTGTGAGCGGAGAGGCAGGTTCGTAGAGAACACATCCCCTCTCGAGTGAAAGAGCCAATGTTGAACGAAATAATTCACCAGATAAAGCCTTCTTGCCCTTGAGGGAAGCTGATGTTAGTTGAGGGTTTGTTTCCCTTGCGTTAGAGGCCTCGTGAGTGGAGAGGTAGGTTCATAGAGAACACATCCCCTTTCGAATGAGAGCGCCATGGAGGAACGACCTAGTTCACAGTTAAACCCCCTCCTTTCTAGATTTATACAGTTAGGGCAGGGTATCAAAGAACGCTAGAAGAAACATCACGGTGCCAAGCACCACAAGTTAGCAGTTGAGTGAGTTAAAGAGCAGTTTTCGATTTAAGGAAATAAAAGCAGCTAGACGTCCGAGAAAGTAAATTTACAGGCGGATGATAAACTGTTCGTCTGACAACCAAATACAAGCTAAGGAAGAATCCTTGGAACAATCTGCCCATTTACAACACGGTTTGATACCGCGAAAGGTGAAGCGTCCATCTCGGGGTGCACACAAGCAACCTGAGCGAGGGCGTCCTTGAACCCCGCGTCCTAAGCATCAACAGCATCAACAGCATCTTCGGTCAGCTCAGCCTCGGCTTCTTCGAACCTCTTGGCTTGTGGAAGGAGCTCGGCCTCCACACAACCCAGCTGCACTTCTCGATTAATGGACCTTTTTTCAAGCCCCGCCATCTTGGCTTTGGATGCCTTAGCAGCCTCTTCCAGCTCAAAGACCCGGATTCGCAGGGGCAGGATTCTTGCTTCCAGCTCGACAACCTCTTGGCACTTAACATGAAGTTGTTTAGAGAGATCCTTTTCAGAACGGCGGAGGCAAGCCAACCTCTTGGCACTTAAAACAGGAGCACATTCAGTTTGAAAACAATCGATTGATTGCACAAAACAATCGGTTGATTGCACAAAACAATCGATTGTTTTGGTTTGACAGCAAGTCAACCAACCAAAACAAGTTTCAACCTTTTCAAAAATACCTAAGAGTGAAACAATCGGTTGTTTCGACAAAACAATCGGTTGTTTCGACAAAACAGCAGGTTGTTTTTCACATAGTTTGGAAAACACTTTAAACTTAAAAGATTTGAAAATACTTTAGCTTTAGATTCAACAAAGAGTGGATTACACAGATAAACTACCCAGATCCTACTCTAAAACACAGCAACAACTTCAACCAACTTCAGCCTTCCATCAAAGGAACAGAGGACGATTGAAATGCAAAAAGTTAAACAGCACCAGGCAGTTATCAAGCATCAGAATTAATAGATAAGTGCGATCAACGATCAAAGTTCGTACCTTTTGATTACATAGGATGAAGATGCTGGAGTTTGTAGGGAAAATGCGAGAGTGCTCTAAGAAGAAGATGAAGCAATCAATAGTGTTTCAGAGAATGATGGAACAGTGATTGGACGCGCGCGTTTTCTAACATTTAAAAGAAACAAAGAAGCGTAAGCGACATTAAGCCTTAGTCGTTGATCAAAACGCGTGTGCATATTAAAACAGGTTCAGAAAGACGTCACATTGGTGCAGTATTCACGTCCTGTCATACAGAGCCACGTACGTCACCAAAGGCAAGGACTTAGTCTCTTCGCTGAACAAGTTACAGCTCGAGACTGGGGGGCTTGTGTACCGACCAGTCCTCGGGCGTCGTTGACCACTGGTAATATTGGTGCCACATAATCAAGGTCCCACGAGCGGTGTGGGCCAGTATCTCGCGAAGCACGTAAGCGAAGGAACCAAAGAGTGGTCAGTCATCGGTCACCAGGATGTACCGACGTGCCACTAGACAGTGTGGAGAGGTCTGACATCGGGACCCGAACAGCAGAGCTGAGCCACGAGAGGTGGATCCCAGACCACACACCAGTTATCAGAAAGGGAGAAGCCTAGGTCACGAGAGTCCATGTGTGTAGAGTGGATGACGCGTTTAGGCGTAACACAAGTATAGAGCCACTGGAAAGGTATGACCTGTGAGGGTCACGTTCCGGGGATGAGCTGCATGCATGACACGTGAACAGCTAGGACACTCCCAAAGGCGGGTGACCCCAGAGATCAGGTGCACGAGGAGGCACCCAGGTGGTCACCCCCTCAGAGGTTGCACTCCAGTTAGGGAACCCACGCGCTAAGTTATCCTAAGAGTGGGTAACAGCAGTGTTGGGCCCACCCCCTCAGAAATCCCATTTTGGGTAAAGAGGAAACCCTAGTTTTAATCTATATAAAGGAAAGCAACAAACTTAGCAAGGTACGCTATTCATTTGCGCCACTTAACACACACACAATGACAGTTATACATTTTTGGTGTTTCCTAGCCCTAAGATTGACTTGAGCGTCGGAGTGCCCATTGTCTTTGTGTTTTCAGGCATAAAGCACGTGTTAAGCACAGGGATTCTAGACGTGAGAGTGACGTAGGCGCACGAAGACGTATTTGGTCAACCGGTAGGAACACCTGGTAATTTCGATGTTCTTAATCTGCTTTAATTGTTTTAGGAGTGTTTATGTTTTTTGCATTTACGATCGTTATTCTTCGTTTTTTTGTATATTTGTTTTCCTTTCTGGGGCGCACACACTTCTCCTTCTAAACTTTGTATTTCTTCTTCTTCTTTGTTTTAGATTTTCCTCATAAGATGGATCAAGCAAACCCAACTCCTCCCTCCCTCGACAATAAATCCCTATATTGTTGGGGACCTGACAACCTTTTAGAGGAAACCTCTAGTTTTATCACCCATTCGAGCATTGTGACCTATAGGAAGAGCGAGGATTGCCATTAGTCTCATATCTTTGGGAGGGAGCATGAAAAGTTCGTGAGGGTTGTGCCTTGTAGGGTAGGTGAACCCGTTTGCTGTGATGAGTCTTCGGACCCGGAGGGGCCATTCTATTTTATCTACTCCACCGTGTTCAAAAAACTCTCCCTCCGCTTACCCTTCACTGGCTTCGAGCGAGCTCTCCTCACCGAAATCAACGTTGCCCCTCCCAACTATGTGATTCCAATAACCACATAGAACAAGATTCTTGACACTTTGAGGAATCACCTTGAGCTGGAAAATGTAGAGGCACTTTCTTAGAAGTTGGATCATGGTTCTAAGTTCAAGAACTCACCAA
>Ga0123341_1001166_pt1 | contig 18986 bp, 23 predicted proteins | sample Turbeapinknodule_FD_89959 | JGI IMG/M metagenome (GOLD analysis project Ga0123341, IMG submission 89959) | Root nodule microbial communities of legume samples collected from Mexico - Turtle bean Mexico pink nodule | ecosystem: Host-associated > Plants > Roots > Nodule | place: Mexico: Nepantla...
TATTTATATTCCTTTATATCATTTTACAAACACTTTTAATCAAATAAACTAATTTATTATCTAATCATTCACTTATAACTAGAAACTAATTCATCAATTAATAAGTAACTTAACTTAATATTTATCAAAATTATAAACTAGTTTTTTTTCAAACATATACTCTTATCATCTAACATTAACATTAATTTACATATTAGTTAAAGATTCTACTATTAGTATTCTGATTAATAAAAATATTATTTGTTGATAAAAATAAGAGATTCTCTTCTAGAAAAGTTGAAACAACTAATCTAATTCAAATAGTAATAAATCTGACTAGATTGTATGGTAGTTAATCTTTACACCAGTAATAAAATAATAAAATCGCTGTAATATTGTTATAAAACACAATAAACAAAATGTAAAAAAAACTCTAAATACATACTTTTTTTTCTTCTTCTTATTTTTCGATTAGATTAATCTAAACTCAACTGTAAAATTTTACTACGACCATATTTGATTAAAAAAAAAAAATTCAAAATCCATTGGAATCAAGCACCTTACTTGGAAGGACAAGGCACCCTTACGAGGGGCCGTTGACTTTTTTAAAGACTATTTTTGGTTATAATTAAGGAAATAGCACCCTCTTTGGTGTCTATGAGAAATTACCCTATAAGAGATCTCAAATGTTGATTAATCTATTTTGTCCTAAATAAGGTTTATTTTTGCCTCTTTAATAAAATTTTATCCTAACTATCTATTGCATTAATTTATTTTTATTAAAAACCCTTAATTATTTCAGTCATAAATAATAAATACCGACAATGAATAATTAATCCTCTCTTACGATTCTCTCTCTATAATTAATTATTTTACTGATAAATTTATTACTATTAATTGTCTTATTTAATGTATATGAATTTGTTCATTATACCTTCTGAGAAGGACAATGGAAATATATCTCAATAAAAGATACATATATATTAAGTAAAGGGAAGATCAGAATCACAAATTTTAAAGTACATTATTTTATTAATTAAAATTTACTACAAATTATAAAATAAAAAATCATTAACTAAGACTTGCGAGGTTAAACTTTATAATTTTGAAGAAATTTTAATTGATAAAGACCGTGTTCTAACATTTTACATGGAACAAGTAATTTATGAATTGAATTTTCCATATTATCCAATTCCAAATTATAGATTTATTAATTTTACAATAGTTAAATTAAAATTTAGATTAACACTTACTAAAAATTACTGGTATTAGAATTAAATTCACTTTTTTTTTTTTTTATTTGTGTGAGAAATTAACGAGGAAATAATCTGACGTGGGAAGAAGTTTCGTAGTTGAAAAATATGGTACCTCTTTGGAAGTTCATTGAGTAACATAAAAGCACGTTTTTATTATATGTATCACCCTGTTCTTATCTTAATCTTCAGAGTGTTTCACTGAAACAAAGTGTGTGATCATGGCAGAAGAATCATCAGAGAAAAATTGTGAAGGTGTCTCTGAGTCTCCAACTACTACCCCAGTTGGAGGACAGACACCCCCAGAGGGTGACTCCAAGACACGAAGAATCAAAGCCACGAGACACCCTCGATGGACCAGACAAGAAACTCTGGTTCTGATAGAGTCTAAGAAAATGGTGGAAAGTGGGGAACAAGTTTGTCGGTTTAGATCAGCTTCAGGGTTCGTCCAAAGCGACCCCAAATGGGAGATGGTGTCGTCGTTTTGTCAGCAGCGTGGGGTGAAGAGAGGGGCGGTTCAGTGCAGGAAACGGTGGGGCAATCTGCTCACTGATTTCAGGAAGATCAAAAAGTGGGAATCTGGTGCGAAGGAGGAGAGTGAGTCGTTTTGGATCATGAGAAATGATGTGAGGAAGGAAAAGAAACTTCCGGGGTTCTTTGACTCGGTGGTGTACAATGTGTTGGATGGAGGGGTGTGCACCACTGTTGCATTTCCCTTGACACTGGTCAAGATGGTGCCGAAACTGGAGAATGGTTTTGCTGAGGTGGTGGGTCCGGAACAATGCAAGGAGAATGAGGAGGAAGAAGAGGAGGATGAGGCGATCGTTGATAGTGAGAAAATGAGTTGGAGCACCCAAGAGGAGAATATGGAGACCAATGTAGCTGCAAATATGTCCAATGGTGTTTTGAAAGTGCCACCAGGTTTCAAGGAGAAAGGGATCGCTGGGAGTCTCAGAAAGACCCCCTTACTCTCACTGCATACTCAAGGTACCAAGTTATGTGATTATTACACTCTCGTTTTGTTTGTGTTGTTCATAAGTTATGTAGTTCATTAGGGAATTTGAAGAGAATTACAATGTGCATGTTCCTTTTACATTGTTTTATGCTCAAAATATAGACCATTTTAGTTTGCAATGGTTAATCTGTCATGTACCCTTTTCTTATTGATTAATTATTTTCTTGTTGCTTTCAAATAATAAGCAGAGAAGGAGAAGCAGCAGCAGCAAACGCCATCTTGCCAAGTGAACTATGATCCTTGTAATCAAACCAATTCACTTCTTCTGTGTACTACATGTTTGTCACTGTTGTTCAGTTTGACTGTGATGCAGTTTTATAGCACTTTTTGTCTCTCCTTTTTCAAAGAACTTTTTTGTCCCTACAAAAATCTTTATATGCAACTGTTGCTCTCAATTGAATCAAAAAACAATAATTCCTAACTATCACTAGGATTTCATTTGGCAATCCATTGCTGCATGTACAGTAAATTTGTTGTTAAAGATCAATTACTAATTTCATTATGAAATTGTATTTCGTAAGAAGTTTTTCTCGCACGAATTACATGAATCAGCTTCTTTTGTGCGCCTCTTCACAAAATGGTTTTCTTTTTAATTAGCATTTTCCTTTAGGAATATCATTTTAAACAGAGACTGCATCCTACTGAGATATAGAAGAATCACTTGTATTTACCAGGAATGTGTTAACAGTTGCAAACTATGAGCTGCACGTGAAAATATTGCTTTAATCATTGAAATTAATCTTACGCGTATTTTTCAGACATTTGGTCAGTCAATCAAAATCATTACATGTTTGATCACTCATTTTATCTCATTGATACTGATTCATTGAATGATGAAAAGTCCAAGTACACTGAATTTGGTTCCAGAATTAATGACCTTTTTCTTACGAAAGTATTTTGGTTCAGGCTTTCAGAGGGAACCTGTATTCCAGCATGGATACAAGAGAAAGCTGTTATCATCGGACAGTAGTGAGGACAACACAGATTTCAACAACAGTATTACCAAATTGCTTAGGAGGAACAGTGACATACTGAAAACCCATCTTGGAGCTCAGAACATAAATTATCAATTGGCCAGGGACCAGCAGAAGCAGCAAACTGATATCTTGGTTGCAGCCCTTGGAAAGCTCACAGATGCTCTCACAAAGATTGCTGACAAGCTGTAAATGAATTCACTTCACAAGGATATGCATATTACTGTTAATTATTGCACTAGATTTAATCATCATTGTTTTTTCCCCTTTTAATTCATTTACGTGGACACATATCATCTAACCACTCTTATTTGCACACTCGCTAAAATGAAAATAAGACAAAATAAAAACAAGCATTAAATAAATTTAATTGATTAAAATAAAAATTGTATGTATTTTTTAGTGTGTGTAAATGTGAGGTGTTAAATGTATGCATGTAAGGATTGCTTGCAAATTCTACTTTTTCCTTATTACTACTAAATAGTACGAAGAAGTAATTTGCAAGTTTAAACTTATAATATAACTTATGTTCATCAAAAGTTTAGTATGTGTTAGATGTGCATTTTTAAACTAGGTTTTGAAAAATTAATTCTAATTGAAATTGAATTTAAAGTAATACGATTAATGTTTGAAAACTTTTACTTTAAAAACAAGTTCACTGAAAAATTAATATAAATTAACATCCTAATGCAAAATATGGTTCGAGTCTTTTGTTAAGGAGAGTAGTCTGAGGTTTCTATCAACAATAAAGACGCTTTTAAAGACAGAATCAAAAGGTGCGATACTTGCATTTTTGTCCAACATGTTAGTTAATTGACTTACAACATCCCTGATTTTTTTATTATCATTACTATATACAAAAAATGTAACACAGGAACTAACTAATCCCCTTGAGTGATAATAGTTATAACTTCTGTATGGACAACATATATTGCCTTCATTCCACCAACCCAATGGACCAGTAAGTAACTCCCCAGAAAACAACATAGCCTCAATTCATTAGCATCTTCTACACTGTGAAGAAATATACACGATAGAATTATATGCGGAGAATAATAGCATGTAAAATCACGACACAGAACGCCTTACAATTTACACAGAGAATTTCCTCTAATTATACAAAACTTACCATTCAGTCCTCTACATAGCTATAATAATACAGTATGATCTACATTGCTTTGGTCAAAACCATACCTTCCCATAGCCAAGTTAATTCTTCCAAACCAAGTCCAATCCATATAATGCTTGCTCTAACTTGCATCTTCTTCGAGATTTCCGTGGTGAAATGCGTTCTTTACTTTGAGCTAGAGGAGTGGCCAATCTAAAGTTGTTGCAGATATTAGGAGTCTAATAGTATTTATTTTGACAAATGTTAGCTTTCTATTTGGAATATTTAAGAAGTGGGTTTCTGTTATGTTTTTTTGTTTACTTTAGTACCAATAAAGAATTTTTTAGTCGGGAAATCATTAAAGGTGTGTTAGGAGGAATAAAAGCAGATTCAATCTTAGTAAGGCTTGATTCATCATTTAAAATGTTATAGGCAGACTGTGAAATTGGTGTGGCAGTTATACGAGGGGGGTTTATTTGTTGTAGGGCAGTCTTAATTTGTGGTAGCAGTTTTTGTGTAATATAGTTGAAAGATAAAGAATTGGTATATAAAGATCTTTCTGCATTGAAATGCAATACTGGATGAGCTTCTGCTTACAACCTGTATTTATAGTGTTGAAGCTCAACAAGACAGATAGTTATACTGTCTTACATAAACAAACTAACTGAAGCTACTACGAAAGAGAAAACCCTAATTAGTATAGCTACTTGTACAGAAAACAGAAATATAACTGATCACGAAAGACCTAACATTGAGAAGAATATTCTCTCGAATAAAAGTTCAAACATTTTTATTCTGTACTAGGTGACAACTTTAAAATAGAGAAAAGAACCAGAGCACTATATTGACCAAAATTCCATTTCTACCAATTGTCTTTAGGCATCATATACGAAGAAAACAAATAATGCTTTAGTTCCTAGGCCCACAAGGGGAATAACAGTACTCTGTTAATTTAAATGTAGATGGTTAAAAACACACTACCTCTTCTTTTGCATCCCTGCAATTTTATTTTGGTAAGGAAACAATGGAGTTGAAATTTTACCTAGGTAAAAAGTGCGATTAAATAACTTCATATGAAGAAAGTCAATCAAAACTACTCATTGTGAAATTATCAAGGTTCAATTTTAAAGTGGACACTCCTTGACCAGAAGTTTGCTTTCGATATCTGATAATGCAATCATATTTTGCTGCCTCCATATTACTAGTATAGTTTTTTATTTACTTTTATAATTCTAATGCTTCAAGCATTGCTTGCAGGAAGCTCGTAAGCGTTTTGATAAATCCTCCCTTGTATATGACCAGGTCCTCATTTTCCCAACAAGGTTACAGAGTGGTGAACTCTGCATCCGTAGATTTTGGGTAAAATGTGTTTTAAGTCTCTTAAGTTTTGGTCCCTGTATTTTCTGAAATGCGGAGGATTTTTGGTCCCTCGCTAGGTTGTAATGAAGGATGGGATCGTGGATGAAATCCACTCTATCTCAGACAGAAAAAACTGAAACCACTTATTTTAAAATGGAAGGACTAGAACCAAATATTGAGGGATCTAAAATACATTTTACCATAGGTTTTGTTTTTGCTACGGATTTATCTCTGAGATATACAATATACTAAACATAGCCTCAATTAATCAGCATCTTCTACACTATGAAGAAATATACATGATAGAATTATATGCGGAGAATAATAGCATACAAAATCACGAGATATAATGCCTTACATTTTATACTAAGACTTTCCTCCAATTATACAAAACTTACCTTTCAGTCCTCACTACATAGGAACAGCCTCAATAAGCTTAGCAAAGTAAAATTGAGTAGTGATTAAGCCTTTCTTCCTTATGGTCCAGCCAACCTTTTTCAATGCTCTTTCAACATCTGCTTCGGAGTGAAGATATGCCCTTGTTGCCTTTGAAGGACCAGGGAACAACTCTCCAATCCTCTTTAGTATATCATAATAAAACGTCTTCGGAGCAAAACTCAGAATCAATCGGTTGTTGGCCAATGACGCAAGGTGACCGATCATCCCATCAGCTTTACTTTGAGGGTAATGAATCAAAACATCAAGGCAGATCACAGTGTCATACTTTCCATCCAAACTCTCTAAATCCTTCACTACAAACTTTGGCAACACAGGGGCAGATCCATTTCCATCGGCTACAAGTTGTTCTTTTGCCTGCACCAAATAGCAAGGGGTAGCTCAGCTAATCATCTTACTAATGTTCATCCACTATTTAACTTGCTAATTCTTTCATCAAGCTCGTTTAGGTTTCAAAACAGGTAAATTTAAGCTTAATATCAAACTCAAACATGACATTAAAGAGTTTGGTAGAATGGAGCACAATCCAGGACCTTATCCACGTCACGTGCTCAAAGTCTAAATCAGACGTCACATGCATATCCACTATGCGGGTATTTATCGGATTTCAATAATTTATTGGATAGTTATCAATTTTGAAAATTTTAAATGTCATATTAAAAAATGCCTTCAATTCCTTTCGCTGCGCACATGAAACACTAATAAAATATTAAATTAACAGCTTTAAAACTAGGAAATATAAAAAATAATTAAAGTATAAATAAATACTAATAAAACAAACTAAGCACCGTTATTTAGAAGAAGAAGAAAAGGAAAACAGGGTAACCTGTTTCTCAGCTTCAGCAACCATGGCAGCGGATATATCACTGGAGAACACGACAGCGCCCTCTTTCGCGAGAGGAATCGAGAGCGAACCGGTCCCACACCCAGCGTCGCAAACCGTAACGCCCTGAAGCGACCCTTCGTCCTTCAACATGTTCAGCGTGTTCTCCACGGTCTTCGCGTGTCCCAACCGAATGTCGCGCTGAACACGGTTCACCTCGTCCGTGTCACCGTAGATTTTCTTCCACCGCTGGAACCCGGAGTTGTTGAAGTACTCCCTCACCACCTCCTTGTCTCCTCCGCCCACCTCCTCCGCCTGCAACTGCCGCCGCCGCTCGGGGTCCGTCAGCGACAGCACCGCCGCCAGCGCCGCCACGAACCCCCCGCTCACCACCGCGACCGTGGTACCATCGATAGCACCCGATACATCGGCCGCGGTGGCCGTCGAGAGCGGCGGGATGGCAAATGCCGGCGATAGCGGGAGTTTGTGCGGTTTGTGAGAAAATCGAGGGAGACTGGTGGTTCTGTTAGGGTTTGGAACGATGAGTGAAGACCACAGGGACGACGAGAACGCCATCTTGGGTTTGTGTGCGGTTACCGGGCGGTGACAGCGTGGAACGTGAAGGACTGAAGAGTGGAGGTAGTAGTTGAAATGTTATCCAGGATAAGATAGCATTCCAGTTTCCATGCTTGCGCTGATTCTCGTGGGTCCATACACATGCTGTGCATTCCTATACCTGAACTTTCCACCGTCTATTTTAATAAAGAAATATCAACGGTTCAGATTAAAATGGGATAAGAAAATAAATAACATGAACTCACAATTTTAAATTTGTTTTTTTAAATACAAATTTTCATCGTAAAAACTTGCATTGGCAAGTTAGCTTATATAGTTATATACAGTTATTAGAAGCTAAATAAAATACACAAATAGCATATGCATAAGGATTGAAATGCGAAGAGTAACATATTTATAAAAAGTTATATTTATAACGACTCAAATTAAAATAATGTATTTGTAAGAATTAAGATAAGGAATGGTGTGTTTGTAAGAACCAAAAACTAAAGTAACACATTTATATAATTAAGATAAATGACATATTTACAAAAGTAAATATCTAATAAATCTTTTGTAATCAATATTCAACAACTAAATTGATAGTAAAATAATGATTATTTGATTATATACTAAAGATTAATAACAACAAACAATATATTATGTAGAGGAGCAACTCAATTTAAGTTGATTTTCGTGAGTTTTTAAAATGATCACATGATCGTACTTACGATAACAAATGGTTAATTATGTTAAAACTGAAAATGATTGACTTGTTCATTTTTCATATGATTGATAAGAATTGCGCATAAATATATTAATTAAAGTGTCCAAAAATCATAATTAATACGGAACAAATTTAAATATAACAAAAGTACAATTTTTTAAAGCTAAATTGTCAAAATACATAGAACGCTAAAAGAGAATAATTATTAGTAGTTATAATACAAAGTAAAGGTTCCGAATTAATGAATTCAGCAATTCAGAAATCAATAATTTATGCAGAATTTATTTCTCGAACATTCTCTCAAGAAAAAGTTTCGAAAATTCGTAGCACACTTCCAGATCTCGATTTTCGGTAATTACAGCGTCCTTTTTCAAATTAAAGGTCAACAGTTAACATTTAGAAAATTATGGGGGTGCAGGAAGAAAAACATAGGGGTGCAGGAAGAAGAAGCCGAGGTCCAAATCCTCAGAAGGCTATGGCTGGGCTGACCCATTTAAACATACGGGCCAACTACAGTGTTTTGCTTACTGACCGCGGTCTTCACTTTTTTTTCTTGCATCCACAGTTTCATTCTGTTCGGAGTCTTTTCTTTTGTCACAGTGTCCGTAAGTAACGTTCGTAGGGGCTCGGCGCTCAGCTCTGCTTCAACCTCAATCCTTTCACGACGCCCAAAACCCTCGTTCATCAGGTTTGTCTCATTCCCTAATATCTCTATTTCGAGATCTGTTGCAGCGTCATGATTCTTCTTCGATCGAACCTTCAATTCTATTTTCTCTCATTTCCTCATTGATTGTGTGGTCGATTTGAACAAATTAAGGCTCCATGGGCAAGGAGAGCCAAGTCTCCGCTATGGATGTCGACGCTCCGAAACCGGCTAGTTCCGATCAGATCGTTCCCAAGTTCTCCGTTAACGGTTTGTCTTTTCCTTCGCTGTCCAATGCTGTTCCATTCATGTTCCTACAGTCTTTTTTTACCAAAGAAAACGAAAATACCGCGTTCAGTAGTGGAACTTTGATGATTGATGCAATTGATATTTTTGTTTTAAACTTTACCAGTGCTCCAGCTGTTGAAATCGGCGCAAATGCAGCATGGCTTGCGCCACGGGGATTACACTCGCTATAGGTATGTACTTCTGTAGTTGCTACCACGATGTCAATCAAATAACATTGCATTTTATTTCATTTCTGTCTGTAGATGTATTATAAACTGTATCAAAGGTTTTAAATCGAGGGCGGAGTTTCGTTGCTCCTTAACATTGCATGTAAACACGGTCAATGAGGCTGCAATTACTGTTACAGTAAGTCAAGAGACCTTGACTTAGTGGCCTGCTGTGGATGCTTTCTAAAACCTCGTTGGTATTCCTAACAACGATTCATTTGGGAGATACAATGTCTGTTGATTTTTCAGATTTTCTTTTATTCTGATTGTTGTGTATAACATGTTTCCTTTATAATTTGTGTTCCTTGGTGCTCTAGACCTTGAGTCTTCTTACATTTGTGGACTTTCCATTCAGTTTATGCAATCACTTTATTGAAACCACCGATCCAATCTGTTGCTTTAGCTAACATTTTGAAATATGTATAGATTGGTAATGGATGTACTTTTTTGCTCATCGTAGGAGGTATTGCACAGCTCGTCTGAGGAGGTTGTATAAATCGTTGAAGTTTACCCATGGTCGTGGCAAATATTCTAAAAGGGCCATAACTGAATCTACTGTCTCTGAAGTAAGGTATGCTTTGCTTATGGGATTTTTCTTTTCTGACACAAGTTTTTGTCCCATTTTATAGTTGATTTGAAATTATTATGGATGGCAAGAATAAAAAGGCTCTAATTGGATGTTAGTTGTTAGGCTTTACTATCTTAATTGCCATGAATAATTCCCTGGGGTTGTTGCACTCTTGAATCTCACAGATATCTCTATTCACTTTTCTATTGCTAAGATTATGTGCAAGTTGTTACCTGAACCTAAAACAATCTGCAATAGGAATCGAATTTATTATAAAACTGACAACAAGGAAACACCCAAGCAACCCTAGTAATTGCAAACTATCCTCTTCTCCTCTCTTCTCTCAAATTCATACTCCCTCTCGTGCCACAGGGCGTGTTTGTTAGGATCTAGTTTAACAGAAAATTCTCCAATATCTTCCCTGTCACTTCCCATTCCACCTCCCATCTCTTCCATGTCCCCATTCTTCCTTAGTGGTGGGCCCATGAGTGGACTCATCACAAATACCTAAATACTTCTATGAAACCACCATTTAGACCTTGTTTCTTAGAATTTTAATAATTTATGGAAAAAAGAAAATAAATACATCTGTCTGGCAACTATTTTAATTGGACATTTATTTCTAACATTGGAAGTTTTATGGTTTCAAATCAGGTTTCTTCATCTAATTTTGTATACAGCAGAGAGAGCTTGGAGTCATGCCATGGAGAAAAGGCAGCTTCCAAATGGTCCAAATGCAAGTCAACGTATATATTTGATTGGTAGGTTGCGGAAAGCAGTAAAATGGGCTACTTTGTTTTCACAATTGTGTGCGGTCAAGGCAGATTCTAGAACATCTTTGGAAGCTGAGGTGTGTCTTCTATTTCCCCATCTGGTTATGATTAGTTTACTGCTGTATTTTGTTCCCCTCTCTTCCCGGTGCAGTTTTTTTATGATTCACTGCTTCAGAGGCTGTCAACAAGCGAGCATTTCATTCTTTCTCTTTTGTTCATGGAATTTTAGGCATATGAATCCTATATGAAAGGGAGTTTGTTGTTTGAGCAAGATCAGAATTGGGACGTGGCTTTAAAGAACTTCAAAAGTGCTAGGTACATTGATTCTGCGTCCATGATTCATGCATATTGCCTAGAAAAAGAAGACAACATAGATGCTCTTTTTGGTAAACAAGATAAAAACTGAAAACTGGAAGGAGATAATTTTGTTAATGATTTGATATTATGTGTTCTTTCAGCAAATGCATGTTTAATTTGTGACCATGTGATCTAGCATACTAGATTTTGGGATGCTTGTGTTTTTCTAGGTCACACTGCTGAAGTTTTTAACCATCTCCTTATGTAATAGGGCTGTCTATGAGGAATTAGGGAAATATGGAGATCTGGATAACCAAGTTTTGTGTCGTGAGCGAGTTGAGGAGCTAGAACCTAGTATCCGTTACTGCCTTCACAAAATTGGCCAGTCAAATCTACAGGCCTCTGAACTCTTACAAATTGGTGATGTGGAAGGTCCTGCATTAGACCTTTTTAAAGCTAAACTAGAGGTTGGTATAAATTTCTTTTGTATGATTGCGAAAAAAGAAACAAGTAATATATATGCAAATCAATACATTCATTTGGAAAAGTTGCGTTGAGACACCGATCTTTAAGTGTTGATAAACTTTCTCAAATAATCTACCTTCAACTCAAGAACTTCGGAAGATTTTTCACCAGAAAATCCAGCTTGATGCTTGATCTCTTTACATCAGGGTCCTTAGGTACAAATTTTTTGTAATTCCTAGTGCATCATGCCTTCCTGTAATTGTTTGGTTGGAGGGAAATGAAGGGTTAAAGTCACTCCCCACTTGTTATGTCTCCAATATCAGTGAGTTGAATACAGAAAGCGATTTGTAGATTTTGGACCTTGTAGACTAAATTTTTCTGCGATTTTATTTTAATCCTTATCTATCTCCATTACTATTTATGACAGTATAGCACTATATTATTCATATTTTCTCTTAACTCCTTTTGTGAACCAAACAAGGTTTATCATCCGTTTCTAGTAAACCAAACCAAACAAGGGGACCTATCCTTTCCTCCATTATAACCCCTCCGTCCCCTTTCCCACTTTAAATGTATCATGTGTACCTTTGTCTATTATTTATATTACACCATTTTATGATTATCCATTCTATTAGTTGAATCAGGTAGGCTACTTTTTTTAATCATTCATTTATTTCCAATGATAAAAGTACTGAATTGAATAATGTTTGTTTCAGGCTGTCATGGCTGAGGCAAGATCTCAACAAGCTGCTTCCATGACAGAATTCCTTTGGTTTGGCCACAGATTTCCTATTTCAAATGCCAAAACAAGGGTTTCGATCCTGAAAGGTTGGTTGCTTTCCTGTCCTACTAATTAATTGGCTAGTAAGTTGAAAACAAAGTTATCTGTTGATTGTACTTAACAGTAATCTTTTCACGTCTTAACCTAATCTTTGTCCCATCTCTTTTTCCAATCTGTAAAATGGCATCACTACCCTGCAGGAGATTCTTTCCTTTTTGTTGTGTTTTCTTTCATCATGTTCTGTAATAAAGTTATTGCACTGTTGCCTACACTGCATGACCTTTTTCCCCATGTGAATATCAGTGATGCTAATTTATTTGGGAGCTAACATTAAATTGCAATCCTGTCCTCCGAGGCTTCATTTCACATTGCGAAAATTTTATTGGAATAACAATTGGATTATTATTTTTTGTTGTCCATGATATGATAAGTATATTTATTAATGCAAAAACATTTCATTTCGCCTAATAGTTTCTGTGCATGTGGATCTGAGTATTCAATTTTTATTTTCATGTAAAATGCATTCGTTTCTATAATTGTGATTCATGAATATGCAACATTTCTTTTTTTTTTTTAAATTTAGCTGATTGTCTGATTTAAAATATGGTATTTTTTGCTATAGATATATGCTTATATCATGTAATGCTTCTATCTGAATATTTTTCTTAGCTATATCAAGTAATTTTCCTATCTGCATATTTTTCCCAGCTCAGGAGTTGGAGAAAGATATACATGGTCCATCGGCTGACTCAATTCCAGCAGACAAAAGACTAGTTATTTTTGACAAAATCTTTTCCGCATATCATGAAGCCCGAGGCTATATTCGGGCTGATTTGGTATGGGAAATTACTCTGTCCACTAAGAATTATCATCAAAATCATTTTACTTGTTAGTACTAAATTTATTTTGGTTTTAGGCCACTACAGGAAGTGCAGAAAGCGTGAAAGATGATTTGAATGGTCTGGACAAGGCTGTCAGTGCTGTCCTTGGAGAAAGAACCATTGAACGCAACCTGTTGTTGGTTAAGGTTGCAAAAAGCAAACTTGCAAAGCGGCATGATGATAAAAATGAGAAAGTCACCAAACCTGAAGAGCTTGTTCGCTTATATGATCTCTTGCTACAGGTTGATATCCATTTTTTGTTGTGAACTTGCATGAAATGAACAAATATTTCTTTGTATAAGGACTTTCAGGCTGGTGCATTTTTATTTTATGTGCTCATCAATTTGAAATTCAATGCTAATATCAATCACCCATTTGGCAGAATACAGCTGATCTATCTGATTTAGTCAGTTCTGGAAGGGATAAAAAACCAGAAGAAGTTAGCTTTGCTGAAGTGTGTTCATGCAAAAGTTTGGCTTTTCGAGCTCAGAGGTTTCCTTCTTGGAGCAAATATTTTTATACTGCTAGAAATTTAGTTTATTGCTTGCTAAATGCACACATGGATACACACTATTTCATATTTTTAGGGTAGCTATAATTTTCAAGTATATATTTTTTAAAAAAATCCGTACCCAAAGTATTTTTGGGGATTTTGTAAAAGAGAACCCTCTAATTACTGTTCACCCAAAGATCCTTGCTGTTCATCCCTTTTAAATTTGGGATGGGCCTAAATGCGAAAGCTATCTCATAAGGGGGGAGGATTGTCCAAGCCATTTATACGCACTACTTTGATCATATATGTAGTCTCTATGCGGGATCTCTAGACAGACAACTCATGCCTAGGACTTGACTTTTGGAGTGTGAATTACAATTTCATGTTTTTCTTAAATTTTTATATTACACTAGTAGGAACTCTTTTGGGAGATCTGTGACTAAAGTTCATTTCTTTGACAATTTAGGGTTAATCCAATCTTAGGAAGTGAGTTGAGCTTCACTCAATGCCAAGAGGTAGCATAAAAAAGGAGGATTGCCTAAGTTTTACAACGAGTATTCTGGCCACATTCCTAACTAATACCACAAACGGCTTCCCCTTCTTATTCTGAATTAGACATATGAAGTACAATGTTTATGAGATAGAGCATCTATAGGTAGTCCAACGTTAAAACCGGGTAGGCTCTTGTGCCATATTAGAAAACTAATTAAGGTCAAGACCTAGTCTGGATAAACTGTTCCTAGACTCGTAAGAAAAGAAAATAAGAAGGAAAAATTAACAAGCTTTTGCTATAAAGTGAAATTAACTTATCCAATAAAATTGATGTTTAACTCACGGGAGAACAAATTCCATCTTTTTTTTTTGGTATTTTTGTCTCCTTAGCGTTCTTATGGAGAAACTTGTCCAAACAAGGCCTTATTCACTCCTTAGCTACCTCAAGGGATGAGGATTGCCCAAACTTACTAAGTTTATTTTTCCTATATTTGCACTTGATGTTGGATTTTAACAACCCCCTTGAAAAATATGCTCTTTGATGATCACCTATCTTCTTAATGCTTTTAACTAACTTGATGTATTGATATGTGTTCACAACTTCATGCAGGTGCTTTTATGTTGCGAAGTCATACAGTGTGGCTGGGATGAGGGCTGAAGCATATGCATTGTACTGTCGTGCTCGCAATTTGGCTGATGATGCCTTAAAAAAAATTCAAATGTTAGATGGTGATAATAAGGTAATTTTAATCTTTTGTTTTCCTGGATCAGATTGGGGAAATTGGACGCCTCACTGATCAATTATTGTACTGCATTATGGTTTATTACAATAATTTTTCGGGAGGACAACTTTGATCTAGTTGGGTGCTAAAGTTTTCCTTGTCTCATTTAATTCTAACTTTCATAACTTTTAAACACTTGGTGGACCGTGAAGTTGAGTGTGAAATCAAAAGTTATCAACTGGAAAGAATTAATCAAGTAAACATAGGTATCTTGTATAAAGATTGGATCAGTAGTATACAAAAGGCCTTTGTGTTATTGTTGCCCTCCATTTGATTTTATTGACTGTGTGTTTTCTTTATTTTTTTTTCATTGTTTGTTCGGTTTCACAGACTATGGTTAAAGAGTTGGAGGACTTGTGCAAGGAGTGCCGATCTAACAGTTGTATTGAGCATGCGTTGGGGACCATAGAGGAAAAGAAGACTCAAGAGAATCTATCTGAAAAGGTCTCCAATATATCATTGACCGGAACTGAGCGGGTACTTATGTTTCTACTTATACAATGATCCCTTTGTTTTTTTCTGCTCATGCATTATCATGACATGTTTTTTTTAACCTTATTGAATTTGTAATATCTCAGGAGTTAATAGTGTCTTGTGCATTTATTGATATATACTGACATGTATGTCTGTTACAGTTGGAGAAGTTCCTTCTTGAGAAACTTGAAGTTTATGAGTCTGCTGTGGGTGATTCAAATGTGAAGTGTACACCACGTATTACAGGCTTTCCCCCATCTTTCCAGGCAATTTCCCGTAATCCTATTGTGCTGGATCTGGCTTATAACATGATTGAATTCCCAGCTATTGAAAATAGGATGAAGAAGGATAGAAAAGCCAAGGGCGGCTTTATTAGTAGAATATTTGGATGAGTGTATTTGATTAGGTTTTTGGTTCTTCAAACTGAGTAGTACTGGCAACTGATCTGGTGGATTCTTTTGTTGAATATTGTGAATTTTGAGATGTCAAGTACAAATTTTGGGAGGTCTAAATATTTGGAAGTGGAGACTAGACTCAAATTTGAGGAAACATTTAAATCTGAAATTTGCTATACCATTCTTTTTTGAGAAATGCAAACATAAGATATCGGAGTTGCCTTCATATATTCAGCACAGCCGACCATACGTGAAAGTGCAATGTTTTAGGAGGCAGGTCTTCTGGAATCGTATGTTAAACTGTTGATGAGGTATAGCACAACGTCAATGAGTAAAACTGAGCCCCTGTCTCTCTGTCTGTCTCAAAATCTGTACAAGATTGTTGATTTCTGAAAAGACAGTGATAGCTTTGACAACTCTTGTATTTTTTGGCCACTTCTGTACCTTTTTCTAAGAAATCTGAAAGTACTTAACTATTCCACACCGCAGGCCATTGTTTTTGTATACTACTAATAATAATGGCCTAGTTTTAGTTGGTATCGAGCGCGTAGTTTTAAACGGGACAATTGCGACATACCCAAGTTGATTTTACGTTTGCCGTGCTTGTTGCAGAACATTAGCTTACGCTGAGCGTAGGTCATCAGACCCGTCTTGCATGCATGCACCTTGCCTGTTTTAAAGCAAAGCCAACTATATTTTTACCTCCATAGTTTGATCCAAATTCAGCCATTTCTTTGAAGACTTTGCGTTTGTTGGATTCATAAATCATAGGTCCCATAACATAAGATCAAAATTTGAGGTTGAAATATGGTTGACATAGTGTTGTCATATTCAGTGTTTGGATGACAAGAAGCAACACTCTTTTCAACCAAGGTATTCTTGAATGAAAGGCTATAGGCAGCATACGCCGACGATTTATTTCTCATTTGTGAAAAGGATTTCTAATCTACTAACATTTTTAGAGGTCCTAATATGATCGAGAATCATGACATAACCTGACATATCTAAATGGGGTACAAAACAGTAACATAATATTGCTCATTGGGGAACTAATTGAATTGACATGTAGTGTGTCAACTATAGATAACTTGTTGAGTAGGCCTGAAGTTGTACATGCCCGTTAACATTGACACTACTAAGTAGTTGATATATTTTTCTTACACAATTTTCTCATATTATTAGGTATTGCCTGGTAACATTTGTTTTGCATATATAATATATCTTTTGTTTTGCGGATAAAATTATTGTTTTCAACATATCTTTCAATTAATAATATATATATATATATATATTTATTTATTTAAATAAGGTTATTTTCCTAAATATATGGATGACACTGAATAAAGATAACTTTGGATATTTATCATTTGGGTCCTCTTATTTGCATTTTAATGAAAAGTATTATACTCAGATTTATATTCGCCTCAGTAATAACTATGAATATTTGAAAACAACTGAGAAAACATTAATCAAAAGTAAAATCCATAAAATTCGAATTATAAAATATAGACCACTGTCGCTAATTAGAAGTACTGTTGCTTTCTATAAGACTATTTTCCAATTATAAACAATGAATGTTATGAATGCTCTCTCTTTTTTTCTTTCTTAAAAAAATGATAATAAATAATTTAATTTATGATAATAAATATTATTTTAATTTTGGTTTCGATCTATTAACCACTTTGTTTATAATTGAGATATACATAATATAATTAGGCATAAGGTAAATATGTCTAGTCTTCTTCCACTGTTTGATCAATTTCTAGAGAACATCTTATGCCGCGGGACAGGTCATAACGCCACGTCGGTTTGTACCACTTGAATGCAAAGAAAAACGACACGTCGATTTTGCAACAATCTATATAAGAAAACATAAAAAAGGCGGGTGAAATTTGGAGTGAACGACAGACATGAAATATCGCATAGCAAACCCTCTTAACCGTTTTCCTTCCTTCTTCTTTCTTTCCCTCCAAACTCGCCTCCAAATGTTGATGTAAAAGTATTCATTATTTTTTTTTTCACGTTTTCTTTTTCTTTCTCTTTCTCTGCCAAACGAAGACGGTTACGATTTCTGAAAAAAATGCATTTCGCGAATCTCGATGACACTCCGATGTTCCGCCAACAGGTTCTTCTCTCATTCTTCCGTTTTCTTGTTACGCATTCGGCATCTCGCGATTATTCTTATCTGACTGTTTCTGTTTAAACCAATGAAAACATGTTGTGTTCATTGTTGAAAGTGTTGCGAACGTGTTTCGCGGTTGGTAGAGAAAAATAGGGTGGTGAATTGATAAATCGTGTGACTGGTTGTGGATGCAGATGCAGTGTTTGGAGGACGGTGCAGAATCCTTGCGCGCGAGGTGCTGCAAGTTCTATAAAGGATGTCGAAAGTACACGTGAGTTTTATTCGTATCTCGTTGTTAATTTGAATTTAGACGTTTGATAATGTTTGGATAAAATTTTCATTTACAGATTTGTAGAAAAAGTAGATAAGGTAAGATAAATTTAGCTTTTCATGTACTTAAATTTTGAATGAAGGCTTGTCTTGCCTAATATCTTTAAAACTATGGTCCGTAAATTGATTTTAGTTTATTGGAGAAGTTCAATACATTTTATTTTCTTATAGGGATTTCTTGGTTTGAAAGAAGAGGAGGAAGAAGAGGAGAGGGAAGGAGAGAGATTTGAATGCAACGGAGGTCAGTGAAGGAAATAATAGTTGGAGTGAAATTTTAATTATGCATTATGATGTTTGGTTGGAAGGTGTGGAGAAAAACTATTTTAATGGAGTGGTAGCCATAGAGAAAGGGTTTCAAAAACTAATTTACTTTAGTATGTTAAATTTTAAATTTCAAAACATAAATAAGAGTATTTTAATTATTATAGTTAAAATATTTTAACTCATCTTCCTCGCTTTTTAAAATTTCCCAATATCGTCGAGGAACACTGATTAGGTGAGAAGAAATTTACTTCTCTTTCCTCTCCAAAATTACCAAACAACACAATTTTTAAAAAAAAAATCCCTTTCATGCGTTCCATTTTTTCTGCAACCATACATTATAATAAATTATCGTAGATAAGTTTACTCAAACATAACTTTAGTTCTCTATTTGAATAACTTCGAAATAAAGGTCAGAGGTAAGTGAAATTTTCAGCACAAATTATACTCCTACTTAATAAGACA
>Ga0123341_1001167_pt1 | contig 18978 bp, 19 predicted proteins | sample Turbeapinknodule_FD_89959 | JGI IMG/M metagenome (GOLD analysis project Ga0123341, IMG submission 89959) | Root nodule microbial communities of legume samples collected from Mexico - Turtle bean Mexico pink nodule | ecosystem: Host-associated > Plants > Roots > Nodule | place: Mexico: Nepantla...
GGTGCTGCCGCCGGCGACGAGTTCCCGAAGCCGTGCCGACGCCCGCTCGCCCTGTTGGCGCTCGTATTCGCACTGGGGCGAGAACTTCTCCGGCGTGTTGAAGCCCACTAACCTGGTCCCTGCGGCCTCGCCAACGACGTGGACCGTGTCTCCGTCGGTCACCGTGAATTCCTGGTTCAGCGAGGTTCTCGCCGTCGCGGGAGCAGACTGAAACTGGCCTTGTCCGAATTCGAATACCTGCTGGGCGATCGCAACAGCGGCGATGAACAGGAATCCAATGACCAGATTTCCGAAACGCCACTTCAACCGTCTGCCCAAGCGGCCAAAGCGAGGCCGGAACAATTTCATTGGCTGATGGCGAGACCTACTGCGGATGACAGGTCGAGGAGGCAATGCAATCACATTGTTCGGCCGTCCGAGAATTTCGAAAATCTTCCGCCACTGTTTATCGGAAAGACGAGCCTGTCCGCCTGATCGTTGGAGACGCGCGTGAATGTCGGTAAGGAAGGATCGCTGCCAAGGCGTCAAATTCTGGCGAAGCAGCGCTGCGTCGATATCGTTGCGGAGGTTTCCAGCAGGGTCCATGGAGGTTCGTAAATCGTGAGGTCAGTGCACAAATGCGAGGTAGCGTAAAACCTACCACACCAGTGCAATCGGCTCCTTCTCTTCAGTCGCCACCTTGCACGCTTTCAGCAGATCAATTGCGCAATATTCTCTCATATCAAAAGTGCCAATCTCGGCACGAATACTCTGAAGGTATTCAGTAAGCGGAGAAATCAATTCTTTTGCGTCCTCTGGTGAAATGAGAATATGATCCTCAGCATCGTCGATCGACTCTATTATCCCCAGGATGATCTGTTTAGTTTTCTGGCTGCCATCGTGCGCCATAACTTCGTCGAGGACAGTTTCGAACTTGGTGGCGGACTTGTCTTCGCCAACAAACGACCCGCAATAGACGTTAACCCCACCCATCTTGTTTCTCCTATGTCGTGCATACCTAGCAGTGAACTGTTAGAAACCTATTGCTACTGAGCTTGCTGATAGGTTCGGCGATGCCCCGTAACTGCACAGCAGAACGCCCTGCAGCGTAAAGGTATATATCTTTCACCGTTTGAGAGAATTGAAGATCGATCGGGCATTGGCTGCGATGGTAGCCGACTGCGTTCTGAAAAGCTCCGACGTGGTCCTGAAATTATACGAGATGGTGAGCTGATCTGATAATTGCTCCTTGGCGGTGCAGTAGAGCCAAGGCTGGCTTTTGTTACGATAGTCCCGGCATTGGGCAAAATATCCGTCCGGCCGCTGCAGGTAGATGTCATTTTTCGAGCGATAGGTTCTGAGGCCGTCGGACGCTACGATGGGCTGGCTCTTCAACATGGCCTCGCGTTCGTGGACAGAGGGATCAAAGTCCGGGGCCCTAACGGAAACCGTCATTTTGACAGGCTTGTCGGGGATAACTTCCGTCGATATCAGGTGACAAGCCATTTCAGCCCACGGGTATTCAGGGTGCGGGCGCGAGCAAAATGGTAGTTTAGTCTCCATTTCTCTTCGCTCCGGGCTGCCATCCAGCATGAAGATCACTGACTTCAAGGTCACGGCTCCACCATCCGCCTCGCTGCAGAAGGCGCGTGCTTCTGGATTACTCCACAGGATGTAATGATCGTCATTCCCCCCATCGCCGTAGAGGAAGATTCCTGGTGCAATCGGAATCGCTACGTCAACATCGGCGATCCGGGCCGGATGCAGGTTATCGAGGCATGCGGCAGAGGGCGGCGCATAGTGAGCCTCTCTGATTTTCTGTTGGGTCCAGGTGATGGCGAAACAGCTGCCGAGGCCCAACATGAAGACGACAGGCAGCACGTAAACGGCTCGCAGCACCCGCCATCGGCTCGCGCGGCCGATCAACACCAATCCGCTGGCGACGAAACCGCTGGCGGCACCGATCATCAGGAAGACGACGAGGATGATCCCAAATGCTACGCCAGCTCCGTCCGAGGCATTGACACTCGTGAATTCGATTTTGGCTAAAACTGACGCCACGATCCCAGCGGGTATGAGTAGCCACCACCGCCGCCAGAAACACAAGGCGAGGAAGCCAATGGCGTAAGGTGGGAATACGAAACTGAGGAAGTGCATGAGGTCATGGTGCTCCACGCCGATATGAGCACCCTATCGCATCAATCTTCAGAGGAATCATGAAGAACATCCGTTAAATTGCACACAATCCGCGTCCGCAACCGTTGCCTACACACGTTCGACGAGATCGAGGAGCGCGAGCGCGTCCTCAGGAAAATGCACTGTTAGACAAAATTGGACCGCCAGGGACCGTTCTCCCGCGCCTGGCGCGTCCGGTCCTGAGCGGGCGTGAACTCAAAGGGCCGACAGACTCTTCGATGTCCTCCCAGTTGGGGACATGATCTCCGACTCTGCTTAGCGATCCTTCCCATCGGCCCAATCTGCCTCACAAGTTGTTCAAGGCTTCGTGTGCGTATCAATCGAAAACGCAACCTCCGTACTGCTCACGCCCAGACGCGATCGTTCGCATTGGCTTTGCATAAGTATAAGGTAAGTTGCATTGATCTTCTCAATTGTTACAATACCGCTGGTGGGACTACTCGACAGATCGAAACTCTTTGTACTGTACTGATGGCGGCGGCCTAAGTTTTGTGCAAGTACATCCGATAGCAGTGACTTAAAGCATCCACGTAGAGTTGGATGCCCAACGAACACCAGCGATTTGAACACCGTAGGAACCGGCCACCTGTACGCCGATATGTGGTTTCGAAGAGCTTCAAAGATGACTCGAAGATCGCCAAATAGCTGCTTGGTCCGGGCAATTCGTGAAGGCGATGCAAGTTCTGAGGCGCGTGATCGAGATGACCCAGTGTGCCTTCTCCCACCAGGGTGGAATTGCGGCCAGATCGCAATCCGCGCTCTCTACTTTTGCTTGTACACAAACGTAGCTCTACGATGGGAGACAGAAGAACATGATCATTGAAAACCCAATCCTGTACAAATCTCACATGATTTCCAGTATTCGGCGTATGCTGAGTGACTTACGTTTCACGGAGATTCAAACACCTGTACTAAGAAAGTACCCCGGTGATCGTGACCGCCCCCGCCTTTTTCTCGAGGATGGAAGGTCTCTGCGCGAATCGTCGGCGTATGCGCTACGAGTGAATCTCGCGATAACCGACAGACTTTACGAAATCGGACCGATGTTTCGCCCCGACGTCGCTTCGGACCGCCATCTCCCTGAGTTCACTATGCTCGACTTGTATGCCGCGGACTTCGACCTTGCCGCGGCAAAAACCCTCGCCTTACAAATCGTTACAACCTTTTATCAAGGGGAACTTCGCACCGTTTCTTTCGCCGACGTTGTTCTAGCTACGTTTGCGATTGATCTTCGGCGAGACGAGCAGGGCGAACAGAAACTATGTCAACTTTTAGCGCAGCAGTATTCAATGCAAGACGCGTCGGTCCTCAGATTGCTCGACCGATACATAACCGATTGCATCGAGCCCCTCTCGAAAAACTGCTGTTTGTTAGTGACCGACTTCTCACCAGCTCCAGAAGTCCGAGCAAAGTTAGCACCTGGGTTGGCATGTGTGAGCGAGCGTTTCGAAATTCAAATAAATGGTGAGGAGGTAGTCCACGGATATGTGGATGAGCCGGACGTTAACGCGTTGTCTGTGAGAGCAGCGTCGTATGATGCACTGGGATACGAGGATCGAACTATTATTGACCTTATCAGGAAAGGGCGCGTGCCTCCGGGAAGTGCTGGTTTTGGGATAGGAATTGAAAGGCTTGCAAAAGCTAGTCTCGGGCTTCCCTCATTACGTGACCTAATGCCATCATGGGAGTTTGCGCAATGAAGAGGGTTCCCTTTAGGAGCTTTTGGCATCACACAACGCATCATCCAATTGCACCTAGTTCTGACAGCCACGTCCCAGAGAAATCCGATCTTGTGGTAATAGGGGCCGGCATTCTTGGCCTGTGCACGGCAATTGAGGTTGCGAGACGCGCCCCGCACCTCAACATCGTGATCCTAGAAAAGAGATTTCCGGGAGCCGGCTCAACAGGGCGCAGTGGCGGTATTATTTACGTGAACGAAGACTATCTTCCGGGATCAGAAAGTGACTTTCTCAAGTTCTCGGCTTGGCTCCAAAGATTTGGGCTGAACCGACTTATGACCTTTGGCCCTTCACACAGCGCTAATGGTGAGTTCGAGTATCCCGCTCATCTGTTGAACCCGCAAGTTCTGGCGAACCAACTGTCTAGCGTAGCTGAAAGTTTGGGCGTCCGCTTAGTAACTGGCTTCCCGGTTCACGCGATCATCCCTGATGTCGATCAGATTTGTTTGAAAACCCACAGGAACAATCTTTTGACAAAGATTGTTGTTCTCGCAGCCGGGACCCATTTTGCTCGAGATTTCTTCCCGTATTTGCCACTTCGTGTCTCGCAAGAACATTGCATAGCCGTTGAGGTCGCCCCGTCGTCCGATTTACCTTGGAATTTCGCGAAGGTCATCAATCCCGCGACAGACGATTTTGTGTGGGGAAGGACGCTTTCCTCCCGAATGTTTCTGTTTGGCAATCGTGCTGACGACTGCGCGCTTAAAACCATGCTGGAGTGCACCCTTCAATCTCTGACCGAGAACCTGACACATGTTAAAGTTACGCGCACAATCACGCACTGGATTGGATTTATTGATAGATTTGAACAATCTAACAAGTGGAGAACATTCGAACTGGAGGACGGCGCTTGCCGAATTTACTTTGCAGGTGGATTTAATGGTCAGGGATTACTTGGTGGCTTCGCCGCTGCTACAGAGATTGCAGGGCGTATCCTTGACGCCTAGCAACTTTTCAGTTGCATTTTCGTAGAACTCGTGTAGCTTTGCCTTCATTACAATAATTTCTTCGTCAGAGCAAGATATCTGCGGCCTCGCGGAGGAGTAGTGCTATGGCAATTAACGACAGTAGTCCAACATTAGCAAGAGTTCTGAAATCTCTTCCTGATGATCGAAAACGAATACTTTTCGAGCACATCCAGACAGGTGCGTTCCACCGGGGAAGGCAATGGTTTGGCACGGGTATGCATGTACCTCCAGCGGCCATTGCCTCCGCTGCACCAGGTTCCCCAGTGCCACTAATGGCGATGTATGACGCCCCCTGCCCTGTAGCCGCAGCGTTCCATGTTGAACGGGACCCTACTCCCTCTGGTTGGTATAGCGCTAAAATCGACGAAAATCTGATGATGGCAATAAAGCACATAATTGAGTTCGCCGGACAGCGAGAAGACGGCATGGAGCAGTACCTGAAAGAACTTGAGAACACTGATCCGGTAGACCTGCACCATTTCGTCGTGTCGGAGTTCGTGGCCCTAAATGGCAGCGCAAACCCGGCCGAGAATCGCCCCAATGAATCTAACCAGCCAGCCGCGGCGGAGGGAGGTCGTTCTCGAACCTCACCTTCCAAGAACAAAAAGGGAAAGCCGAAGCCCGCTGATAAAAATTGATGCACAGAGCAACTTCGTGAATGGGAGGAAATCCAATGGAAAACTTTTCAACTTCAGCTGCAGAATTTCTAACAATTTCAATCAAAACAGGCGTGAGGCCAGACAGTCAGAAGTCCAGTGACTTGCCTTTGCGGCTTGTATCCGACCTAAAGACCGGTGTCCGTCCTGACCGAGTTCGGCGGACTAGCTCGGCCGAATAGCAGTACGTTTTATCGCTGGTGACGCTGCAAAGGAGGCTTCGAATGTGGCCACCCTCACGAACGTTTTGGACGGATGAGTTTCCGCTTGCCACCGAGAACGGTGTGAAGCCTTTTTTATTTAAGGCTTTGATTCCTCAACCACTAGCAGGGGAAGCCATTTTTGCCGAAACGTTGCGCAACGGCACTCTGGCGGGAGCATGTAGGACGGGGTCTGCTAAAGCCCGGGTATACATCAACGAAGACCGGAGAGAGGATTTACTGTGTCAGGTAATGGAAGGACAAATCGGCTCTAACGAAGACGTGGAGACCTACATACACCGAGTAACCGGCGAGCGTCGGTTTGGCTTTGTAGTAAACAACTTGGAGCGTGTCAGTCATGCCCTCGCAGAGCAGCTAGGATTGTTTTTGTCCAGTATGTTTTCGGTCCGAGGTATACCTATCGGAGGCGTTGAACAGGTATCGTTCGCAGGAAACTATTCAAGTACTGCGTTTGGGATACACGAGGGGTTTGAGCACGCGTTCCTCTGTCATTTTGGGCCGGGTACAAAGCACTTCTACTGCTGGTCGCAAGGGACATATCTAAAACTCACCGGCGGGTCACGCGCGCCGACGTTTGGGGATTTTACGGACTGGCTGCGATTCGGCGAACTATTCATTATGGAGCCAGGAGATATTCTCTATCTGCCGGCTCGAGTCTACCATGTGGGTTGTCAGTCCGAGTACTCCCTATCGGTGGCACTACCGCTCTACACATATCCTCTGAAACGATTTGTCGCAAAAGTAATAGTTCCGTCCCTACTCGAAGACGTGCCCTTTGAAGAGGAGGGTATGTCGTATCCGATTCCATTACAGAGGGGCTCTCCCTTGCACGACGGCATTGCGCAGGAAGCAAGGGGACTGTTCAATCACTGGAGTAGTTCAGCGATAGAACTATTTTTTGATCAGTACCTTTTGAAGCTAAGAAGCAATGGCGGCTGGGAAATTATAAACAAGCCACCCGAACACTTCGATGACCTTTTGCCTTGTGATGCAATGAATGACCCTGCGAGCTACTTGCTGCCGGAGCCCTATCGCGCATTGTGGCAGAGAGGTTTAAATTGTGAAGGAGACGAAGTTCGGGTTTTCGTGAGAGGGGAAAGCAAGGTTTTCAAGGCAGAGCCGGCCTTCATGGCCTTCCTTGAAACTCAACAAAAGCCAACTATGCCTTCGCGATGATAGAAATTGTCTGAAACGTATCTGATGCTTCGGTTTAGCGAGGAAGTACGATGAATGTTTCGTCTACAAGAAGCAAAAGCTTGAGAAAATTTAGTTCGAAAGTTGATCTCTTTTTTCTAAGCAATCCTTCCGTGCATCAGTCTCTCAAAAGAGTAATATCGCGCGAACTTACCATCACAGGTGATGCACTTGTTGATGAGTTTTTCACGCCGATGATCAGTTCGATTTACTATGAAATCGAGCGGGAAGTAAACGCTGAGGCGGCAAGTGCTTACCGGGCGGAGCTAGTGATTAAAGAACTAAGTACTTTCGCGCGAGTAAATTCGCAGTTCCTTAAACGGGCTTCACATTCGGTGGAGGGTTTTTGCCCGGAGTTTGCGCATGAACTGATGCGAAACTTTTTGGAAGAAGGTGGAGATCGAGGAAGTTTGCCTGCACATTATGTTCTTTACGCTGGTGCATTAATCCGAGACTTGGACGTATTTGTCAATGGCTACATACCTCAGGCTGAAAGCTCGAGGCTTTTGCTTTGGCTTCATGAGATAATCGTCAATAGTCATTGCCCCTCTACCATATTAGGCGGATACTATGCCACGGAGGCCGTTGCGACAGCGGAAACTGAGGAATTGCGACGCCTTACGAACCGCCTCGGCCAACTCAAGGTCGGCAAGACTGGCGCTGATCTTCCAAATCTTGACTACTACTACAGACTGCACCTTGATAACACACACGAGGGGGCAACTCAGGGTGTTGCAGTTGAGGAAGGTCATCAAGAAGGTATCGCCCTATTTATCAGAAATGCTAACCGATATGGCTTTCTCATGCCACAAATAGTTGACGGGTTCTTGCAGTTGCTTGGGCCTTTAGTAGATCAGTGGACGGAGCTTTGCATGCTTACCAACGCAGAATCGAATTTGCCTTGAGGGAGTACAGCACAGTGGAAGCAATCAAAGGTCATTGCCTTTGTGGGGAGGTAAAATATGAGATTTTTTCCGAACCCTATTTCGCTCATCTATGCTCATGTCATACCTGTCAACGTTGGGCGGGTGCGCCAACTGTTGCTTGGGTAGAGTTCGAGCGAAACTCGGTAAAATGGATCGGTGTAAGCGGTGAGCCTAATTGGTACAGGTCGTCGGAGACGACTGTCCGTGGAAGCTGCGGCCGATGCGGAAGTGGGATATGTGCAGTCGATGACGGGTCGGACAGTATTAGCATTACGATTTGCACGCTAGACGATTCCTCCTTGATTACTCCAGATGAACAGCACAGTTTCCAAGAAGAGGCCCCTCGCTGGTGGGCCTCTGTCGGCAAGAGCATGCTTAACACTTAAAAAATTCTGATCGGTGGAGAACATGACCTGGACGTACTTTGTGTTTGCGGTCGCGGTACTATTACTTACCCCCGGTCCTACAAACACCCTGTTGGTCCTGTGCTCGTCATCCAAGGGGATACGTGGCTCTCTCGTACTCATTCCCGCCGAGGTTTTGGGATATCTAACGACGGTCGTACCTTTAGGGTTGCTCGCCGAGAACCTGCTTCATAGCCAACCGAGATTGTCGATGGCGGTACGATTTTTGGCTGTCGGTTGGGTGCTTTACATGGCAGTTCGGCTAAAACTTCAAACATCACGCGCTAACAAGACAGTTGGGCCGGTGGAAGTTTTCGTTACAACTGTACTGAATCCAAAGGCATTGGTTTTTGGGTTCTTGCTGTTCCCCGGCCTACGTCATGCTGGATTAACCCTAACTACAGTGATTTTTTCGATGCTAGTGATAACAGCGTCCTGCATCTGGATAACGGTCGGAGACCAACTGGTCAGGCGGGCTAAGATGCCGATTCGCTTCGTGCAAAACTTCGCCAGGGGGGCTTTGTACCTGTTTGCTGGCGTTATGGCGACGAGCCTCATTTTGGACCTAAACAGGGCCACAGGCTGAAATCCGATTGTTCTTCGATCCATCGATCTTGGTCCAGCAAAGCTTCTCGTAGGAGCTGATTGCGTTTCGAGCAGCGCTCACTTCCAGACTTGTAACATCGCGACGCACAGCGAAGGCTTCAACCCCTCTCATCGGGGCACGTCCAACCCCCTCGCGGGGGAAAGCGGCCTTGATCTTAACCGAGCGCACCGTGCCTGCGGATTCCGACGTGAAGCCGGCAGGCATTCCGATCAACATCCGGCGACCGTTCCGATTTGAAGAGTAACCGGTGTTCCGATCCCACATTGTCCTCGCCGCCCTGATCTGTGATCGCCTTTCCATGGACGAGCAACGCGAGTTTCTCCATGGAGAGTACATTGGAGGTTCTCACAACCAGGAAGTCTGGACGTGAGGTTCATCGGCATTGGCCTGATGAGGTCAAAGCGCAGATCGTGTCTGAGAGCCTTCGGCCCGTTGCGAAGGTGAATGAGGTCGCTGAACGCTTTGGATTGCGGGCGAACCGCCTTTCGACTTGGCGGACGATGGCGCGGCAGGGCAAGCTTGTTCTGCCTGCACCCGAGAATGCCGTGGAGTTCGCAGCGGTAGTCGTCCATCCACCCGGCCGCCCCGAGATCATCGTTAGTTCGGTCACGATCCGCCTGGAAGAGAGCGCGTCTGCCGCCCGCATCGCTGCTGTCGCGCGTGCCTGCGCGGTTCCGGCATGATCCTTCCATCGAACCGGGTTCGGATCATGGTGGCGACCAAACCGGTCGACTTCCGCAAGGGCCCGGCAAAGGCAACGTGGGGCGAGAACATCGGTTACGCAGGAAGCTCAGAAGAAATCGTAAATTAAGGCTTCATACAGCATCCAGCAGCCGGGAATGACGGATTTCAGCCCATTGCGGACATACTTCCTCTTCCATGGTTCGGCTGTTTTGCGTCCCCATGTCGGTCGTAGGGGTCCTCGTCGCGCGAGCCCTGAAGCGGATATAGCTCCGCGGCGGCGTCGAGTCTCCTGCGTGCCCATACCGGTTAATCGGCTGTACGGCGAACCGTCGGCTGCTGTCAGTCGTCGCGGGAAAGCAAGGAGGCGAACCGCAGCGTTGTACTCTTGGGCTGCAGCCGATGTTCGAGAGCCTTGATGTTAAGCTTTAACGGCATCTGGCCCGCCATGCCGCTGAAGATGCAAGTTCCCGTCGGCAACGTCGGGATCGACTCCTCCGTCAGCTTGTCGATGTAGGACACGGCACTCGCAATCGACTGCAGGTCCTTCTGGTTGATCAGCCGATGGATAAAGTAGTTGTGGGCCTGAGAGGTGATCGTGGCCGAGATGTCGTTCGGTCTCTGGCTGGCGATCGTCACGAAGACACCGAATTTGCGTCCTTCCTTGATGATCTCCTCGAACGTCTCGAGACGGTAATCCTTCCACCCCTCCGTCTCCCTCGAGGACTCGGTGGAGAGGATGTTGTGAGCTTCGTCGATCACGATGTTGAGGGTCTTTCCCTGGAACGACGTCTTGTGTTCCTGGTAGATGCGCCGGCAGAGAAGAAGCGGGATCGTTTTCTTCATTTCCAGATTGACGTCGTTGAGATTGACCACGACGATGTTGTTCTCGAACAGTTCTCCCTGGATCGCAGGATCGAATACCTTCCGGATGTCCTTTTGCTTGCTGCGCAGCTTGTTTATCACCGGCGCGATATGCTCGTTCTGAGCGCGGTTCGCCAGCACGTCGTAGATTAGCTGGACGTAGGAGAAGGTGACGAAATCCTCAATAATGTCGTCGGCGAATGCGAAATTGGCGACATGCTGATAAACAACCGTGTTCAATATCGCGGCCGGGTCGTCGCGCAGCCAATGTTGACCGCATCTGAACTGCGAGGTGTTGTTATGCCATTCCAGGTCCATGGCTATTTCGACTACATTTCCAGCAGGGTCCTGCTCTGGAAGTAACTGACGCAGATAGTCGAAAAGCAGGTCGGCCCTGACCTTGTCCGACATCCTGAGAATCTGCGTAACCTGTTGACGGATCATGTTTCTCAGGTGCTCGGTCGGATCGTTTCCCTCCATGACCCGTTCGTACTGAGTCAGAACACGGCGCAGGAATGGCTTCTGGGTTTTATCCGTGGCGTCCGAGACTATGGACAGCATTTCAATGTCTAGCAGTCCGGCGTTGCCCAGCGGAATTCTGTCTCCTTGGTCATTTCGGGTCGAGAGATTGTAGACCGTCTTGTCATCGGCGATGCAATCCGCATGCGCGTATTCGCCGTTGAAGTCGAGCACCACGATTCGACAGTTCTCGTTGAACGCCGCGGCGTTGATCGCCCGCAGTTCCGTGACGAAATGCTGGTAGAGCGTCGCGAGCGTGTTCGACTTTCCGCTTCCTGTGTTACCAAAAATGGCGATGTGGCTGTTCATCAGTCCATCGACCGGAAGAGCAATGTCGTAGCCTTCGTATTCTGACGTCGCGATGTGCAGGGCGATACCGTCCTCCGCTATCAGATTGTGGACCTGGAGCACGCGATCGCGGGTAAGCAGAAAGGCCTCGTTGCCGACGAGGGGCAGTTCCTTCGTCCCGCCGAAGAAACGACCCTTCCGGTCTATGAAGCCGACCAGCGATATCGAGAGCACACGACGTCCACGCACCATCGGCTCGGGGTCTTCCAATCTTGAGGAATCCGGATTTGCGTTCTCGCCGTCAACTTTCCCGATGAGGCTCACGAAACCCTTTCGGATGTCGACGTAGCTGCCAACCGCAATGTTCCTCAACAGGTCGCCGTCATAAAACAGCTCCGACAGGTTCTTGTCCTTGTCGACGGTCACGAGGACGCGCCGCCCGGTGACGCCCGAGACTTCGCCGACGCGGAGGACAGCCTCCTTCTGGAGACGGACGTCGCTCATGTGGGCTTGCCGCCTTGCGGAATTACCTGCCGGAGGATCGAATTTAAGACCTTGAAGTCTATCGGAGGTCCAGCGCCCGGATCGATGACGGTTACATTCCGGTTCTGCGAGAACTTGTCCGAAAATGCGGCGACATTGGCGCTTGAATACGCGAATATCAGTAATTGGGCGGTTGGATTGCGCAACGCTCGCCGGGTGATGTCTAGGATATGCTCGTCCGCGAAAGAGAAGCCGAAGGCGATGAGGAGCGCATTATCCCTGTCCATGCAGTTCGAATACAAGCGGAGCAAATCGAAATAGACCCGCTCCATAAGTGTCGACTCGAACTTGCGGACATTGGGCAGGATCACCGCCCTCTTGGCCAGCGCGATGGACACGGCACCTGGATTGTTCTTCTGCACGTGGCCAGAAAGGGAGACGCCATTGGAGGCGAAGCGGATTTCCTTGTCTCCATCGCGTTGCCAACTCAGGGAGCCGTGCACCTTTATCAGGTTCATGACGGGTAGCTCCGCGATCCGTTCGTTCGAGCTGCCAGATCGATAGGTCCTGTCAAAATACTTCTCGGGCGAGAACACATACCTGCTTCCGACCGCTGATCTCCGGTCGAACCCGTCATTCAAGGTTACATTGGGGAGCTTGGAGGCCGCCTTCTCAATGAAAAGGTCGTAGTTGGTGGTGAAAATGTTCGCCTGTCGGGGAAGCAGGATGTTCTTTCGCTCGAACAGAATACCGTCCACTGCGGACAGAAAGTCGGTGTAATTCGCAAGCGTCTCAGTGATGGGCAGGTCGTCGATGTCCGCGAGCAGATCGACGTTCGTCTCCGCGAGTTCCTCGATGAACTCGAGCGCCTTGAGATCGGCGTCGGCGACGTTACCCCCGATCAGCAGGCCGTTGATCTCCGCCTCGATATTTCCCGCGACGTTGATCGCGGGCATAGAAGCTCCGGACCCGACTAGGAAATTGAGATTCCCCGACTGAATGTAGGACTCAGTCAGCTTTCGTACGTCTTCAGGATTGTCTGAGAGAATCAGTGTCCGCGCCATAGTGTCGCCTTACGCTGCCAACTGGACAAGGTTCAATTTCTTCAGTTCTTCTACGATCGCCGGGCTCAATCCCAAATCACGGACGTCGACCATAGCCAGGTCTTCGTTGAACCTGCCATGAAGCAGAAACGTCCGCGGTCCCTCGCCCGGGGCGTTGGTCGCATCCGCCACTGCGCAGACGAGATGCTCGTCGACCTTCGACGGATTCAACAGCGCGTGAAGCGCCGCTATCAGAGGACTGTCATCGGATGCGCTCAAAAGCAGGGTTCCGCAGTGATTCGTCATTCAAAATATAAGACTTCGCGCTTAGATTGAGAGATAATCCCAGCGGTTTTAAACAGTATCCACTTGTTTCGATTGTCCTGTCCTCCGACCGCTTCAAAACAATCAGGTTTCAGACCGTCGCTCACCATGGCAACGCACAGTATAGATTTCTCAGCCAGCCTCGAATCTATCAATCACTCCGACGTGGCGCGTCGGCTTGCATGCGAAGGGGGACATAGCATGACGAAACCTGAAGTCTTCATAATAGAGTCTCTCAAATTCAGCGAAGAGGCAGATTACCGCGAGGGCGAGATGATCTACCGGTCCCTCCGGATGTCGCTGAAGGGACCCCATCTACCGATACGTGCGCACGCTCACGGAGTTCGAACATTTCGTCGAAGAGTTCGGGGAGAGCAATTACGCTATCTCCATATATCATGCCATGGGAGCAAGGGGGGCTCAGCATGACGCTTGACCACATCACAACCAACGATGTCGGCGAGATCGTAGGGCCTGCCCTGGACGGCAAACGCCTGTTTCTCTCGACCTGCCTGGCATCCACGCCCGCGATGGCTGAGGCCGTCTTCAAGAACGGCGGTTGCACCTCTCTCGCAGGTCCAAAAAACAAGATCAACTTTGACGACTCCGTGATACTCTGGACCTCGTTCTACCACTTGATGTTCAAGGCGGACCAGAAGGCGATGAAGTGCGACCAACTCAGGGAAACATTGTCGAAATGCGCTTCGACCGTGGGCGAGAAAATCAACTTCTACCGTCCGGGCAAGGACAAGACGGCCCTGCACACGCTTCTCCCGGAGCCAACCCAGAAAACGACTATCGCGCGAACCAGGAAGGACTCAACGTGAGGTCGGCAAGCGAGCAACGGCTAGAAGCGCCGAGCGCCTCCAGTAACAACCGCTGACTGTTGATTTGCGCCGACGTTCCTGCCGTGACTGGCGGCCGCGGTCGCACTGTTCGAATTCACCGGCTCTATGGATTGCTTAACGAAAATATCGCGATTTTCCGCGTCTGAGGATGGCAGCTTTGAGCCGACGGCGAACTTTGGCGACATGCGGCGGTCTGGCCGCTTTTGTCTCTTGCGTTCGAGAACGCAGTCAGACCGCAGCCGGCCCAGATCGATCACTTATTCAGGCCGCCCCAATATTAGCAAATTGGCGCGAAGCTGCCATCAAAGGCCGTGTTCAATCCCGCGATGGGCTGCAGTGTCGATGTTCGTTCTAATGAAAATTCCGGCTCCTTACCTTTAGCTGATCGATGTGAAGGTCCGGAATGAAGATATCCCGCGACTTCATTCGTTGGCCCGATGGCTCTCGGGAATCCGGCCTGCCTGGCGTGCCATGGCCGAATTCATTGCCCCTCCCCGTCGGCAGCCTGAATTCCAGATCGCGATCCGCAAGACCCGTTAGGCTTCCCGACATGTCGAACAGCTGGTGCGCAACGAGATGCACGACATCGCCCTCTCGCTGGATGCGGCCGTTGATCGCCAACATCGAGGCACCGAGCGCAACGCGCCTGGATCGCTCGAACAGCTTGGGCCAGATGACGACATTGGCGACGCCCGTCTCGTCCTCAATCGTCATGAAAATCACACCTTTTGCGGAGCCGGGTCGCTGGCGGACCAGCACCAGCCCGGCTGCCATCAGCCATCGGCCATCGCGAGCCGACATTGCCTCCGCACAGGTAACGACACGACGCTCGACCAATTCCCTGCGAAGGAAGCTGACGGGATGCTCCCGCAAGGTCAGGCCGGTGTGCCCGTAATCGAGGACGACGTTATGTCCCTGCGTCATCTGCCGCAGCTCAACCGTCGGCTCCTGCTGCTCGGCAATCGTTCTCGCCTCGCGCTCGGCGGCAGCTGCAAAAAGCGGGAGCTGCTCATCACGGAGGGCCTTGATCGCCCAGAGCGCATCACGCCGTTCGAACCCGAGGGACGGAAGAAAGGCATCGGCTTCCGCAAGCTCCCCCAATGACGCTGCAGGCACACCAGACCGTCGCCACATGTCATCAACGCTGTCGAAGGGCTGGTCGGCACGAGCGGTCACGATCCGAGCCGCGTCCGCCGTTGCCAAGCCTCGCACCATCCGCATACCAAGGCGGACGGCGTGCCGGTCCGAGCCATCGATAGCTTCGAGCGTGCAGTCCCATCGTGACCGGTTGATGCAGACCGGGCGAACCTCGACACCGTGCTCCCGCCCATCCCGAACGATTTGAGCCGGTGCGTAGAAGCCCATCGGCTGGGAGTTCAAAAGCGCGGCGCAGAAGACATCGGGGAAATGGCATTTGATGTAGCTCGACGCATAGGCGATCAGGGCGAAACTGGCCGCGTGGCTTTCCGGGAAGCCGTAGGAGCCGAAGCCCTCTAGCTGGCCGAACGTGCGCTTTGCGAATTCGGGCGAGTAACCGTTGCGGATCATCCCGGAGACGAGCTTGTCCTCGAACTTGCTGACGCCCCCGGTGAACTTGAAGGTCGCCATTGCCCGGCGCAACTGGTCCGCCTCCCCGCCTGAGAACCCGGCGCAGACCATCGCCACTTTCATCGCCGATTCCTGGAATAGCGGAACGCCCAGCGTCTTGTGGAGGACCGCCTCCAGCTCGGGCGTCGGGTATTCGACCTTCTCCTTGCCTTCCCGGCGGCGAAGGTAGGGATGCACCATGTCACCCTGGATAGGTCCCGGCCGCACGATGGCCACCTGGATGACGAGGTCGTAAAAGGTCCTCGGCTTCATGCGAGGCAACATGCTCATCTGCGCCCGACTCTCGATCTGGAACGTGCCCAGCGTGTCCGCCTTGCGGATCATGGCATAGGTGGCCGGGTCCTCCTGAGGAATGGTCGCGAGATCGAGATTGATACCCTTCTCCTCGCGCAGGAACGCGAAGCTCTTGGCCATGCAGGTCAGCATGCCGAGCGCCAACACGTCGACCTTCATGAATTTGAGGGCTTCAACGTCGTCCTTGTCCCATTCGATCACCTGACGATCCACCATCGAGGCCGGTTCGATTGGAACCAGATCGTCAAGACGATCATGCGTGAGGACAAAACCGCCAGGGTGTTGCCCGAGATGGCGTGGGGCTCCCATCAATTGCTGGGCGAGCTGGAGCGTCAGAGCGAGACGCCGATCATCCGGATTTAGGTTGAGGTCCCTGACTTGTTTTTCGCCAACCGCTTCCGACCACGCCCAGACACCCGACGACAGTGCCTTGATCAGGTCCTCCGGCAGGCCGAGAGCCTTGCCGACATCCCGGATCGCACCCTTTGTGCGATAGCGGGTGACCGTCGAACAGAGCGCCGCCTTGTGATGGCCGTATGTCTTGTAAATCCATTGGATGACCTCCTCGCGTCGCTCGTGCTCGAAATCCACATCGATGTCGGGCGGTTCATCGCGTTCCTGCGAAACGAAACGTTCGAACAGGAGGTCGTTGGTGTCGGGATCGATGGAGGTGATGCCGAGCACAAAACAGACGGCCGAGTTGGCGGCGGAACCACGCCCCTGACAGAGAATGCTCTGGGAGCGGGCGAACCGGACGATGGAAAAAACCGTCAAAAAATAGGGGGCGTACCGCATCGTCTCGATCAGCGCCAGTTCACGGCGGATGATCTTTTCCACGTGGGAAGGCAGCCCCTCTGGATAACGATTGGGCACGCATTCCCAGACATAATGCTCCAGCGACTGCTGGGCGGTCTTGCCAGGGACGATGGCCTCCTCCGGATACTGGTAGGTCAACTCCTCCATCGAGAAGCTGCAGCGCTCGACGATTTCCATCGTTCGGGCTAGCGCCTCCGGATAGCGACCGAACAGACGCTCCATCTCTTCCGGCGGTTTGAGGAACCTGTCGGCGTGCCGTTCGCGCTCGAAGCCGACGTCGTCGATTGTCGTTCCTGTGCGGATGCAGGTAACGACGTCCTGCAGCTGGCGGCGGCTGGGCTCGTGGAACAGCACGTGATTGGTGACCACTGTCTTCACCCGGTGCCGAGCAGCCATGTTCGAGATTTCGTGCAGCCGCATCTGGTCGTTTGGCCGTCGGCGCAGGCAAAGCGAAACATAGGCCCGATCCCCGAAGACCTCAGCCATCTTTCGGAGCTGGATCGCGCAGGACTCGTCAGGCAGGTCGGGCACGAGGACGCCGATAAGGCCGTCGTAATAGATGGCGACGTCGTCGAGGGTTAGGAGGCATTTGGCTTTCCCGCCCCGGCCCTTCCCGAGCGTCAGCAGCCGAGTCAGCCTCGAATAGGCGGCGCGGTCGGTGGGGTAGACGAGGATAGACATGCCGTCTGCCAAATCGAGCCGACAGCCGACGACGAGCCGCAGTCCTGTGGCACGAGATGCCTCCAACGCCCGCACGATGCCTGCCAGCGAATTGCGGTCGGCTATCCCGAGCGCCTCGATGCGAAGTTCCTTTGCGGTCGCAAACAGCTCTTCCGCCGATGAGGCTCCACGCAGGAAGCTGAAATGCGTTGTGACCTGGAGTTCCGCGTACCTCATGCGAATGTCCCATGAATAAACCACCGATGGGAGCCGGTATCGAGATCGACGCCGTCACCGGACCGGTAAATCCAATAACGTTCGCCGGTCTCGTCCTCGACGGTGAAATAGTCGCGAACGGCCGCCCATTCGGATGTTCGTTGCCACCATTCGCCGAAGATGCGTTCGGGGCCGTCAGCCCGTTTGACGCGCCTGCGCTTGCCGCGCCAAGTAAAAGAAACCGGAGGGTGGTCGGGGAGCAGTGCGATCACCTCAATCAGTTCGGGCCGATCCATCAGTCTGACCGGACGCGGCCAGATCATTGGCCAGGTTTGCCCAACCTCGGTAGCCATCGGCGATATGCGTTGGATTGATCGCTCCGGAACATCGCTGGCGACGGGAGCGAGACGGTAGATGCGATAGGTTCCACGGTTGCCGAGAACATCGACGAAAGCACCGACATCGACCGCGGCGTCTTCTACCAGGCTGGAAGCAATTTGCTTGTCCTCGAGTGCCTCAACCATGGTGGCAGCGAGACTGAGTTTCTCGATGCCGAAGCCGGGATCGATATTCTCGATGCGATCACGCAGCAGCTTCGTCAACCAGGCAACGTCGCGGACGGGCTTTGCCGTCCCGGCCCTGAGTGCCTGGATCGTGTTGTCGACCCGGTGGACGATCAGGTCGGTGCGGCGGACACCCAGTCCTTTTGTCTGGAGTTCCAGACAGAGCTTCGTCACGAGCCGCGATATGTATTTTCCGATGGTCTCGGCTGCACCAATCGGCTCGGCGAAGGCACGATGGACCTCGATGATCTCCGGACCGCGGATCGGATCAATCGGCTCGGCGACCCGGCCCATCATCTGGTCGACGCGACGACCGATTTCGGGACCAAAGCGAAGGGCCAACGGTGCACGCGGTGTCGCAGCCAGCTCACCGACGGTTTGGAAGCCAAGCGTGCGCAGACTGATCACGGTCTCGGAATTGAGCCGTAGAGACGAGAGCGGAAGCCGCACAACTGCGTCAGCAGTCCTCCCTGAGGGAATGACCTTGGTCTCGACCGTCATTGATCGTGCCAATCCGTATGCGGCTCCCCAGGTGTCGGCAACGACCGCACGAGTTGGCAGACCCCGTGCGCGAAACCGGTTCACGAGACCGGACAGCATCAGCTCCTCGCCGCCCTGGAGATGATCGGCTCCTTCGGTGTCCATGACGATGCCATCCGGAGGATCAGCCGCCACCACCGGCGAATATTGAGACAGCGCCCAAAGCGTCAGCCTTTCGAGGGCTGCACGATCAGCGGCAGGATCGGCATCGAACATTTGGAGGCCCTGTACCAAGGCCTGTGCTTTGGCCGCCGCCATGCCAACGTGCAGGCCAAGCCTGGCGGCGTTTGCGTCGACAGCGGATAGCCATCGTTTCGAACCGCTCCTGGCGACAACGACCA
>Ga0123341_1001169_pt1 | contig 18951 bp, 15 predicted proteins | sample Turbeapinknodule_FD_89959 | JGI IMG/M metagenome (GOLD analysis project Ga0123341, IMG submission 89959) | Root nodule microbial communities of legume samples collected from Mexico - Turtle bean Mexico pink nodule | ecosystem: Host-associated > Plants > Roots > Nodule | place: Mexico: Nepantla...
GGGAGGAGATCATTGAAGAAGCCATTTCCTTCTTCTTCTTCTTACTTCTGAATCACTTGCTGTTCTGCTGCTAGATGCCCAAGCTTCTGCTCCTACTTGCTTTATATAATACTATCATTTGTATAGTACTGATCCAATGGTGTGAGATGGAGGGGATTGCTTGCTGAGATGTTACAACCGTCGGATTCTATAAGTGATGACATTACAGCATACTGGCCACACGAGTCAGCAAAATTTTGAAAGCTAGCCTTATCCTTAGGTACCATGTGGAAGTGACACGTGGAGGAGCTCCATTATCTTATCTCTTCCTTGGAAGAATGTAAATGTGTGATGCTGGTGGAGTTGAGGTTATTTGTGAGTAGTTTGCACTGTGCCCTCATTCCATATTTACCTTACATATTTTGTGACCATTTCTCTTTTATGGTGAATACCCTTTGTCCTTTTCCTACAGTAATGTTTTATATTTTAAAGGTGATTTTGAATTAAAAAAAATAAAAATAGAACCATATCACTCAACTGACACTCTTATCCCTTTTGTTTTATAGCTGAAAACATGTTTCTCTCTTCAGCTTACTCTGGCTGATTTTTATAATATTACTAAAAAAGTTCATTAGTTTGCATGTTATCTGCTAGATTTGTTTAGCAAGAATTGCAATGTAGATAAGCAAAATATGTATATGGTATAGAAGGGGTAGTAGATGATGGGGCTTATCATTCTTGGTTGATTAATGACCAAGCATACATTTTGAAAACATAATATCCACAAATAGCTATGGTCATCAGTAAATCCATGCACTCAACCAAACAATTCACAACAACCTTATCTTAAAATACATTCCATGAGATAACTATAAAACACAATATTCAAAGGTATTAAATGAAGTTCAAAGAGTGTGATACTGTTATAATTTAGCCTGGCAAAATATGACAAAAGCCACTGCCAATAAAAGAAATAGGCGACAAATTTTCGGTATGGAGGTTCATGACTGGAAAGCTGATAGTTTTAGATAAAATTGGTTAATGGTTGAGAATTGCACCACTGGAAACTGTAAAATTATCAGCTAGTTCCAGTGTATTTTCAAAGGATTTTAGCACGGTTATGTTCTTGCAAATAGACTTATTACTCTTTCTTCTGAGTTACATCTTTGTCTGGTTGTAATGATTTTTCTTATTCATACATCCCCACAAAACAAAAACAAAACACTTCATGCTTTTACTACTATTCAACTCAGTTAATTGTTCAAACCTTTTTTTTAAAAAAAAAACATGTATTGAAGGTGAGTATGGAATCATAGAATATATAAAAAAGGAACCATTGGGCATCTAGCATGATTGGTGTGCAGAAAATATCAACAGAATACAATTTTCAAATTTACTAACACAACCCTATAGAAATCCTTCATCATTGACAGCCAATTTATATCTCTTTTAATCATTCCTTCCCATTTAAAATCATGCACCTCCCACATACTTCCTCCCTCTTCAGCACCTTCTCAATGCACTGAATTCCTTATTCAAACAAAACCATTAAAATTTTACAATAACCAATCTTTGAGTTATGAGGACGGGTTAGATGGAGGTCGAATTCCAAGACTCATGACGAGAAGGTAGTAAATTTCTGCATGTGTTACCAATGTAAGAAGGAAGGTCACACAAGAAAGTATCGTCCTTAGAGAAAAAAGAAGGTTTTAATCCTGGTAGAAGGTTTGGGTTTGGTAAACAATCTATATCTGGTTAAACAACTTTGATTGAAGACGATTATGAATCATCAAAGGTCCCTTTGGTGTCAAGTCGTGCTGATGGTTGTGAATGGGTCATGAACTCTAACTGTTTGTTTCACATGACACATAGATGTCTATGGTTCCAACAGTTTGCAAAACTTGAAGGCAGATATGTTTCTTGGTGATAACAAGTTTTGTAAGATGACTGACATTGGAACGGTTAAGTTTTGTCTGCATGGTGGAACTAAGAGAATACTAGAAGAAGTTAAGTATATATCTATCATCAAACAAAACTTAATATCCCTTGGTGAACTTCAAAAAAAAAGGTATTATTCAAAATATGAAAGGGGTGTTAAAGGTGTTGATGGGGCCATGGAGTCATGAAGGGTGTAGGAAAGAATGACCTGTATGTCTTGAAAGGTGTTGTAGTATCTGAGTTAGTCTCTATTGCTGAAAGGATTGTCTACTCCAGTACAAAGTTATGGGACAAAAGGTTAGGACATGTAAGCGAGAAGGACTTAGTGGAATTAGACAAACAAGGCTTGTTGGGGAGTGATAGATTGATCAATTGGCATTCTGTGAAGACTACATCCAGGAAAAACCTTGTAAAATCCATTTTAGTATGGGTCAACAAAGGACGAAGAGGACCATTGATTATGTTCATGTTGATATATGGGGTCTATCTCCTACTCCATTATACTTAGGTGCTAGATACTTTTTATTGATTGTTGGAGGAAGTTATGGGTTTACCCTCAAAACATCAAAGACGAAGCATTTGAGAACTTCAAAAGTTGGGAGTTTTTGTTGGACAATCAAATAGTAGACTATAAAGAAGTTCATAATCGATAATGGTCTTGATTTATTTTCTGAACTATTTAAAACCTTCTACATAGAGTAGGGTATAGTGAGACATCGAACGATTGTACGGACTCTTCAACATAATGGCCTTGCAGAAAGATTTAATAGGACTATTTGAAACAAGTGAGGTGCATGACATTCAGTGTTGGAGTTGCAAAGAATTTTTGGATTCAATCTAATATTATTGTTGCATATATGATAAAATAGATGTTCATCAACTGCTCTAGACATGAAGACTTTTGAGGAAGTCTGGTCAGAACATCCCCCAACCTTGATTATCTGATAATATTAGGTTGTGTTTCCTATATATGCTTATATTAGACAAGGTAAACTACATGCTTGTGCTATTAAATGAATGTTTCTTGGTTACCCAAAAGGAGTGAAGGGACACTGTTCTTGCCGGTTGACTCGATTGCCTTCGCACTTCTAACGATGATCACACGCCCAATTCTCTCTGCCTTCGTTCGTGCTTTCTTTCGATCGAACACCTGAAATTGCAAAGACAAAGGGGCGCCCTAGAGGTCGTTTGCACTTCGACGCTCAAGTCAATACTGGGGCTAGGAAACATGAAAAATCTTAGCCGTAAAGCTCTGTGTAAAACTGTGTGTGTATCGCGTAAATGTTGTGTACCTTGTTAGGTTTATTACTGCCCTTTATATAGTCTAGGGTTTCCGTTGTTTCCGCCACCCACATTTAGGGTTTCTGAGGGTATGCCTTAGCGCCGCTATCACCCACTCTTAAGGCAATCTAGCGTGTAAGGCTCCCTTACTGGAGTGCAACCTCTGACGGGATGACCACTTAGGTACCAACTTGTGCACCTAATCTCTGGGGTCATCCGTCCTGGGAGTGCCCTAGTTGTTCATGTGTCATGCATGCATCCTACCCCTGAAACGTAACCCTCATGGGCCTTAGCACTTCTAGTGGTTCTTTACTAGTGTGACGCCTGAATGCGCTATGCACACCACACACATGGACCCCTCGTGATCTAGGTTTCTACCTACTGATAACTGGTGTGTTGTCTGGGATCCACCTCTCGTGGTCCAGCTTCACTGTTTGAGTCACCGATGTCCGATGTCACGTCGCCCTCACTCTACTGTCGAGGACACATCAGCACATCTTGGTGATCGACGTCTGACCACTCGTCGGCACCCTGGGCGTGTCACGCGAGGCACTGGCCCATGCCGCTTGTGGGACCCAGCATACGTGGCCTACCTCTACTAGCGGTCAACAACATCTGAGGACTGGTCGGTACATACACTTTTTATGATCTTTAAAGCCATTATTCAAGAAGTGTATCATTAGCATAGACGTTTTCAATGAAACTAAATAGACTTACAAACCATAAGTTTTTTGAATGTTTAGCGTGTTGATAGTAGTGATGCAAAGAAGGCTGACATTTAGGTGAAGTTTAGTAGACGAGACGAGTCTGAAGTTGTTAGACCGTCTAATACATCTGAAAATGATATACGCTTAATTGATGTGTATGAAGATGATAAACATTTTTTACATCTATTGAAGATTAACATCTTAATGACTACAAATTATCCAAACTTAGAGCTAGGAGATCGATTAGAGCTCCGAAGAGGTATGGTTATGTGGAGTTGATTGCATACTCCTTGGTGGTTGCTAGTGAGGTGCTAAAAGATGGACCTTTTAGTGTATCGCCTACCTTAATAAGAAAGGAAAAGATTGAATGGTTAAATGCCATGAACAAGAAGATGAAGTTACTTCATCTGAATAATACATGGTCTCTAATTTGTAAACTCAAGGGTTCTAGGTTGGTAAGTTGAAAATGGATTTTCAAAAGAAAAATCCAGGAACTGACCAACAAAAATTCAAGGTGAGACTAGTGGTTAAAGGTTTTACACAAAGGGAAGAAAATAATTATAATGATGTTTTCTCTCCTCATGAGAAACACATATCCTTAAGGATGTTATTAGCAATTGTTATAAAGTTTAACCTTGAGCTTCATTATATTGCTACTATATGTAAACGATATTTTGATAGCAAACAATAGTAAACCTGAGGTACAAAAAGGTTAAAACAGAGTTGAATAATGAGTTTGAAATGAAGAACATGGGAGCTTCTAGGAAGATATTGTGGATTAAGATCATCATATGACGTGATTTGAAGCGTTTGTACTTGTTTGGAGAGACCTATCTCAGAAAAAAACCTTGATAAGTTTGGCATGAAAAACTTAAAACTTGTTTCCACTCCTCTTCCTTCCCACTATAAATTGAGTGATGAGCACTTTCCTAATATAGTGGAGGAACAAAGTTATAAGTGCTGAGGATAAGTGAAGATTTCACTAAACTTTCATGAAGAAGCATTTGATGAAGACAACATGTTTGAAGTTATATAAAAATTGATGGTCTTAGTTAGGTTAGAGTTGTTTAAGTAGCCTTTTGGTCTTTGATTCAATCTCATGCCTCATAGTCATGGTGATGAACTTAAGCACGAGAGTCTCTTTTAAGAAACTTGCTCAAAGCTTTTCAAAACTATTTTACTGCACAAAAATTTAACCTTTTGTTTTATAAAACAATTGATTCATTTTACACTGCACAAAAATTGTTTGGATATCTTCAAAATTCTATTTTGTTCTTAAAATCAATTTTGTTCACAAATTCAGTTTTAACTAAATAATAGGGTGGTTATGTTACCACCAAGTGTTAGTGGAGCCCAAAAATCTGAATGAAGCTCTACAAGACAACAATTGGATCTTGGCTATGCAAGAAGAGTGAAATCAGTTTACAAGGAATGAGGTATGGTCTCTGGTTCGAAGAACATTCGAGATGAATATCATAGGTACTAAGTGGGTATATAGAAACAAAATAGATGAACATGGGATCATCACAAGAAACAAAGCAAGGTTGGTAGCTTAAGTTTATAACCAAGAAGAAAGAATTGATTATGATGAGACCTATGCTCTAGTGGCAAGGTTAGAAGCAGTCAGACTTCTCTTAGCTTTCTCATGCATAAAGGGATTCAAACTATTTCAAATGGATGTCAAGAACGCCTTCCTAAATGGTTTACAAAAATGAAGTCTTTGTTTCATAACCCCCTAGTTTTGAAGATCATAAATTTGCAGACCATGTGTTCAAACTCAAAAGGGATACGGACTCAAGCAAGCACTTCGGCAATGGTATGAAAGATTGAATGATTTTCTACTATCAGAACGATACAACCGTGGTACATGTGACAACCTTATTCATTAAGAAGAAGGGTAAAGACATTATACTTTTACAAGTATATATGGATGATATCATTTTTTGTTCAACAAATGAAGGTTTATGTGAAACTTTTGTAGAGGTCATGAAGAGCAAATTTGAGATGTCTATGATGGGGGAACTTAATTATTTCATTGGCCTGCAAGTCAAACATCTAAAAGATGGGTTCTTTATAAATCAAGCCAAATACAACAAAGATCTTTTGAAGAAATCTGAGATGGACCAGTGCAAACCAATCAACACACCTATTTCTACAAGTTGTCATCTTGATCAAGACCCTGCTGGAAAACCGGTTGATCAAACTAAGTACACAGGTTTAATCAGTTCTTTATTGTATCTAACAGCTAGTAGACCTAATATCATGTTTGTTGTTTGTATGTGTGACAAGTTCCAATCTGCACCCCTAGGAATCTCATTTCAATGTTGTTAAAAGAAATCTTAAGTACTTACAAGGAACAAAAGAAGTTGGTATATGGTATCCCTGTAATGTGTCTTTAAGTTTGGTTGGTTTTTCTGACTCAGATTTTGCTGGTTGTAAAATAGACAAAAAAAAACACAAGTGGAACGTGTCGTATGCTTGGGTTAAGCTTAATATCTTGGCAATGCAAAAAACAAGCGTTTTGTTGAGGATAAGTGAAGACTTCACTCAACTTTCATGAAGACGTGTTCGATGAATACAACATGTTTGAAGGTGTATTAAAAATGTATTTCATGGTCTTAGTTCGGTTAGAGTTGTTTAAGTAGCCTTTTGCACCTTGATTCAACCTCACATTTCATAGCCATGGTGATGAACTTAAGCACAAGAGTCTCTTTTAAGAAGCTTGCTCAAAGCTTTTCTAAATTGTTTTACTGCACCAAAAATTTAACCTATTGTTTTATAAAAAAAATTGATTCATTTTACACTGCACCAAAACTGTTTGGATATCTTCAAAATTCTAGTTTGTTCCCAAAATCAGTTTTGTTCACAAATTCAGTTTTAACTAAATCAAAGGATGGTTATGTAACCACCAAGTGTTTTTTCAAAATATAATCTACTCTTTCAAGCTTCAATTTGTTGTTTTATAACAGTTATCAAAACTGTTTTGAGAAAGTTGTTTTGATTTGAATCGTATAAAAATGGAGCTTTATCTGAGTTCAAATTATCCCTTGTACATACAGGGTGCATATAGTTTTTCAAGTAAGCTTAGTTTTTGAAAGTTTTTCTTAAAAACTTTTAAGTGTTCTTGTGATGGTTCCTTTTGGCTTGGGATTCAAGGTTCTGTCAAGTGTTGCAGTTGTGAGGGTCTTAGTTTAAACTCCTTAGTTTGCAAATAAAGTGTTTTCTTTCCTCTTGTAAAAGTGTTTGTGTATGTACTTCTTGATAGAGTTTCTAGAAGTAAGTGTGTTGTTGGAATAGTGTGTTTTACCTTGTAATCTTGGTTCTTGTAGGACTCAAGAACTAAGTGGTTTGTAAAGATTGCTTTTGTTTTAGTTGAATCCATATTGGTATAAGGTGGGACTGGATGAGACTCTTGTTGAGTGAACCCGTATAAAATTGTGTGTGTCATTCTCCTTTCTTAATCACTATTTTAAAATTGTAATCTGAAAATCTGTGATGAAATAAATCTGTTGTTTCGGAATTGAATTTGTTTTTTTAACTGCTACTGGGTTAAATCATATTCTGTTTTTCAAGAATCTAATAAGACTTTAATATTTCTAAAAAGTTCAAGGTATCTTTAATCCTTGACTGGGTAATACGTGATTTAAAAATCAGATAAGCAATCTTGTTCAAAATTTTATCATATCAAAAACCAATTTCAAAAGGACTATTGAAAAGTGCTTGTTGGATTTATGTTCTTTTCTTTAAAAAATCATTAACAAAATTGTTTCAAGTGGAACATTCTGAACTAAATGTTTTTAAAGGTACTGTTTTGGAAATCAAAATTAAAGATCTTGAATCACTTGTTTTTAATCTTCGAAGTGTTCTTTTGTTAAGTCATTGTGTTCGAGGTTTAACATTGTTTTCAATATTTTCTCTATATAAAGAGTAGAATTGATAAGTCAAAAATAACATCTGTTGATTTTAAAACTAATTTGTTATATTTCTGAAACTGCTTCCTGAAACAAGAAAATCAATATGTTTTCCTTTAAATCAATTTGTACTTTTTCTCTCTGGATTTCTTAAATAGCATTTTTGCGAAAATTTTCCTAAGTACAATTCACCTCCCCTCTTAGACTTAGACTCTCATTATCTCAACAATATGAACGGTCTTCCATATGCTAATCTCGTTAGTTTTGTGATGTAAGTTATGGTCTACACAGGCCCTGGCATAACTTATGACATGACGATTGTAAGAAGGTTTATGTCTAATCTTGGACGAGCACATTAGCAAGATATTAAGTGGATCCTTCATTATTTGAAAGGTTCACTTGGAAGAGACTTAGTTTATGGTGGAGCTAAACAGTCTATTGGATAAGTTCCAACATAATGGTTTGTTGACTCAGACTTTGTTATGTGTTTAAATACTAGAAAATGTATCATTGGCTATGTGTTCTATGGTACTACTATTAATTGGAAAGTCAGTCTCCATAAGGTAATGGCTTTGTCAACCATTGAAGGAAAGTATATTGCCATGACATAAGTTGTGAAAGAAACTTTTTGGCTTAAGGGTCTAACCAAGGACCTGAGGTTGTAAGACTAGGTTGTAACAGTCTAGTGTGACAACAATAGTGTTATACATGAGAGAACGAAGCAAATTGATGTCAAACTGAATTTCTCAAGAGAGTAGATTGGCATAGGATCTTTGAAGGTCTCAAAATATCATAATCCCTCTAATATGATCAAAAAAGTTTTTCTTAGAAGCAATTTCTTTCATTATCTGAATCTAATCCAATAGAGAGGTGACTACACTTGTAATGGGCTTAAGGAAAGTGAGTGCTTTATCACTCAGAAGATTTGTGGTAAACTAAAGTAGATATTTGTGAAGATTTGGTTCAATAAAAATCTATGTTCAAGATTCCTATATCATCTAAAGATTAGAGTGTTTATTGGTTCAAGATTATCTATCTTTACCAAAGCTTCTAACTAGACTCTCTACTACATCAGTTTGACTTCCAGTGTTAGTTGGAGTTTCTCAATCACTACTAGAAAATCATTAAACAAAAACAAATTTTATAGACAAAAAATAGTTAGTTGTTATATCGACTAAATTAGATACTATTTTAGAGACTAAAAAAGTTATTGATATCTAAATTAGTTTCTATTATTTATAAATAGTTTCTAAATTTGTATCTAATTAACTACCAATTATTTAGGTTCTAAAGTTGGTATCTAAAATCTTGATATCTAATTAGTTACCAATTTGGAAACTATTTATCAATAATTGAAAGTAATTTAGATACCAATAATTTTTTAGTTTCTAAAATAGTATCTAATTTAGTTAATATATAGCTAATAATTATTTTTGTTTTCTAAAATTTATTTTTATTTAATGATTTTCTTATAATAAATCGTAACTGAATCACTATGCATATGCACGTGACTTTACAACTATTTGACGCATCCTCTTTTAGAAGTTAGTTAAACATATTTGTATGTATAAATAGGATCTTGTAATAAAAAGTTATCTTCAACTTATAATTAAAATTTTAATAATAAAATAAATTTTGTATTGATATTAAAATGTCAGTATAACTGAGATGTACGTTAGTTATACTGAGATGTACGTAATCTTTTATTTAGACGCAGTTTACCAAGAAAGACATATTTATAATTTAAATCTCCTAGTTTGAAGGATCTCCCTTTGAAATGTCAAGATTTCAATTATCTTTTTGATTAAATGGTAAATTGCTACTTTAGTGGCACACACTTATCCAACCTGCTTTCAGAAATCAATCTTATACAACTCATATCTGACACATTTTCTTACATAAATGTATTAGGGACAACATGACAATAACATAGAATGGAAAAGTATAAATAAAGTCAAACAAAACTATATTTTAATATACTGTTTATATTTTATTAATATCTGAATTTCTAATTTTAATATAGATCATATTCATATTGATGGACCATCTTCATCATTGTATCATCATTGGTCGATAATCTCTAACATAAATTATTACAAAACATATCAATATCAACTTAATATTAAAATATTATATACAAGTTATGATAATGATTGTTTCTCTATCTGAAGAAATAATATATAAAAGTTTAAAAATAAAACGGTCTGGATTTAAAGCATACATATTTTAGATCCAACTCAACTCAACTAAACCACTTTACAAGATAAGAGTTATTCTTTATATAATTATTATAATATTTTTTCATATGACTGGTGGATTGGTATATATAATAAAAATATAATGAGAGTAAAGGAGACAAAGAATCAGAATTCTTTATAGACAGCTGCACCTTGCATGTACTTTGGAACACAAAGTTAAAATTTAAGATATAACAAAGAAATTAAAATCCATCCAATAGATTTCACATTTAAATTGTTTCAAACAGTGCTGCATATGACAAGAGTTCTTAATAAATGGTGGGAAATCAAGTGTTTGGATGCCACAAAATGTGATAATGTACTTAACTACATACAAAGATCCAAAAAATAAGAAATATAAGTGAGTACAAGTGGGGATGAGCAGAACAGAATAAGATAAAAACAGTGAAAAAGGCAAAACAAAAACAGTGATTACTGAATGATAAGACTAAACTTATGAAGCACACTGATTAGACAATTTTTTAGTAACAAAATTCTCGAATATGATCAACACATGTAACAGTACTTACCAGTTCACTGTGTAAAACTTTGTTAGTTTTACATGCATTAATCACTAGGGTCTATTTTGACAAATTATTTCATAAACATTTTAAAAAGGAAAAATAAGATAAAAAATTGAAATGATTTTTTTCACAAAGCGATTATTAATTATGCATTATATAAACTATCTCACATAACTCTTTTGAAATTTTTATTTTCAACTTATATTAATTCTTTGTTCTTATTTTTCTCTTTTAATAATATTTAGGAAGAAACTTGTTCAAATAAATTGTAAAATTCACTAATTTATTAGTGTAAAAATTGTGTTTAAGGACAATTATACAAGGTCGGTATCAAAATGCAATGACATTTTTGTAATTACGGTAAAGGTATAGCATAGGTTCCTTTACAACCGACGCCTTTAGTTAAGAATAAGCTAAAAGGTTCTGGTTATAAAGGGAATTGTCACCTATTTGAGGAGAATAGGAGTTGATTCCCTTTATAACAGGTTAGCATGCTCTTGAATATAGGCACTAGGATTTTAGTAAACAAACATCGTCTATAGTCATTTTTTTTGTGATCTAAGTCTCTTCCACCTATATATATTTACTTTATTATATTAAATTATTGATTACAGTGTACATAATTACTTGTAGGTATTTGTCTAGAGTTTTTATTAATGAGGGAAAACAAGATGTCTATGGATTCTTTGATCCCCAATTAACTAATCCAACTAGAACTCAGAGAGTTCAAACTCAGTCATATACTTTGCCCCTTATATTAATGAGTAAGTTCAGCTAATATAAGTCATCAATTACTAGTATTTCATTTTTTAAAGTTTTACTAACTATTTTCATGGATGATGCGGTGGTCACTGACAGTTACTTGTGCTATCGGTAATTGATAGCATTATTGTGTGGTTCTGCTCACTACACAAGAAGCCATTGCAAAATTTCAAGCAAATAGTTAAAGTATAATTACATTATGAACTTACCTGCATATAATACTTAAACGTCTACTAACAAGGTTTTTTTTATTCATCAGAACATGGTGTGGATATAGCATACTCAGAGGTAAACACGGTTCAAATTGTCAAAAGCTAACATGCACTAGTACAGAAACATAAAACAAATGCGGCTATTTCGAATTTATAAATGCGGTTTTATAGCCGCATTTGATCAACACACACATGTAAATCAAGAAATATAAATGCGGCTATATAGCCGTATTTATAAATACCATTTACAAGTGCGGTTATTTGCTTTAACCGCACTTGTATATGCCAAATCATTAAAAAGAAAAAAAATTTAAAACATCGTCAATCTTGTGTGAAACCAACGTTGATGAAGAGTCACCAGAGCGCCGACAACGGTGGCGGCAGCAGAAGCGACGGCGGACAGGGAAGCAGCAACGGAGCAAACCAAAAAATCCACAAGAAATCACGAAGACAATGAAAGAGTACTGAGCAATGCGAGAAACCAAACAATGTAAGAAAAACAAATGTCAGCCAACGAAACAGTGCTTCGAGACCACCAATGCAGGGAAAAAAACATATATAAGAAAAACGAAAAACATTTATGCATATATTTGTGAAGATGAAGAGGAAGAAAGAGAGTTCAAGAAACTTACATTGCACAAATGGAATGTAGATGCAGCAGAAGGAGACGAACTCAAAGTGCGAACGCGAAACGAAGGCAAAGACGAGAAATAAAGTTTAGGGTTTACGAACGCGGTTAAAGGTAAAACCGCATTCGTAAATTAAAATTTGATTTACGAATGCGGTTATTCAAATAACCGCATTCGTAAATCAAGCGCTTTGATTTACAAGTGCGGTTATACAAATAACCGCATTCGTAAATCAAGTGCTTTGATTTATGAATGCGGCTATTCAAATAACCGCATTCATAAATCAAAATAATTTCAAAAATGCCACCGCGTTTTTTACGAAAGCGGGTAGTGCAAAAGCCGCACTAAATAAAACGTATCATTTTCTTCTTTTTGCACTAGTAATGGTTGAATCTAAATGTTTGTAATTTTATGTCTTCTTATCTTCATTGTTTGTCAAAATATTAATATTAACTTTTAATTAATATTGAATTGTAGTGTAATAAACAACCGGGAGGCTATGAGTGTGGCTACTAAGTTATGGAATGGATGGTTACCATTATAAGGGTAGACATTTGAAAAGATTGGGAGCAGGTAATAATATTTAAATTATTCTTTATAATAAAGTATATGTACCTTAACACTAATTTGAACTTATTTTGAAATGTAGTTTTTTATGGATGCTCAACTACTACCTTTGGAAGCATTGGACTATGTAAGAAATGCTTGGGCCACATACTTCGTTAATTAATTTAGGATTAGGAAAGCTAATGAATATTACATAGGTTTAAGCGATATAACATGCTTCTAATGTATAGGAATTAGACAAATAGTAATATTTATTAGTGTTTGTAATTGATTTATCAATATCTATAATTTGATTGTTTGAAAGAATGTGTATCTAGCTGGTTTTTTTAAATGAACAATTTAATTAAGAGCAGAAAACGCATAAAAAAAATTAACTAAAAAACAAAATACCATAATTAACGGCGGTTTTTGCCAAAACCGCCATTTAAAAGACACTATAGACAGTGGTTTTGGTCAAAACCATTGTTTATACCCTTCTCTGGATATGCTTTGACCACATTTGATGTGCCTTGTACACTATGGTTAGTTAAAATAATCACCGCCTAGTTGTGTCTCATACATTGCAATTTTGAACCGCCGTCTATAAGTTAATAGTAAAGACTACGTGCTGATAGATTGCCATTACAAAACCGTTGTCTAAGATCTCTAAAAACTATTGTTTAAGATTTTTTCTACGCTAGTGCCTTCACCAAATATTCCTTTTGATGCTCCTTTGAGCTTGATTGAAATAGTTGCCTTATCTCACTCCATACAAATCATCGTGTCATAGATCAATCAGAAGAAGCCTCATTTTTTTCAGAGGATTGTCGCATCAATCCTTAAAATCTTTCAGATTAGAGGATTTAAATGAAGGGAAAGAATATGAACATGTGTAAACTATATATATGATAGAACATCGAATAGATGAAGAAGGGTTATGATGACAATGAGTCCTCTAGAAGAACCAACATCATCTAAAAGGCAATTTTTTTTTTTTGGCTCGGTGCACCGCTACCTCACTCGTTCCACCTCTTACAAGATTGCAGTACATCATTCTCAAATGGAAGCACCATTTAGTTTTTAAAAGGGTAAAAGAGGTTTTGTCAGATGAAAACGAAGATAAATCAATTTATCATCTGAACAAGGAGTTTCTATGTTGGCCAACGCATAATATATTGGCATCTCTAATCGAGAAAGAACAAGATCTTTGGACGTCTCATGACTTGTGTTTGTTTGACAGATACAAGAGTTTCGTGCAGTTTAAACAAGTGGTTTTAAACCGAAAGAGAAACCTCTTCAATATGTCAACACCCTTTCTTGCATACCTTTTTTGAACATTACTTTTTCACCATCTAAAGCTCATATATGCACAATGTAGATGAAATACTATTATCCTCTGCCTACAACAAAGACCTTTATAATTGTGCAACCAACTTGTTGTATGGTGTTCTACCCATAAGACAACACCCATTTGCAGACACTGCTTAAAAATGGTTAAAGCTCATAGGAAAAAGGTGTTGGAATTGTAGGCCTTAAATAAGACGGAGGTGAATTGCTTTTAAAATACTTTTTGCAAACTTTGAAGGTATAAAAAAACCCAATGAAGAATCAAAGAGAAAGAAACCCAGTTAGCCAAGAAACAAATATGTTTTATTATGTTTCTAGAAAATCAACTGGTTGTTTATGCGATTCAACGGGTTGTTTTTATCAGCAGTTAATAAAAACAAACCAAAACAAATTTAAATGAGATTAAGGATAGAAAGAATCACACAAAAAATTTATACTGGTTCACTTTTATCCAAGAGCTACATCCAGTCCCAGAAACCACTGGGTATTCCACTAAGCAATCAACAACCTTGATTACAAACCACAAACCCAAAGGGTGATCTTGAACCCTTCAAGAAAACACACCTCCTTTGGCAAACCACACACTACAGATCACAGAACACCCTCTGTATATGTACAAAACAAGTATACAGTATTCAAGAGAGAAAAGGAATGATCACACCTAATACAGATTGAATTCAAAAGTTACAAAGCAATCCTATTCCACTCTTAGAAAAAATACAAAGCCTTAAGCAATCTTGGAAAAACTTGATTTGAAAGCAATCTTGTGAATCAATAACGAGCCTAAAACAGATTATATATACTCCAATCGGTTGTTAAAAACATTTAATGCAAAAGGAAAATTAGTTTCAAATCCATTAAAACAGATTGAACTAACTTAATAGAATTCTGTTAAGAAAATTCAAAAATGAATCGGTTGATTTTTCGAAAGAACCGATTGAATTGGTTGACAGCAAATTAAAACAGTTTCAAATCCTTTTCAAAAACCTCTAAGTGTAAAACAACCGATTGAAAAGATAAAACAACTAGTTGTTTTTCCACTTCTTTGTAAAACACTCTTTTTCAAAAGGATTTGATTTAAACCAACTTTGGATCCTAACTAAGAGTGGATTTACAAATTCAAACTACCCAATACCCACACACACAAGCAGCAACGAGGCCTTCAAAACATCCACACCAATTTGGAGACATCAAAGCTCTTATTCAACAAAAGGTCTTAAGAAGAGAAGACAAATGGAGATGAAACAAGATGAACCCATACATGCATCTTTCTACTACATATCATCCTCAAACTAATGGACAGAATTAAGTTGTTGATAGATGTTTGGAAACCTTCATAAGATACATGTATGCAAATGATCCTCAGGATTGGTCAAAATTGCTACCTTAGACTAAGTGGTGGTACAATACAACTTGTCACAGTGCCATACATACTAGTCTTTATGAAGTATCTTACAATAAAAAACCTCCAACTTTTCTTCCTTATTTACCGGAGGAATAAGAATAGAACTAGTTGACACAAACTTGTAGAAGAGAAAAGAAGCTTTGAATATGATTAAGTTCCACATGATGCAACAAGCTGATAAACACAAAAGTGATAGAACTACATCCTTCTAGGAAAACATATTAAAAAAAATTGTAAGGTAGCTCCAAAGTATTTTGGGCCATTTTTTATTGAAGACAAAATTGGAGCAGCAGCCTATAAGTTACATTCTTCTACTCATTCTAAAGTCCACACTGTATTTCACGTTTCTCAACTAAAAAATCATGTAGAAGTTGTGGCATCAAGTTCCGTTCCTATGGATGATTGCAATGTCATTGGAGGCAAGGAACCAGAATCAAGATTACATGGGTTAAAGGCATAAAAATATAAAAATGAAAGAATAATCTAAAAAGATAAAAATGAAAATTAACTCTCTCCCTTTTTCTATTACGTAGAAATGTCTTATAAAGACCCTAAAAGTTATTGTAAGTCAATCCTTATAGGACAATTGTTTTCTCTACTAACAGAAAGATATAACCATAATATTTCCCTTAGATATGACAGCTAATGTTTCTAAATGTAACCTTTAAATTTTGCGGGCTTTGATGTTTTCCTTATGGGCCTTGAAGATATAGGCCTAATATCAATTTCCTCCTCCTCGGGAACAACCTTGTCCTCAAGGTTTGTGGGTATTGGGTAAGCTGGGTTAAATGGGAGTGAAACAAATTGAATAAAATGTTGAGATTCAGGATATGAGAATTGGGTCGTGGGGATTGTGTGTAGGGCGTTAATTGGACCGTGAGTGTAAGTTGGGTTAAGTGGGAGTGAAGTTGATGGAACAATGTGTTGGGCTTCGGGGTATGATGACTAGGTTTTGGGGAGTGTGTGTGGGGTTTTAATTTGGTTGTGAGTGGACATGAAAGTTTTGGGCCCTTTAAATGACTTGTGAACGAAAGGTTCTAGAGTGTGGGGGTAGGTGAAAATTTAGGGACAAATGGTGTTACTAATGAGGGTGCAGGTCCACGTGGTTGAGTTGCGATGGAAGGGTTGTGAGGTTTAATATGATTCGTTGATGGTCGACACATAGTCGTGACTGAAGTGGGATGAGTTGGGTTTGACGTTACGAGTTGGTTTCAAATTTCGGAGTGAGAAGTGGCGCTTTCTGAGTTTGGGAAAAGTGTTGGGAGTGGGTGTGAGATGGACGAGGGTGTGTCATCTTTTTATGGAAAATGGAAAGAAGGGGGTGGTTTGGGGTTGTGATAGGGTTTAAGCAAGGAGATGTGGAAGACAAGGTGGATTTTGGAGGAGGATGGGAGGAGGAGTTCATAGGCAACCTCGCCGATGCGACGATTTATGGGGTCAGGACCGTAGAATTTCTGGGAGAGCTTTTTTTGACCCTTGGTGAAAAGAGATGTTTGACAATAAGCTTGGCGGCGAGGAGAACCCAATTGTCGACGTCGAAAGTGTGGTGGCAACAAGACTTGTTTGTTGTGAGTGTCATTCGTTATTGTGTCTTCACGAGGATTGCTTTCAACTGATGGAGCATCTGTGTATGTTCGTGGAGCGTGATGTCAAGGTTGGACTCTATGGTTGTACCTGAAACGTAGGCGAGAATTGTTGGTGGAGGTCGTCCATATAGAGCCTGAAAAGGAGTGGTTTTGATTACGGAGTGATACAATGAGTTGTACTAGAACTCCGCTAGATGCAAAAATTTGTACCAAGTTCGTGAATTAATAACATCTCGCGTAGACTTCCAAACTTCTATTGATAACTTCTATTTGACCATCAGTGTGTGGATGTAACCTATGCTAAATTTTAATTTTGTTCCTTGTAGGTGAAATAGTTCTTTCCAGAAATGGCTTAGGAATAGAGGATTTCGATCATAAATGATAGACTTTGGAACTCCATGCAATGTGCAAATCTCAATAGAAAATTGGTTAGCTAATTGAGTGGCATTGAAGGAGGTGGGTAGGGTGATGAAATGAGAAAATTTGGACAGTCTATCACATACTACCCATATGGCGGTGTGGCCAAAAGATGAAGGTAAGTGGGTGATAAAATCAGTGGTTAAATCTTCCCAAAGCTTGGTTAGTATAGGTATTGATTGGAGTAATCCTAAAGGGTTTTTATTATTGGGTTTGTTTTGTTGACAGGGAAGACACTATTTAATATATGTTTTTGTATCACGGTACATTCAGTTCCAGTAGAACAATGTTGTTAGTCGTGTCATGATAACTTTGGAACCAGAGTGACCCGCTAAGGAAGTGACGTGAAAGTTTTACAGCATTGAAACAATAGACCTATTATCGAGGTCTTAGTTTAATTCATGAAGTGCCTGAAGAAATTATTTGGGAGTTTTTCCATGACATCAACCAAAAGTATTTTGAGGTTAATCCTTGAGGACAAGAATTTTGTTAAGGAGTTATTTGATACAGGTCTTTGTATCAAGTATGTTATATTCGTTTGTTGATTATTTGATACAATCTCTCTTCTCTATTAATTCAATACAATTTTGGATTTTATTCTTTCAATGGAAATTCTATTTTTGCAATTCTTTCTTCTCCTAGAGTTCTCTATATAAAATAAAAATAAATAAAAAATAAATCAAGGGTTAAATGGTTCATATGAAGCTAAAAAACAGTTATTTCATAGGAACGCTACTATACCTGCAACTGTGAACAAAATATCTTTTCTTAAGAATGAATTCAAAATAATCACTCATAAGTCTAAAATGAACCATATTGAGCTGCATAGGAACAACTTTTGAGTAGTGAATTTGTTGGATACAAAATGTTTTGAAGGAAACATACTCTTAAAATTAACATAAGAGAAGCTTTTGATACTTGACTGGAATTTCCTCATTTATGTTCTAAAAAAATTGGTTTTGATGACAAGTTTTGTCATTGGATTCATTCTAATCAATCTGAAGATTAGTGTATAAAAAAATCATATATAAAATGCTCATGCTCATGACTTATTTCAAGAGAATATTGTTAGAAGTATGGTAAAATTATTTTATAATAGTAATTTAATTTCTTTAAGAGTAAGGAATAGATGGTTGAATTGCAGAAGCTCTTTAAACACGAGTTCTCATATTGATAGTTTAAGTTATTTTGAGATTAAAAATTAGGATTTCTTTTATGGTATTCCCCTTTTATATGATTTTCGAAGGTTTCTTTTTGTTAGTGTTCGGTCCTCTTACATTGAATTTCACTTTTTTCTTGCTGATTGTGATTATTAGGAGTGTTGGTCTAGTTAAAATTATAGCCAATTTGATGACATATTAGCGTTCTTATTTTTATTAAAAGTTTAAAATATATGTTCATTAAATATTTCTTATAATTAAATTTAATGTTTAATGACAAATTTTATCTTCAGCAGAATTAGATATGAAC
>Ga0123341_1001171_pt1 | contig 18943 bp, 9 predicted proteins | sample Turbeapinknodule_FD_89959 | JGI IMG/M metagenome (GOLD analysis project Ga0123341, IMG submission 89959) | Root nodule microbial communities of legume samples collected from Mexico - Turtle bean Mexico pink nodule | ecosystem: Host-associated > Plants > Roots > Nodule | place: Mexico: Nepantla...
CGAATTAACAGTATGAAATATAAAAGTTTAATAATCTATGCTATAAATTCCAAAGGCTTGAACAATAGTTTTACACTGCAGAAAGTTTTTACACTATCATTCAATAATAAATTTTCATATCTGATGAGATTTGTAAGTTTTACAATAACTACCGATAAAGTCATAATTATCACACTTTATGATTGGTTGATAGTTTAATTTTTTTACACTAAATATGAATAAATAAAAAACTCTTAAAACAGAACAATGCATTTAATGTTAGCCATATAATATTTTTTTAATTATCTTGACAATATAAATTTAAATTAAAATCATTATAGATTATTTACTCATCTAATCCCTTATTGCAGCTATAAATAAAAAAATATATACTCTGTAAACTTTATCTTATTCCAACAAAAATACACATGAAATCCAAGTAAAATGTATATTGTTTTAGTAATGCAAAAAATTAACAAAATACCAAAATCGTTCAACCCCATTATACTTCACATGTACCAAATCCTTTCAGCCATTTTTTAATTCTCTAGCTCTTTCCTGCCATTTTTCAGTCCTTGGATTTGAATCATCTAAAGGTATAAAATAATTATATCATTACCAACCAACAAAAACTGGACAACATATTATTGAAATAATGCACTTTTTCTTCTTTTTCTTCCTTTTCTTGTTGCAAGAGCTTCTGCTTAGAATTGGAACAAATTCTACCTTGCTTTATCTCATTGGAAGAGAAAAATTGTAAAAGCTCAAATGGCACTTTGCCAACAAACCCAAAGTGCACTTTGAGTTACATTTTTTAGTACATTGGCAAAGTTTGTTATGAGTTTTTATAATTTTTCCCTTGCAATGAGTTGAGCAAGGTAAAAGCTCTGGCAACAAAGAAAATGAGTCAGACCGATAATTTCATTAACGTGTTGTCCAGTTTTTATAGACCATTAGATGATTCAAATCCAAGGAGAGAAAAATGAGTGGAGAGGATCTAAATCTAGCCGCAATCCTCACTACCACACCAAATATAACCATTTATTGAAACTAAACATTATGCTTATATAATGCAATTATCTACTTCTAATGATACAAAATATAGTTGAAAATTAAACTTGTAATGAAACTTTGTAATTAGATGATAATGTAAAAATACTTTGCCCAATGGTACATAATCTATTTTACTCAATAGTTATTCATATCATACATGCATTTACTTATCCTAGAAGGGACGGCAAACTCTGTAGCCCAACCTTCTTAATGGATCACGCTCAAGAAATTCTAATGACATATTTATATATATAATTTTGTATTTCAAATTTATTGCTCGACATAAAATTACCAAAAGGATATGCATATGCCTATTCTTTCCCGTAAATGACTGTAAAGGCCATGATATTTGGAAAGAACTACCATACTTCTTAATCTCTAGTATATATATACTCACTCATATCATATCCTAAGATGGCCAAGCTCAGAGCTAGTTCTTGATACATCTTTGTCTTCAGGTTTTAGATCTTCCTTTTCCTTGCTCTTGGACACCTCTTCTGCCATGGATCTCCTTGGAGGAGCTGAGCAGACTGGAACCACTGATCTGATTCTCACAGCTGGTGCCATAAATAGAGGAGTAGGTGATCTCATCATGCCAAACCTTTCAGGAGCAGATGTACCTGGACTTTGTGGGATTCCCGTTCTCAACCTTGATGCAACATGTTGTGGTCTTGAAACAACAGATTGAGTAGGGCATATGGTTCTCACAATGGAAGATGATGAAGGGGCTCGTGGTCTAAAACTTCTGTTGTAGTTTGCTTGTGAGTGTGATCTGAGAACAGATGAACCAATCCTGGATGGGTTTTGGAGCTCAGAATTAATTGGTCTGTGTACAGATCCCATGCTCCAATGAGAATCCCATTCAGATTTCTCACATTGTTCTCCCTGCTCAGTAGTTCTACTTCTGCTTCCAGAACTATCATGCTTTTTACTCTCATCATCTGAACCTGGTGGCAAGACTCTAGTTTCATTGCTGAATGTGCAAACTGGGGGGTCTTCTGTTTTTTCTTCTTGTATCTCTCTGATGGTAAGTGTTGACCTGCCTGCATTTAGTTCTGGACCAATTTGGTTTGAAAAACAAAATGAAGGGCTTGATGTAGCCATTGACAATTTTGGTCCTACAGGAACTGATGACAACTCACTTGGGAAGTAAAGACAGTGGTCTGGCTGGAACATGGATTGCATTAATGGATAAATATGTGGACTAGATGGAATAATAGGCTGAAAGGTTAGTGCCAATAGACGATTTTGTTGCTGCAAAATTTGTTCTTGCTGCCAAATCTGATATAGAGCCACCTCTGGCGAGAAACTGGAGATTACACAATGCTGACATTGTGTAGGGTACATGTCTGCAGTGGGATGAGTTGATACCAAAGAGGTCGTAGTCGATTTTTGCCATCCCAGTTGATTATCACTTTGGGAAAAGTTCTTCGAACCATTCGCAAGGATGCGAGCTATGATGACTTGATCTTGTTCTCCATTGCCTCTAGCCTCCGGAGAAAATGAAGATGATAAACTATGCTCTGACACTAGAAGAAATTTAAAACAATGACAATAAGTTACATGTGGGAAGGAAAAACAGAATAATGTGAAAAAAAAGAGAAAGAAAGGTGTGTTGAAAAATGTCCAAAGGCAACTAATACACAAAAATTTGATTGAAGAATCACAATGCTCACATTTTTTCAATGCAGCCCAAGCAGCCATCGCAGCATTTTTTTGAGCCTGTTTCTTGGTCCTAGCTGGGTCTCCTGTAAAATGCTTTCCTGCAATCTCAACTGTACATGAGAAGTTAGGACCGTGACCTGGTCCAGAACGAATTGTTGTATAAACAGGAGGATTCAGTCCAGCTCTATGAGCAGTTTCTTGTAGTAAATTCTTGTAGACTCCTGTTTCATCCTGTCAATATCCAAACGAAAAATACATATTCAGAAAAAATCTTTTAGATCAACAATGAAATTCTTTAACTCCTAACATTTGCGGGCATATTTCTATTCTTAGTCTAAACTGAAATTCTTCTATTTGTCGTCTATTGATTTGGTTGCAGAAAAGTTAAATGTAATGAATAAAGCAGCCTCTACATATTTTGGGGAAATGCAATACAAGCCTCTAAAAGAAGATAAAAAGAGACTATATTAATATCTATTTGTAAGTGTATATTTGTCCTTGAAATCGCTTATATAAGTTGACATTTAAACCAGTAATAGAGAGAAAGCTAAACATGAAAACTCAGCTTTAAACAATCCTATTGAAATGCTTCTGATTACCTACAAAGTAGGTGTTAAAATTATTTTTGTATTTTTGATACAATAAATACTTCTTTTTTTAAGATAAATTTCTACTTTTATTTCTTGCTATACCAATACAATATTGAATATTTTCAAGAGTGATTACAATTTTAAAGAAAGAAAAACTGGGAAGGAGATTATGAAAAATTCTCATTTTCTCACCAGAACTCTTGCAGCCAAAGCTCTAGAGGGGCCTCTTTTTGCAAGAGTGTTAAGAGCCACCTCAGCCGCTGCATGTTCTGCCTGTCTAAGAGTAGAGCAGAAAGTAGGGCTTTCAAAGGTCTCTCCATTAAAGTTGACAGTTGCTTTGAAACGAGGAGCATGATCAGGCCCTTCACGAATGCATGAATAGGCTGGCAAATTAAAACAGCTTCTTTGAGCCAACTCTTGTAGCCGATTCTTATACATGTCTGCACACAAATAAAAATTAAAAAGGAATTTGATTTTCATAATCTAAGGTAAGAAAAAAGAGAACTTCTGTTATTCTAGCAAACATTTATCGGGAAGAATAATTCACCACACACCAAACTTTTATAATTGAAGAAATTTATCACATAACAATATCACAATTTCTCTATTTTGTTCAATAACAAAGACTCATATCAGTCAAAATCACAGAGGCTTTCTTCAACTACACGAGTTAGAAAGTTTTCCATAGTTTAAAAGGGTAGTCATATCATACCACAACTGTTACATCCCAATTTCTCTTAAATTGTCTGCCATTACACCAAAGATAAATATATTCTTCATCCACATAACAGCACCCCCCACACTTGGATTAGTGTTCATATGAATCAACAAGAGAAATCATAGCAACACATGCGTTAACATACTCTTTTGAATACACTGGACTATTGGTTGAAACTTACTGAAAATTAAAAAAACTCGTGAGTCTCACTTCTCACTTTAGTTTTCAATAAATTTTAACCAATGATGGAAAAATGTATTAGAAAGAGTGTATGAGAGAATGTGTTGCTAGTACTCTTCATGTCAACACACCCTCACATAGGAATCTAAGGATTAATTCCCACAAACAAACAAAAATCAACGGAGCAATGTATAACAACTTATGAGGTGATAATAAAGATAAACCTAATTAAACAACAAAATAAGCAGCAATAACTGAATTCATTTCTACATATATTCGAAAATACTAACAACACAGTAATTGAGATTTTTCTATACATTGGAACAAACTTTTTCAGGAATAATTTACACCGACAAAAGTAGAATCACCATTTTACTCAACCTCGTTCAAAATAAATGGAAATGTAAAATCGCAGCACAGAAAAATAAAACTCTCGAAACCCCTAATAGTAACTAACTAAATAGTGAAAGAATGAAGCAGACCCGTTTGTCTATATTCACTCAAAATCTACGAAACAACGAAATGGACCAATATTCAGCACGATCAAACCCATTTATAAGAAAACAACTCAGAAATTGCATTGATAAAAGTAAAAGAAAGACGATAGAGAGATAGAGTGTTAAAGCAAGAAAAATCAGACCTTTTTGAAGAGCAGTGTGAAAGGATCTGAGGGTGATGAACCACAAAATGAAGTACAATTAAAAGCATCAGAGAGCGTATAAATCTTTTGAGTGTTTGGTTAGAGAAAAAAATGGAGAAAGAAAGAAGCAGAATAATAAAAGTAACAGTAAAGTGAGATTTATTATTCGCACAACACAAAACAACACAACGGCGATGTTTATTTTCTGCTTAAGGAAGCAAAACCACGCAAGCAATCTGTACTTATGGCTCATTCATTATCATAACTGTGTCCTTTCTTCCAAAAGGTTAAAATCTTATCATCTCTTTTATTATTTTATTTTATACAAAATATTACTAAATAAAAAATAAATGCACTTATGCTGTTTGTAAAAATATCCCTTGAAAATCTCTAATAGATTTTTCTAGAACTCTTCGTAATAAATACCCTAACATGTATGCAACATCTTAAATTCTTAAAAAATTGTTACTTTGTAAGATAGCAGTAATTGATTACATGCATAGTTTATCAGTACACCATTATACAACATCAATCATTGTTACTTTGTAAGATAGCAGTAATTGATTAAATCTTTGGCACCCTTTTGCATAAAACAAGCTGCTAAATTTGTAACAATTGAGGTTTTAAATTTGATTTAGAAGTTTCATCTTTTTTTTCTCAAACCCATAAGAAATATAGATTAAAAGATGAAGAAACATAAGTACATTACCAATGGGGCTTCCTGTTGGGGAACATGTTTGAGACAGTGCCTTGAATTGGAAACAGTTCACGCATCTATCACATTGGAGCTATGGTATCATGATGAGAAGAGGGACCAACATTTTTTTTTCAGTGAAAACAAGCTAATATCTTTTATCTATTAAAAATATTAAAATTTAATTAGCATGATAATAGTAAAAGGGATTGATCAAATATAAGGAATCTAACTCTAACTATGTGTTAGTGTTCTTCGTTGAGGATTTTGATCTTGAAATGTTTGAAGATACTCGTTAAAGATTATCCGATAATCAAATTTAATATTTGATCTTAAATAGTTTAAGTGTAGTAAATGTTAATAAATAAGTATTTTATTAGTTAATTTATTCATAAAATAGTTAGATCTTATATTACACAAGTCAACAAATTAATTATATGAGAATTTGAAATTTGATGACAAAATAAAATTATTTAAACTATTAGTATATGCAGTATTTAATGTTGGTTTAAAAGTCATATAAGGGTTACTTATGGTTTAAAAGTCATATAAAGGTTTAAGATAATTTTTATGAGAATCAACAAATTTACCATTTATACACTTTGTCAGAAACAGTGTAAAATTCTTTTAGAATGTGAGTACCCATATTTACTTATTCTAAAATTTAAATTCATACCAATGAAAATTTAAAATAAAGTATGAAAAAAATTGTAACCCAATGATAATATATGAATATATATCCAAGTTGCTTCTTCTGTTATAGACTTGAGTGGATGCTATATTTCCATAACACAAAAATCTATTACAAATTTATTTTTTCACTATATTTTTTAAACTCCAAATTTTCGGTTCGAGAATAAAGGGCAACTTTAAAATTTTTAAAGAGAACGAGGTGCAAGTCACAAGTTATGAGGTGGAGTAAGAATTTGCCTGAAATCAGTTATGAACTTTGAAGAAAGTTCTATATTTTTTTGGGTATATGCACATTTGATTAGAATATTGGGCATGTACGTGTATCAGTTTACAAATAATTATGATTACAGAAGAATGAGTAATATGAATATGAATATGAATCAAAACGTATTTCAGGGCTCAAATGATGGTGTTGGATCAGTTTCAGGAGGATAAAATATCTGATACAACTTTCTGTCAATGATATTCCTGTATGGATCCTCCTCCCTCTTCTTGATCAAGTATTTCAAATTGCTTTCAACTTCTGACTTAATCTGCAGGTACATTTGGTTGGCACTTTCTCTGTCTTTTAGCATTTTTTCCATGCCTTTTGTTCTTACGGGCTTCCCAAACAGAAAGTAAAAGCGACCTGGTATTTTGGGTACAAGCACAGGAAAAGAGAGATTTTGGTTTGCTACCTCACCACTTCTCCCATCTCTGGATTGCAGAAAACACACCAGTGCCTTAGTTGTGAATGAAAATTCCGTAGTTTGGAAATATAAGATATCAGATATATTAAAACATGGTTCTCTCTAACACTCTTACTAATTGAAATTCATTAAGAATGGAAACTTTTAGTAAATTTTACTTCTTAATTAAAAATTATTCCACCTAATTTTGTAATTTCTAACCAATAATAAAGTGTGTAAACTCCTCTTCATAAGTGATAAGTGTGAATGTGTAGTGCTTATAATGGAGAAGATTGAAAACTTTGAAACTTAATTGTTGTTTAATGTCAGAAATTACCCTAATTTAAGAATTATTGAATCAGATTATATATTTTGAACCAGGAAACAAAAGAAGAAATTTAATCCCAACTTTTGTGTAAATTTCATATGAATGTGAAGCATTGGAAAAAAGAAAACAAAGACTTATAAATTAGATCACAAGAAGAAGTAAAGAAAGGAAATTTAAAGGAAGCATCTCGCTAAAGCTAGAAGATTCCGCTCAGGCGAAAATGATTCAGATTAAGTTAATGGTGCATAACTAAACTCGCTCAGGCGAGAATGTTTCCCCCAAGCGAAAATAGCACCGAAAGATCTCGTCTAAGCTAGATTAACTCGCTTGAGCGAGATCTCATTAAATCAACTTTGGAACAGAGTTAAAATAGAAAAAGAGGAGAGAAAAAAAAGTGTTATTGGGAGAAAATAAGAAACTTTGTTCTTAGGAGAAGAAGTTGCTTAGATTAGCCCTTCTTATGTAATTTAGATCAGGAATTAAGCTTGGGTTTTTCCCGGATAACAAAATTTTGGTTAAAAAAGGATTATTTTTCTACACATTTCATTATATATGCAAAGGTTAGTTGTTTGGCCCTGGGTTTTCTCACATCCAACTTTATTAAACATGCCTCAATCATCCCCATGTTTGATTTTGTGATGCAAATTAACTAGAGAATGAGGCAACCTCAATTAACTCTTCAGTAGTGAAAGTGTCTCAAACTGTTTTAAGGTTTCACACTCTCACTTGGTTGACTAATTTTAATTTCTCATTTGTTCTTAATCATTGCTTTCAACTATTTACCTTATCTCAATTTTTATACATCACTATCCTCCCTCAATTTGAGTTATGATTTCATTCACATATTTTTTTCAAATTTAGTCATTGATCAGTCTATTTAGTTGTTCTAATTTAGAACTAGGGTTTGATTTTTTTTTCCAAAATTTTTTACTACGACTCTTCATAAACAAATTAAGTTACCATCATCTATCTATGTACAAAATATGCAAACATTAACCCATTACTAAATTAAGTTTGCAACCAACAAAAGTTAAAGTAAAAAATATTAAACTAAACTCAACTTAGTAAATTAAAGTTAAACAAAATGATAAAAACAGTTTTTGTTCATGAGAAGATAATGGTATCAATCTCCACTTATGATTCTGTGACAAAATCATCATTCTAGAACTGGTTTGAATCTTCATCTACTGTTCCCATTTTGTGTGCATGTTTTGTATTGAAGCCAGTAAAATCTTCCATTCTAGTTGATGCATCTCCAACTCTAAACGATCCTGCATCCCCTGAAAAAATTGTGCATGCCAAGATAGATAATTATTAAATTCCATGAGTGTCATCCACAGATTATTTTAACCTTGAGCAGAACCATGGTAGAGGTCTTGTTGGATGTACATTATGCCTAGAGACATTCTGCAATTGAATGTGCTTTGTTGAGGATCTGATGTATTCCATCATGTCATAATGATTGGAGTTGAAGGGTGTTGTTGTGAAGGGACCACATAAGGTTGGTCTTCAACCTTAACTAGATGTGGTTGTTGTTGGGCTTCTACATTGATTAATGCAATTTTAATCAATGGAAAGTTTGTTTTTTTACTGTTGGGTTCACTGCCACCCCTGGACTTGCACAAAGAGTTGTGATGAGTGCTGAAACCCCAAAGAGCCTTTGCTTTTTTCATTATTCTTACTAATTTATAAATTTGATTAGAAATTATTTTAACCACATAATCATCTCTGATGATGGAGTGGAGTAAAGCAAGTGACATCTTGTCAAATTTAGATCAGAGACATGATATATATGTACAATATTAGTTAATAGAAAAATCATCCATACCTGAGCTAGAGTCCTCTTATCTTTTAATCCTTAGTGAGTTTCCAATGACTCCTAATTGAAATGATCTGTTTGGAATACACAACTTTTGTACTATAGTCATTTCACTGAATCCATCTCGTGAAACTTTTAGTGTTTGATAAATACATTCAACATCATCTAGTAGTGCATTTTCTAAGAATTGGTTGATTGCATTTCTGTCACAGTGAATTCATCTACCTTTGACTTTGGCTTTCATGTCATTTGGACCTTCAGTCCAAGCATATGTATAAAATTCAAGAACTATAGTTGGATCATACTTGAGATAAAGATCAGCCAACTTCCTCCAATTTCTTTACAACAACTCATTCAATGAGTCAAATTCTTTAGGTAAAAGTGTCACTTTCCTTTCTGAAATGAAAGACCAAATTTTCAACTAATAATATCTTTGTTGCTTGTCTTTACATGGCTCGATATTTCTTGGTGAATACTCTATAGCTATTTTTCCTTTGTTAAAGCGTGTTGGGTTACATCATGCATACCAAGTGTTTGTTAAAATGCCAATAATATAGAGTTGACGACGACTGAGAGATGATTATGCTTACATGTGAAAATGGGTTGCACACACGCTTTAACAAAAAGAAAAAGAGTTATAGTTGATTCACCAAGAAATATCGAGCCAAATAAAGACAAGAAACAAAGATATGATGAGTTGAAAACTTAGTCTTTCATTTCAGAAAGGAAAGTAACACTTTTACCTGAAGAATTTGACTCATTTTTGAATGGGTTGATGCAAAATAATTGTAGAAAGTTGGCAGATCCTTATGCCAAGTATGACCCAACTATAGTTCTTGAATTTTACACAAATGTTTGGGCTGAAGGTCCGAATGACTTAAAGACCAAAGTCAAAGGTAAATGGATTCACTATGACAAAAATACAATAAACTAATTCTTAGGAAATCTACTACTAGATGATGTTGAATATACTTATCAAACACTACATGACATGGACTAAGTGAAAAAGCTATTGTACAAAAGTTATATATTTCAAACAGATCATTTCAGTTAGGACCTACGGGAAACTCACTAAAGATCAAAAGAAAAGACATATAGACTCTAACTCAGGTATAAATCACTTTTCTGCTAACTAACATTATACCTATAGGTTATGTCTATAATCTGAATTTGTCAAGATGTCACTTGCTTTAATCCATCATGAGAGATGATTATGTGCCTAAAATCACTTATGATCAAATTTATAAATTTGTAATGCTGGAAATTAGAAAGAATGATGAAAAAGACAAAGGGCTATTTGTGATTTAGAGCACTCATCACAACTCTCTGTGCAAGTCAAGGGATGACAATGAACCCAACAGTAAAAATCGAACCTGCCATTGATAAAAATTGCATCAATCCTAGAGAAGCCTAACAACAACCACACTTTCCACATCTAGTTAATATTGAAGACCAACCTTTTGCAGTCCCTTCACAACAACACTCTTCAACTTTAATCACTATGGAGCACATGATGGAATACATTAGAGTCTTAACAGAGCACATCAAACTGCAGAATGCATTCAACCATAAGGGTATAGTGTACATCCTATAAGACATCTACCGTGGTTCTACTCAATATCAAAATAATTTGTAGATGACACCCATAAAATTTAATAATTATCTATCTAAGCTTGGGGACAAACACAACTTTTCAGAGGAGGCTGTAGCATCTGGAATTGGGACTAGAGTTGGAGATGCACCTGAAGTGGAAGATTTTACTGGCTTCTATGCAGAAGATGCACCAGATATGGGAGCTGACCATCTGGAGCTACAGCAGATGAAGATTTTAACAAAGAGTTGGTCTAATTCCCATTTCAAGTGCATCTCCAACTCTAAACGATCTTGCATTTCCTGAAAAAATTGTGCATGTCCCCATGCCAAGATAGATAATTATTAAATTCCATGAGTATCATCCACAAATTATTTTGACCTTGAGTAGAAGTCTGGTTGGATGTACATTATGTCCAGAGACATTCTACGATTGAATGTGCTCGGTTGAGGATCTGATGTATTCTATCATGTCATAGTAATTGGAGTTGAAAAGTGTTGTTGTGAAGGGACTATATAAGGTTGGTCTTCAACCTTAACTGGATGTGGAAAGTGTGGTTCTTGTTGGGCTTCTTCTTCATTAATGCAATTTTTCATCAATATATTTTTTATCAATGACAAGATTGTTTTTTTTACTGTTGGGTTCACCGTCACCCCTGGACTTGCACAAAGAGTTGTGATGAGTGTTGAAACCCCAAAGAGCCTTTGATTTTTTCATTATTCTTACTAATTTATAAATTTGATTAAAAATGATTTTAGCCACATAATTATCTCTCATGGTGGAGTGGAGTAAAGCAAGTGACATTTTGTTAAATTTAGATCAGAGACATGACCTTAGGTACAATGTTAGCCAGTAGAAAAATCATCCATACAATGTTAGCTAGAGTCCTCTTATCTTTTCTTTTAATCATTAGTGAGTTTCCAGTGGCTCCTAACTGAAATGATTTGTTTTGAATATACAACGCTTATACAATAGCTCTTTCATTGAATCCATTTCGTGAAACTTTTAGTGTTTGATAAGTACATTATTTTAGTATTTTAGTGGATTTTCTAAGAATTGGTTGATTGCATTTCTGTCAGAGTGAATCCATCTACCTTTGACTTTAGTTTTCAAGTCATTCGAACTTTCAGCCCAAACATCTGTGTAAAATTCAAGAATTATAATTGGATCATAGTTAGGAAAGGATGTCAACTTCCACCAATTTCTTTACAACAACCCATTCAAGGAGTCAAATTCTTCAGGTAAAAATGTCACTTTCCTTTTCTGAAATGAAAGACCAAGTTTTCACCTCATCATATCTTTGTTGTTGGTCTTTACTTAACTCGATATTTCTTGGTGAATAACTATAGCTTTTTTTCCTTTGTTAAAGCGTGTTGGATTAACACTAGTTGTACATTTCCACATGTAAGCATAACCATATCTCAGTCAACGCCAACTCTATATTATTGAAATTTTAACAAACACTTGGTATGCATGATGTAGAATACCAAAAGTTACGCATTCAATGTCATTATAATACATCATGTATACCAAGTGTTTGTTAAAATGCCAATAATAAAAAACACAATGGTTTTTAATATTGACATCGACTAAGAGATGTTTATGCTTACATGTGAAGTAAAATGGGTCACACCAAATCCATAATTAGTATTAATCCAACACGCTTTAACAAGAGAAAATAGCTAGAGTTGATTCACCCAGTCCACCAAGTAATATTGAGCCAAGCAAAGACAAACAGCAAATATATGATGAATTGAAAACTTGATCTTTTAATTCAGAAAGGAAAGTAACACTTTTACGTGAAGAATTTGACTCCTTTTTTAATGGGTTGATGCAAAGAAATTGAAGAAAGTTGACAGATCTTTATCGCAAGTATGACCCAACTATAATTCTTGAATTTTACAGATGTTTGGGTTGAAGGTTCGAATGACTTAGTGTCCAAATCAAAGGATGTAATCAACTAATTCTTAGAAAATCCACTACCAAATGATGTTGAATGTATTTATCAAACACTAAAAGCTTCACGAAATAGATTAAGTGAAATAGCTATTGTACAAAATTTATGTATTCCAAACAAATCATTTCAGTTAGAACCCACGAGAAACTCACTAAAGATCAAAAGAAAAGATATATGGATTCTAGCTCAGGTATGAATCACTTTTCTGCTGGCTAACATTGTACCTATAGGTCATATCTCTCATTTGAATTTGTCAAGATGTCACTTGCTTTAATCCATCATGAGAGATGATTATGTGCCTAAAATCACTTATTATCAAATTTATAAATTTGTAACGCTGGAAATTAGAAAGAATGATGAAAAAGACAAAGGGCTCTTTGTGATTTAGAGCACTCATCACAACTCCCTGTGCAAGTCAAGGGATGACAACGAACCCAACAGTAAAAATCGAACCTGCCATTGATAAAAATTGCATCAATCCTAGAGAAGCCTAACAACAACCACATGATGGAATATTGAGCACATGATGGAATACATTAGAGTCTTAACAGAGCACATCAAACTGCAGAATGTCTTCAACCATAAGGGTATAATGTACATCTTACAAGACCTCTACCGTGGTTTTACTCAAAATCAAAATAATTCGTGGATGACACCCATGAAATTTAATAATTATCTATCTTAGCTTGGGGACAGACACAACTTTTCAGGGGAGGCTGGAGCGTTTGGAATTGAGACTAGAGTTGGAGATGCACTTAAAGTGGAAGCTGGAGTGGATGATTCTACTGGCTATTATGCAAAAGATGCACTAGAAATGGGAGCTAGACCATCGGAGTTGCATCAGATGAAGATTTTAACCAATTCCAAAATTATGATTTAGTCACAGAGTTGGACAAAATCATAAGAGATTGATACCATTATCTTCTTATGCACAATGAACAAAACCTGGTTTTATCATTTTGTTTAACTTTAATTTCAATATTAATTTAGTTTAAGTAGTTTAATTTAGTAAGTTGACTTTAGTTTTAGTATAATATTTCTTACTTTAACTTTTGTTGGTTGCAAACTTAATTTAGTAATATTGACTAATGTTTGCATATTTTGTACATACTGAAAAAAATGAATAGTTATAGTAAAAAATTTTGGAAATAGAAATCAAACCTTAGTTCTAAATTAGAACAACCAAATGGACTGATCAAGGACTAAATTTGACAAAATTTGTGGCTGGAACCATCGCTCAAATTGAGAAAGGATAGTAATGTATAAAGATTGAAATAAGGTAAACAGTTAAAAGCAATGACGAAGAACATATGAGGAATTAAAATTACTTTGGGATTCAATTACTTTGCTTGAGGACAAACAAGATTCTAGGTTGGAGGGAAATTGATAAGTGTCAATGTGTAGTATTTATAATTTAAGAAAATTGAACACTTAGGAACTTAATTGTTGCTTAATGTCAGAAAATTACCCTAATCTAAGAATTATTGAATCCAATTATATATTTTGAACAAGGAAACAAATGAAAAAATTTAATCCTAATTTTTGTGTAGACTTCAGATGAATGAGAAGCATTAGAAAAAAAGAAAGCAGAGACTTATAGATTGAATCACAAGAAAAAGTAAAGAAGGGAAATTTAAAAGAAGTGTCTTGCTCAAGCTAGAAGATTTCGTTATGGCAAAAATGATCCAAATAAAGTTAATGGTGCAATAGTAAACTCACTCAGGCGAGAATGTTTCGCCCAAGCGAGAAAAGTCAATAATAAGTTATATGGGCCTATGAGAAATGCTAAGAACATTTTCTCACACCCCTTGGAACACATTCTTTCTCTCTTGTACTAGTTGAAATATAAAATCATAAAAATTTGTGGGTACCAAGTGTTATTCCATAAACCTCTCATGGTTTTATACTTTTCAACATATTTTAACTATAAGGAGGAAATGTACTACAAATGGTGGTGTTAGCACTACTTGTAAGGCTATATCTTATTTGACTTTTTGTTTTAATTATGAGTTCAACAATAAGCAATAAACATCATTGAGATGGAGAATACTTACCTAAACTTAATTGAGTCACGATTCATTTCTCTTATGCTATCGTTGACTATGGGGATCTTCATTAAGTCGTTGTAGTCAAGAAGCATCTGCACAATTCAAGCAAAAATGTCCAATCAAAAGGTAAGTACAATTAATCAAAGATCAAGAATGCAAGAAAAAACAATTATTTTATTCTCATTCTTAGAGATCTCACATCAACTAGATATAAGAACATTTTATATAATATAAGTGCAAACATCACCTTATAAACTGGTTTGTTAAGATTGAGTTAAGCTTAAAATTCCCTTCTTAATACTGATTCCTCTTTCCCACCCCAAACATTTTCATTATTCAACTTGATTTTTCTCTAAACGTTGAATGAGACATTTAAAAAATGAACATTCCTAACATATTAGAAAAAGGAAGGAAAGACTATGTTTGTATTGCAAAACTTTCATTCGGTCCTTCTGCATTCAAATTGATGAATTTGTCATCCAACCTCTAAAAATATGTGATTTTAGTCCTTCTTTATACTTAAACTCATATATTTTTTTACCATCACAATGTTGGGGAAGGGTACATTTTTTTATAATTTAAGGACTAATTTTCAATTTGAAAGTACAAGAATCAAAACCAAGTTTGATGAAAAGTTTAGGGACTAGAAATATATTTTTCCCAAAAGAAAAGGCTGAATAGTCATTTAGATCCTTTAAAGTGTATGCTGCCTTATATTAAATCCTTAAGAGCATTGAAATTAAAATTTAGCACCAATGTAAGATTTGTCTTTCATGTTAATTTTTTGTATGGATGACGTTTTAGCTAAGAGAATTAGTTTGCTGATGTGACACGTTAAATGACATGTGAACTGCCATCTATCTTGCCAAGTTGAGGACAAGGTGGCAATTGACATGTTAATTAACGTGTTATGTCAGGAAACTAACTATTACAAAAGACCAATGTGAAAGACGAAACTTATTTTGGGTACTAACTTTTAATTTCAATGCTTTTAGAAAGTGACATACAGTATCAATGAGTCAAAAGGCTATTTAGCCAAAAGAAAAACGATCTTCTGATGAAAAAATCTACACCTCCATTTACTCCACTTTTAACATTGACTTTAAAGGCAGTGAAATCAAGCATACTATTATATTCTATACTCAAAGAGATTAAAAACTAGACAAAGGATTTTGATATCATTTTGTGGCTGGCATCTATGATCCATCTTGCAAATGATATTGATCCAAGCAGAATGGACAGGCTAAATTATGCATGTGATGTGACTCCTCTAAATTGTGCAACTTATTTTAGAAAGAAAGTAACAAATCTTGGTTGTTAATAAAAGAAGTCAATGAGCAATATGGTGTGCACATATATAACAAACCATGAGTGTATTGAAATATTAAGCATTGATTTTCTCAGCAATAACCAAAATTACTTCACTCGTACTGACTTTAGAAGAGCCTCCCACATCCCTAAAGTATGGTGGTTAAAAAAGAGAGTGATAGAGAAAGTAGAAACCTACTTCAGCTATATCATCTTCCCCCACAGCTCCAAATGGCACAATTGTGGCACCAAATCGTGCAGCCATTCTCACAAATTCAGGATGATCAGGCCAAATCAACTTGTATTCTTCCCCCTAGCAATTGGGAGTTCAGTCAGTTTTAAAGTAGAAGCCACCATCACATAATAGTAAATGCTGATCCCAAAAATTGCACATAGAAACATCAACTGTATGTTTTAGTATGTGATTGCATAAAGTAACTGAATCATAGATGCTATGCTACATAGTTGGATAAGAAACGTAGATAAAACAATAAAACTTATGTACCTTATAATGGAGAGCCTCACGGGCACCACCAGGATATAGGAGAACATGTGACTTTGTTGAAAGTAATTTGAAAAGATTGCTTGCTGAAACAGGCACCCCACCAAATATCTTCACCCAATCAAACATAGAAAACTCAGATGATAAACTCTCCGTTTTAGGCATGAACAGCTCCGGATGGGCTATTCCACGAAGGGCAATACCTTTCTCACTTAAAAATTCATCTGTAAGTGAGATAAGCTCTAACCCCAACAACATATGATAACCAACATATAAGACAGGACCTTCTTCTGGAACACCAGAGAGACCTTTTACAATCTTTCCATCCTCCAAGGTAGAGAAAAATACAGATCCGGTAACAGAGCGAAATGACCTACCATCCACATTAGTAGCATGTCAGCTTTAAAACTACTATTCTCATTTGTTTGGAAACAAGTGCTAGTTAAACTGTTAAAGAAGATTATTGAAGTAAGGCTGACGTAAATTGCAGGCTTGAGCCTAAGAGAAGTAGGATTTAAGTGTAGGTTTCGCATTTACTCATATGAATACACATACACCCATCTGTAAATGACTTTCTCCATTTAGGTACTATGTATTAGACTATCAGTATAAACAAACAACTAGAATGGGTGGAGGCAGAGGAGTGGCTAACAGCACACGAGAAAAGATAAGCAATTTAATGAAAAATGCCTTTCTTATCTTATACAGAATCAGAAACTTCTGTCGAAATTATTAGATACAACTGAGAATAAGCAAGGAATAACAAAAGATGCACATGAAGAGATCAAGTAAATAACAGTAGTCTAACAAATCAAATTATGGGGCCCATATTTTATCCATGATTCTAGTTGCAAACCGAGTGCATTTGGCTGCTGCCACAAAAAAGATCTGGCTATGTTCAATATACAGCAAGTTTTACCATAAAAACTGCACATTATGCAATTACTATTAAATTCACTATGCCCACAAGCTTCTATTTGCAAAACATTATGCATAATGATTTTATAAAATATGGCATGAAGCCCACGAAAGATCAGTATAGCAGGTCACAAAGACTAAACTCTTTCACATTAACACTGTTATAACCAACAGCATAATAGAATGTTTTCAGTAAATGCAATACAAGCTTGTATAAGATTTTCTTGGTATTTTCAACTAATATTTATGATGTGCATTAAGAGGATTTCCAATGGATAGTTGGAAACTAATCCCTTTTGAGGTAGAAAAGAACGCCAAAATGGATATAAGCTCTCTTATAAATGCCTTGTTTACATACATACTGTGAACAATCGATCACCTAGTCAATACGTTTAAAGAACTAGCTATCTTTGAACCAGGCCTTGCTGGTTTTCAACCCATATTTATGTATGCATGTATGTACACCAGTACACATCTCAAATTTAAAATTTAAACCATATTATCTTCTTGTACAAAATGCTGAATTCTTATTTAATGCTTTTATAAAATTGAATTGATTAGTAGATATCTAAAAACTTAGAAATGAAATCATAAACTACAAGCAAACTAGCAAGTTTTCCATTCATTACACTGGTACTTTTAAATTTAAATTTAAAATATGGGATAAAAATGCACAAATTGTATACAATGGTAAAATCACATCTTAAGAACAAATAAAGATTAAATTGAGATTTCTTCACCTTCAATAATAAGAATTCTATATTGTTAGAAGGAATAAACTAAAGGGATGCCTTTTTTATAGAATTGAGAAATAAAACACGGAAATAAATTATTTGAATCAAGAAATATAATCTATATCTCAATCAATTCAATAGAGTGAGTCAAAGATTCAAATTCAAATGACTAATAGTATTTGAGAGAGAGAAATCTGAAAAGATAAAATGAGATACTCATGAGTATATCTTCAAAGTCTTTTCATTTAAGAATGAATATGTTAGAGATCTCACATCGGCTAGAGATAAAGACATTTTCATAATATATAAGTGGGTGCAAACCTCACCTTATAAACTAGTTTCATAAGATTGAGTTATAAACTTAAAATTCATTTCTTAATATAGTATCATACTCATTTAGAGTTGTCCTCAAGGAGCTAAGATAGCCCAACGGTTAAAAATATAGGAAATAAAGATAAAAAGGAAAACATAAATAAAGCTTATGACAAAAAGGCCCTAGTAGCCCATTATTGCATTGCAGAGGAGGAAATTGACAAGACTTTGAACGGAGTTTGAAGTATGAGTCTACTAGGCAAGGTGAGACTTGACAAAGAACATAATATTGTCAAATCAATGCAACAAAGACATTAACTAACAAGAGCAACCGCCACCAGGCTTGGTTTTGTTGTGTGCTGGTTTTATGCAGATTCAGGTTTTGGGACTGCAAATCTGTCCTAATAAATGTAAAATGGAATATGCACTTAATTATAACATAATTCTTCTGATTATGCAACACTCCCCCTCAAGTTGGTGAATGTATATCTATCATTCCCAACTTGCAAGTAAGATCTTCAAATTGTTTTGTGGGAAGTCCCTTAG
>Ga0123341_1001174_pt1 | contig 18935 bp, 13 predicted proteins | sample Turbeapinknodule_FD_89959 | JGI IMG/M metagenome (GOLD analysis project Ga0123341, IMG submission 89959) | Root nodule microbial communities of legume samples collected from Mexico - Turtle bean Mexico pink nodule | ecosystem: Host-associated > Plants > Roots > Nodule | place: Mexico: Nepantla...
TCTTTATGTTGAAAAAGAAGAGTCAATAATTTATAGTATTCATCCCAAACTTCGTTATTAAAATATATTTATAAATTATGTGACTACATATATAACGAACTTTATAGCAATAGAAAATATTTGTCATAAAATCCATCACAAATTATAGCTTAATTGAATGTTATAGATATTGTTAGAGATTTTCTTCTGTCACAGTTACTAATTTTAATTTTTGTGTAAAATAAATCACTAACGAATTTATATTGTTGGATCCATAAAATAAGATCTGGCTATATATATACTTTAAAGGATAAAGTGCAATAATAATCAGTAATTGAAAAATCAATTATTATGACAGTAATTTAGTTTACATTTTATTATTTGTAGTTGACATTATCAGAATTTTGAACCTTTCATGTTCTATTTGACAACTCTTAAAAGCCCTCATCACTTTAGTTTACAATATCTGAATTTTGCTTTGATTATGGTGGTTTGCAGGTTTTAAAGCAACCACAAAATGCTGGGAGGTTCAACTTCAGTACACAGTTTCCTTACTACAAAGAAGTAACTTACATGCCAAATTTTGAAAACAAAACACTGGGGAAACCTGTTGTGTTTGATATGGACATGAGTGTAGGAGATTTTCTTGCTCTATTCTACCTCCTCAAAGTTGATGTTGAAGTTCTAAATCTTAAGGTACATTAATTGCTATTCCATTAATTTTTTGCAGAGCTGAATTAAAAAGACATGTAAAGTGACATATGGTTTTGGTTTCAGGCAATAATTGTGAGCCCAACTGGGTGGACAAATGCTGCAACAATAGATGTGATTTATGACTTACTACATATGATGGGTCGTGATGATATCCCAGTTGGTCTAGGTGAAGTTTTTGCAATGAATGAATCAGACCCACTTTTCCCACTTATTGGAGATTGCAACTATGCTAAAGCCATTCCCCATGGCAATGGTGGACTTTTGGACTCTGACACTCTTTATGGACTTGCTCGTGATTTCCCACGTAGTCCCAAAAGGTGCTTCTGTTTATGTTATCAGCATTCTCATGCATAACAAATTCTCAAACCTTCATGCTAATTACAAGGAAGAATGAATTAGATATGCTAAGAAAGTACAAGCATCTGCATGATCAGTGGAAAATTGAAAAGGTTACACAGAATATACACTAACAATTTGATATGTGACTGATTAGGTATACACCTATAAATTCTATGGAGTTTGAGGCTCCTCAAGATACTGATCACCTTAATTTCAGACAACCATTGGCTATGGAAATTTGGGAGTCTGTATTGCAAACAATGGAACCTGGATCTAAAATTACAGTATTAACCAATGGACCCTTGACTACTTTGGCAAAGGTTGTATCACAGAAAAACATTAGCTCAAGAATTCAGGTAACTTATATTTTACAATCATCTCAGAAAATAATAGTAATTTAGTCTTTTTAATTTAAGTTGTGCATGATTTCAGCCTCTTCATAATTGTAGTAAACTAAACCTTTTTTATTGTTAAATTTTAGAAATTTTGATTTCTTTATCATTTGTCTTCTAGCTAGTTTTTGAATTTGTGATGGAGTTGATATATGAAATAATTTTACTTTTTTTAAGTAACAGCTTTAGTGAAATTTATATCAAGTTTGACGGATTTTATGCATTGTGATATTAGGGCTTGGATGGGGAAGTTTTAATTTATATTTTTTTGATGAAATTTATTTATTTTAGTTGGTAGACTTTAAGTAGAAAGTCTTTAAAATAATTTAGTTCATTTAACTTATTAAGCTTTAGTTTGAAAATGAGAATTTAACAGTTTTAAATAGAAGAAAACCAATCAATAAAGCAAATTTACCTGATTTAAAAAAAAATAACTTACTTCGCATAAGTCAAATTAAAGGCTCGTGGATATACTTAAGCTGTAATTTTATGAAAACAAACAAGAACACTGGATAACTAAAACATATGTAAGAGTAGTCTTTGAAAAGTGGATTTTGATGTCATTCTGATGAAACATAGATTTTAGTCCTAAGTAAATCCTAAAATTGACTATTTTAACTTTACTTTGCTTAGCATTCTGTCATGTTAAGGCAAAATTGTAGCTACAATATTATAATTTGCAGTAATGACATAACACAGCAATTTTCTATGTTTCAGGAGGTTTATGTAGTGGGAGGACACATCAACAACAACGTCTATGACAAAGGAAATGTATTTTCTGTTCCTTCCAACCGATATGCAGAATTTAATATGTTCTTAGATCCTTTAGCAGCCAAAATAGTGTTTCAATCGGAAGTTAACATCACACTCATTCCCCTCAGTGTCCAACATAAAGTAAGTTCGTTTTCACACATTTTATGTTGGTTGCGTAGGATTGAACAGACACCTGAAGTTGTGTTTTCCAAGCGTGTTCTATTAAGGCTACAACGTCTGAAGCAAAGCCACCACAGATATCAGCATATGGTATAACTTCAATGTATAAGTATGACTTTTAAGGAAGCTATTTTAAAAGTCTACACACTTTTCACACAATTCAATTTGTGAACGAATAACCCTTTACAGAACAATTATTGTTTACTCTATAGATTGCACTTAATCTTTATACAAGGTATAGCAAAAAATTTCACACTATCAACAACAAATCACACTAAATATTTCGTCGTTAATGTCAATTTGAAATTGAATCACAGCATTAAGAAAATTACAGTCAATATATACACTATTCCTTAGTATATTGAGTTTAATCTCTATATCATATGATACTATATTAATATTACTGTTTGGTTTTCTGTATTGTTTCTGCTACTAACGGTTTGTGTTTACAATGAAGGATACATTCTTAGGAGAAATTCTTGGTGCTGTTGTCATAGCTGACAACCATTCAAATCTAAGTGAAGAATTTGAGGTGAAGCCGGTTAAAGTCTTGGCCCAAGGAGATGTGTCCATCGATGGAGAAATGGTGGTGGATGAGGAAGATGGAAAATTAGTCAGAATTTTAAGCCATGTGAATGCCAAGGCTTATCATGAGATGTATGCAAACAGGCTTGGTGACTGGAACCAATCGGCTAAGGTAGGAAGCTTTGAAGATCAGAGAAGGAAATGGAGTCGTCCACATTCCTCATGATAAAAGCTAGAGTAGAACATGTTTTCCCTGTTAAAAGAAGAACATGTTTTTTTATTCTATACACTGTAGTTTTGTTGTGTGCTTGATTCTGATTTTGGCTATCATCTTGTAATTACCCTTTAGATTAAACAGTTTACTACAATACATAATAGATTTAAAAATTGCATGTCTCAAACACGAGTATAATATTGAAAGTTTAAAGATTCTATAAATCATCAGTAGCAGTTGTCTCTAGCAGAATAAAAATAAAAATATGGCGGGTATGTAGGTAGGTTATGGTTATTTATTTGCCATGTTTCGTTGTACCAATCAACAGAAACGAGGAAAAATCTTGAGTGCATGTGCATGAGAGTGACAATGGTGAGTTGACACCGCTGTCGGGTTAGCATGTCTAAACTTGCGGATAGGCATCCTAAGAATATCAACATCAAATTTAAAAAACGATTTTGTTTGGTAATATGGCCTATGGTCATGTTGGGCATTCATTTCCTTTTGTGATTTACTCCACTAAGGAGTAGACAAAAATGGACAACGCCACTACATCATGATTTGACTTCTAAGGAATCATATCTCCTCAAGATTCTCTTATCTTCCACACCAATTTTTAATACTTTTTTTGCCGTCCTTGCCAGTTTCTTATTCCAAAATAAAGTGACATTGCAACTCCATTGGCTTATAAGTTATACCCCTACACTCTTTCAGCCAAGGGGTGACAACTGTCTTATATTCTTTCACCCTAAATACTGCTATTTGATGCTATTACCGTCCCCAGTTCACCCCATCTCACTTCAGGTAAATAAAGAATCATGAATCATTCCCCATGGCCAAACATTTTGTTGAGAGTGAAATTTTGTGTAAATCCAATGATAGTTTACATCTCGAAATAGAAAGAACTGGTAACAAGTGGAGAGAAATATAAAGTGCGAAATAAACTTGTACAATTAAGGTATTATTCAGGCATCATTCTTGCAGTTATTATTCATATATGTTCAGAGGATTGCGTTTTGTTCAAAGGCATCTAGAGTATAGCTGGTGTTCAAAGGCATCTAGAGTACAGGTGGTGTTCAAAGGCATCTATCTAGAGTATAGCTGGTGTTCAAAGGCATCTATCTAGAGTATAGCTGGTGTTCAAAGGACTGCGTTGTGCTCTCACCACTAATTTTCTTTCTTGTTCTTCATAGAAATACAAGAGGCAAAGTTCATTTAATGGTGCTATCATCCTTCATTAAAGCATGCAAGAGATTACAAATTATGAGGAGCTTTTTGGTGAAGAAAAAGGTACATTGAATGGAAACAAAAAACCATACATTCACCATGGACTTAAGATAAAGGATAATCATTTAACAAAGAGAATCAGTATACAAGAATCTCTCTACAAACCACCCAGTCACCCACTGAAACTCAATTCCGTAGGGATTGACCCTCCAGCTGCCACAATCTGTTGCTCAATCTGCATCAAGAATCCATAAAAGAAATATAAATTACAAATCCAGAATGTAATAGAATGATGATCAGTTATAAGTTTTTAATCTAGTTAATACCCTGAACAGTGTTTCAAGCTTATTCTTCACAAGGCAGTACTCTTGCTTCACTTGTTGCAGACATCTGAGGCACCTGCGGTAATCAGAAACTTTCCATGATCAGACCATGAAATCAGCCAAACTAGCATACTTGAGCACTTAAAAAGCCCGAGTAGCTTATTCATTCATCTTGTGCACTTATCCTTCAAGACGCCAAAACTAGTAAACAACTTTCTGAAAATTAACAACTCACGCATCAGTGTTCTGCTCCTCACAGAAGTTGCGGAAAGCAATGCAGGCATTTTTCACCCTTTGTGCACCTATGCTGTGGACCAGACAAACAAAAACAAATTTGCCTCAGCAAACCAAGACAGCATAGCATAGCAACTGGTTTCTCCTATTAAGCTTAACTTATCCTGAGTTTTAAAGAATAAAACCCAACGTTTCACAAGCATTGGAAATACAGACCCAACTTATTCGGATTGCATGGTATTTTACATTTTTGGTTGGCTTTTAATAAAACCCCATACCTTGAACTGCTACCCTTTAACTGGTGAACATGAGCATCAACTTTTTTGAAGTCAACGCCATTCTGATCTCTGCACAGGAAAAGCCCCAAGAACATGGAAGATCAAGCACTTTTCCAAATTCATCACTTGACATAAAACAATACTAACACACAACATTGCAGTAAGTTTCTCAAACATTCATCCAATCAAAGCTTTCACAACCAAGTGTAGATTTCCCGCGGTAACAAAAGGTGACAGCATGAAATCCAACCCATTAATTTATAATAATAAAATAAAACGTAACTCAAAAAATTACAAACCTCAGGAAGTTGTTTTATTCAAATGCATGGTCCATTTTTAACTCTGGTTTATTAAAATAAAATTGGGCATGGAAGGAAATGGTTACTGACAGTGCAAAGGTGAGATCTTTGAGAAGCCTTTCAGAATCTTCGAAGAAGAGAGAGACGACTTCGACGACAAAGTCAGGGTTGTTCTCGTCTTGAAGCTGCAGAAGTTGCAGAAACTGACCATCCAAGAACCCCTTCTCTCACCATAAAAAAAAAACAAAAAAAAAATCAAAAATTGAAAGCAACCCAACAACAGATCTACTACTAGCAATTTAAAAAGGCTGGAAAGGGAATAAAAGAAGACAAAGACCAAGAGGATGTGTGTGTGGAGTGGAGGGGCTACCTCGACGAAAAGGGGTTTGGTGTAGTCGATCCACTGTCTCTGCATCTGACCCACGTCCATGGTTTATTGGGCGCGCTCCTCTGTTGTCTGTCACACAACACAGCAGAAAACAGAAAGACAGTGGTGGTTGTTATGTTATATTATGTTGTGTTACAAAAGAATCAGTGAATGAGTGAGTGAGCCAATATTTGTATTTATTTATTTATTATTGATGAATGAAAGAGTGTGAGAAATGAAATGAAGGGGAGAGAGTATACCTTGAAAGAGAGAGAGAGAGAGCAAAATATTTGAAGGTTTGGGTGTAGGTGTCTGCTCTATACACTGGATGGCCCCGGGAGAAAGGGTTTTTATTCTTCTCCTTTCTCTTCTCTTCTCTTTCTCTTTGCTTTCTTTGCTCTGCACCATTTGGGACCCCACTTCCTCTCTCTCTCTCTCTCTCTCTCTCTTATTTATACCATTCATTCATTCCTAACATTTCCTTCCATATTACTCTTTCTCTCTCTTCTCCACACTCAAATCTTCTCATCATTTTTATTACACAAACAGAAAACAGATAAAGTAAAAAAACCAGAACAAAAAGAGGTAGATAAATACATGCAGATGTAACACATTCTTGAGTTACAAGAGTTTTGCTTGATGGTAGATTGACGAGTTTGACTCAGAAATTGCATTAACTAAACCTTAGTTAGGGTTAACTCACTAAATGTGAACTTATATGGGTTAACCAAATTCAAATGATGTAATATTATAACTTAAAAATCACCAATATGTTTACAAAGTTTTCAAGAAAGATTATACATTATAAAAAAATAATTACTCATTTAACTGTATTTAAATTTCATATTTTCGTCCTCATTCAAATTCCTTCATTTTAATCTTTACACATATCATTTTAACTTTTTTAGTTCCTACGCATATTTTTTTAAAATTTCTTCGAATTGTTATCATCAACTTATGTAGACTAAAAATATTAAAAACAGTCAGTACAATAACTAAAAGAAATTATTTTTGACTGTAGAGATTAAATAAAATTTATTCAACTATTAAAATGAGCAATTAAACAAACAAAAATTCATACACTAGCTAAAAATATTAAACAAACAGAATTATTTTACTAGTATGAGTTTTATTAGATCAAAGTTAAATTAATTTGTGTTAAGGGTGTTCTTAAATAAACTCATTCGTGAAATAAGAATGTAATTAATTAGTGAGTGTAGTGGTAGCTGCAATGCACTTAGAATCTGTTCAGGAAGAGAAGGACCACAAAACATGCTCATCTTTCTTTCATTTCATTTATCTGATTTGACACCATTCTCTCTGATCTTTGCCAACCTCACCATTATAAACTCTTCACTAACCACTCCTTCACATTTGGAAGCCCATGCTCCCACCAAATGTCCTTATCGTTAATTCACCATTTCCTTTTCTATTCTTCTCTTATACTTTCCACGATACTTTTGTCATTACATCCATAAGAGTGCTATAAATTTCCAGAATTTTGTTTTAAATAAAATAATTTTAAAATTATATCGATAAAATCAGATGTATACATGGTTATAAAGTAGTGTTAATAGTTATAAAATAATATTTTCCTATCCATTCATAATACAATAGCATGCTTTTACCGTCTAAAAAACCATCCATTCATGTCTAACACCTAAAAAACAGCCTTCAAAATTTGTTGCTTAAAATATGCATGCGCGTGGCTCAAGTTATCACGGAACTCCGTTTCCCAACAAAGCAAAAAACCTGCCATGATTGTTCACACTGATAAACCAAACGTGTAACTTTATTCACCACTCTTATTCTTTATTAACCATACAAGACAAAACCATAAAACTTGAATTGACCTGGTTAGAAAATGAGTTATAATTAAGAAGCAGTTTAATGCACGAACCAACAAAGTGCCTTTACAATTTTCAATTATTCTAACATGACACACTTTTTGAGAAAAGATTAGCAATCTAATTGCTTGTTTGGATCTGATTCTTGATTCTCTTTTTCCAATATAATAACGAACAGAATTCAGCAATCACGCAAAAGTAAATAATTTTGCCTCAAGTTGATCCACGTTCACATTACTGAACGCCTAACCAGAGAGGCACTTCATCAATTTATACACAAATTATGAGACACCATCAAGGAGGTTGGCCCACAACAATATTTTCTTTCCTTCATTAGGAAAATGCATTAATTACTACCTTTTAATAATGTTATATCTTTTTATTTTATTTTTTAATATTTCACAAAGAAAATATTAAACGAAAAACATTCATGAAAAATATTTCGTAGTTTCTTTACAATCATTCTTCAAGAGTCAATTGTGATGAATTAAATTACGAATTTACTTAATTTTATACTTGCCAGTAAGTGATAACGCTAACCATTTCGTATTAACAATTACTTTCTTCTTGTTCTCTTCACCGTAGTTCCTATAAATTGATAATGATTCATGACGCAGAGAGTAAAAGTCCAATATAAAATTCAGCAAATTATGTTTTGTACTCACCCATTAGGCTTCTTATTCGTGTATTTGGTTATAAGAAAATATTCTGCTTCTCTTGGTTCAATTTCTACCTCCAGCTAAGTTGAATTCTAGAAACACTTCCGGATATATTCTCATTCCACGAGAGCAACAACTGAACGTAACAAAAATGACAAAACATCACAATAGCGAAAATAACGTACCCATCCTTTTCTTTTTTTGTAGTTTTACATACAAAAAGTATCCGACAAAAAAATGGTGAATCCCGCATTACCTGCCAACAACTTCATAACTCACAAATGCACTTCTTGAAGGAGAACATGCAATGGAATCAGGGAGCTAGTCAATATAATGAGACAGAATACATTATAATTCACGAAAAAAATGCATAATACCACGTGGAATCTGGAAAGCATTCAGTAACACTTGTTCCTAACATGCCTTGCAACTTCTCATGCAGTAGCCAGGAAGACCCGGAGATCCAACCATATATTCGGGATTACTTGTGCATTCTCCAAGGTTAGCCCATTTCTCACAGTTTTCATTCTGATCACTGCACTCCCCTTCAACCATCTTATCAAATGAGTCCACATGAATCCATTTTGTCGCTGACCATTTCTCACCTTCAATTACAGGGCATCCTGCATGCAGACTTCTAGTGTCTGGGATAGCATTTGGGAAGAGACTAAAGAAAAGAAGTGCATCACCTCTTCTTGGTTTCACTGTAAATTTCTCGGACGAAATGAAAATAATTATTCAAGATAATTTGACAGGCAGCAAATGTGGCACAAGACATTAGTGGAGAAGAAAAAACATAAAAGAAAAAAAAATGTCCAATTGACCACCTGCTATTCCTTTTTGGGCACAGTCAGAGAGATCATCTTTTGTTTCAGACCCTTTGTGATGTGGAGATTCCTGTAACCAGAATTATAAAGTTATCTTACTGAAGTTAGCTACTAGATGTAAAAGGAAAAAACAATTTCCTTTGCAAAACTAGGAATCTTCCGATTCTTAAGCTGTGAAACTTGCCACATACATGGCGTCGAAAAAACCAGAAGAGGGACAAAGAGGGGGATTTATTGGCGTGGAAAAAAATCATAATATGATATCGCAGAAACTATTGCATCTCCTATTCTCCTCTACGTCTACCATTCTCAAAAACTGAAATGTTCTTAGCACCGATTGAGTATATGCCAAAGAGGCCCTAATAAAGTATAAACTTTTTAAAACCAAAAGCTTTTGTGCAGTCTCTAGGCTTATCGTTAGAATAATTATGAGCAACTAGTGAAAAGATGAGAGAAAACTCAGGTCAATATAATCTCACAGGACATTTTGGGTAACTTAATATTAATTAGTTCACAGTGATAGGTTCAGTTGACACTAGAAAAGAACTAAATAAGGATCTGAGCTAGAACACAAGGCCAATTATAATTATGGAGATACCATCAAAAATAATTTGACAAAACAATAACAGCAATGACTTACCACCATTATTTTTTATTTCTAAGGAAAAATGTGAAATACTAGACAAACCTCTGCATTAGGGAACACTGTTTCACCGCCTTTGGTTACATTAGAGAGATACATGAGAACCGTGGCAACGCGGTGTCCACCCCGAACAATATTAACTTTATCAGAAAAGTAATCATAGTGAGGGTCGTATTTCTGCCCGTGCTCATATTTTAATACTTGTATGTCTTCTCCATTTTCTGAAATTTAATAATAAAATAATGTAAGGAATTGACTACTGCCTCCTTATTTTAACATTTTTTGTCTTGTGGGTTAAGGGAAGGGAGAGAAGCTGCAAATGCACTTCTATATTTAACTGTTTAGACAATAACTTCATTTATGAAGACACATTTTTTGGCTCATGGTTTTACGAAGATTATATTTGCAAAAGATACTTGTGATTCGCAATAACTATTCTTTGGTCCCTCTACTTCTGATTTTCTCCAGTAAATTTTGAATGCTTTAAATTGTTTCTGTAGCAGGTTCCAAATGGATAGGTACGTATGGAGAGTTGTCAAGCATTTATGGAATATTGATGATGCAACAAATGTTTATGACTGTTAAGCAGCAGCCAATTGAATGCTTCATGGAAACCATACACAGGAAAAAAAGAACGATTAAAGAGTAATGCCCTTCATGCTTTCCACATACTCTAACATTTTTAAAGTCAATGCTTAGAGTTATGGAAAAGCTAAATCCACACAAATTAAACCATTTAAGTCTTCAATACAAAAGCAGTTTACTTTAATTTATGCTATTTGATTAAGAATATAAAAGTGGAAAGTTTTTATCAGGAAATAAAGTAATGTAGGACTGTTTGAAAACAGAACTCCATGCTAAAAATGGGAAATTTGGAGAGAATGATTTAGTGGAGTTAGTTTAAAAGTTCTAAACTGTTAGTTGAATAAAAGCATACTAAACACATAAGATGTCACTAAATGCAATCAAAAGTTTCCTTGTTTCAACTAATAAATGATAATAGCTTCCTATATTTAATTGAGACAAGTTTAAAGTTCATTGTGCCATTTTATAGAAGTTCAGAGGAATGAGAATTGCAATAAACAATTCCACACATAGCAGTCACAGTAGGTCTCTGACATGCAGAATAAGACTGGAAAGGAAACTGTGGAGGGCCATGGTATGCAGGAAGATGGAAGAGAGAGAACGGGTTCCCTAAAACTTAAAAAATGTAAATCTTAATAGCTCGAAAACCCAAAATTAGCATCACAGTTCAATCCTGAAATAATGTGCTTATGTTCTATTCAATAAGTAAACATATTCATGATTGATATAGAATTGGTTTCTTCCTATGTTTTTTAAAGTCCTTGTTTTTATTCCTTTAAAGCCAAAGACTGCGTTACCATAACTAAACAAGAGACAAGATATGGAGAATAGTAAGACTGGCTTCTTATTCACTTGTAAAGCTAGTGTTTCTGGCTAAAAACTAAATTGATTCTGTATAATCCAGTTCTTATAGAAGCAGAAAAAACAAAAAAAGAAAATAGTGATAACAAATGACAATAATATAAATACAGTTGTCCCAATCATGTGCAAGTAAAAGCCATACGCAATAACAAGTATCAACAACAGGGCTAAGATATAAGTTCCACAGGTTACAATAATACCATGCAGACATCCATCATGATTTTATATATACCATACCTTTAGGAAGGAAGCTCCATGACGAAATCCTATCCTCAATACCAGAAATAATGGGATCCTATAAAATAACTGAACAGAGTAAAAAACAGTTCATAAAAAGAACTCAGCACAGTTTTTTCTTTTTTATAATACGAATTACAAAAAGCAACCCACCAAAGTTCAACCAACATATCAAACCTAAAACCCACCATAATGTTTAGAAAACCGTTATTCTTCTATAAAACAGTCCTCATCGTTATTCCCTAACTCGTGACTTTCCAAACCACGGGTGGAATAGAATTTCCAAGTCACCAGAGGTTATTCTCTATCTCATGGGTGGAAATGACTATCCAAATTATAACAAGAGCAGTGCAATTTTTTAACTCTCGTCTTCCCCATGGAAGCGGGTTCAATTTTCCTTGACGCCATTAAAATCTTACTTTGTGGATAACCTCTCTAGAGAGAGCCGCCAACGCTCAAAGACCAGTTGAGTAATCCATAATTGGATTTAACTATTTGCAATTTAGACATGTGTTGTAATCCTTTAAATGGACTTCTATTAGTTATTGGGACCTACCAGACAGCATTGCGAGTGTCTCTCCGTGTTACCATTTTTACTAACAAAAAAAATCAAAGCTAAAGACAATAAACATATCCTCCTTTACAGTTACATTACAGCCCCACATACAGCACGTATAAGATTGACATTGGATCTACCACTATCACAAATATCAAAATTCTATAAAAGCAATCAATAGCAATGAATGAAGATAAAGAACCTTATTCTTGGAAATGAACATGCCGGAGCTGGTTCTGATTTCACTCAACTTGCTCTCACCGGACAAATTATCGGCCACAACGGATCTCTTGAGCTCCGATTTGGCGATGGAAATCAGGTGGTCGCATTCCAATTCCGTCAGAAAACCCTCATAAACAAAAGCTCTGCATCATCCAAATCGATGCAATCATCATTCGCTGGCTACCAAATTTAGTTTGATAAGCAAAACATGTGCAGAGACACAAACAGACCTCGGTTTCCACGAGATTTGCTTGACCTTGGAAGGGTCTATGATGGCACTAGCAGAGCTGGCGTAGGAACTGGACCCTCCCTGCCATTGCATCATCCACGCCAAGGCTGATACCACTACACACCAAACCCTACTCATCTTCCTCTTCCTCTTTCAATTCCTAACTAACTTCTTCTGTACTTTGCCTTTACATTAAACACACTTTGACTTTTTGAAACCTTTTTGTCATTATTAGTTTCCATTCTTAATTAATTATTATCATTACTTTTATTCTTCAAAAACTCTTCATTTTGCCATTAAACGCGATGTTCTCTGATTAGGAAAAAGAGAATCAACAATGAAAGAAAAATTGACCAATGATTTAATAGATAGGATATATTTTAAAAATTATACAAGGACATATTTAATTAATTGATCAAATTACGTTGTTTATATAAATTAATTTAAATTATAATACTATTATTATTATTATATGATTTTTTTACCACTACTTTCTTCATATTTTTTTAATTAATTAATTATATATATAGGGTTTTAATCGATTACACGATGATTTCTAATTCTTGAAGAAACATTAAATACTTGAATAATTAGTTTTATAACAACGAAGGTAATATTTTAAGACTATTTGAAGTTTTCAATAATAAAACTGAAGGTTTATTAAAATATAATAGTGTATAAATGATAAACATGTTGCTCCCCAATATTAAATATTAAATACAAATAAACAATTTTCTCCTTATTACTTATTTTTCATATTCCAACCAAACTAACAAATTTTAATTTTTACCCTTTTTACATCAGGGATATTTTTTACTGCAAAATATTCATCCAAACACAAATTAGAAGTATACTTTAATGAATCATATTAACTTTGAAAGTGGATATGGTTTTAATTTAAAATATTTATTCTCTTTTCGTTAGTTCCCTTCTTTATTATATTCATGAATACTCTTACCATTTAGTATTAACTTTGTTTTTCAATATTTTTTTTTCATGAATACTCCTATTATTTAGTATTAACTTTGTTTTTCAAACAGTTTTTAAGTAATAAAGTAGACACGAAACAGAATAGGGCATCTAATATACTAGATTTTACTTAATTTCTAAAATTGTAATTTTAAATAATATGAAAAAGCATAATTTCATATTGCGAAATTATGGTGTCACATTACACACATTAGAGTGTAACAAAATTATAAACATAAAAAGCCAACATTACTTAATTGTTGATAATGGATATAACTGATTGATTAAGAAGATGAGTGAGTTGTTCGAATGTTTTATATGTTTCCGATTTTGACTGATAAAATAATTATTAATAATAACTATAGTAGTGAATTAATAACAGAGATAAAAGACCATAACAGAATTAAAAACTACAGTAAAAAGTATTGACCTATATTATTGGTGGTTGTAGTAAAAAACAGGACAACTATTAGTGTTTATATAGCAGCAAAAATTGTCTCATCTGTAATTTAAGGATGAGAAGGTGTTTAATTAGTTGTATTTAGAAGTAAAAGTGAAAATCCAAAACAACTTGAAAAAGGAAAAAGATAGTTAAAAGTGTTTTGAAACTGTATTGAAAACCATTGATTGATACTTTAAAAAAACAGTTTGTATTGATGTTTGAAATCTGTATTTGAAAACTAAAAGCTAAAAATTTACATCCATCTCCAAGTCCCGGTGGTAACACTTGAGGTGAGACATAAAACTCACTTGACACAAATGGAACAAATGACAGAAAATTTCTTGGGCAATCTGCTTTTGGTTACAGTAGAAAATAAAAGAACTTGCTGAAAATGGTATTTCCAATTGCTGATGATCGTTGAATGTGTGTAGATAAAATGGAAAACAGTAATCCCATCCAAGGCAACCATCCTGAAGCTTGAATTTGGCTTCACAAATCATACCCCAACTTCATCATTATAGCTAAATAAACTATTGACAAACATGGTACATCACACGAGGTTCTGCATCTACCTCTCTTTGTGTCTTGGTAAACACTTTCAACAATGTATTGCCAGCTCTGAATCCTCTTGTATTGTCAGAATCAGTTTCCATGTTCTGAAAATAAATCTCAGCACTACAATTTCAACTTCTCAAGTTTCCTGTACACACATTATCCCAAGTACAGGCCATGTACTATTTATCTTCGTCTGTAACTGATCCTAGAATAGTCTCCATATGTCGATCCCTCTCACTCAAAAACTTGGTTGAGTTGTACTCTTCTGCATCTAAGAGTTCTTCAGAGTATGTCCTCTGAAGTTTTACCTTGGACCGTTCTTTCAAGATGCTTAGGATTTCTTCTTCCCCTCTTAGTATCTCCAACACCTGCATCCAATCACCAAAAAACATACATGCTCCATATCAGCTGGCAACATTGAGTGTATTGGATAGCTCTGATCTAAAAAAAGATTACTCGCAGCATTAAAGCTTTTATTTTGTTTCTTATTTTCTTGTCCAAATCAAGACACAGGATCAATGCTTAACCATATGTTATTCATTGTTAGGGTAAGAAAATGAGACAAGTCCACCTGCTCTAGCAATCTACTGAATATATTATTAAGGACATGCCTGGCTCATATCTGGTCGCTGAATCGAAGACTGGTCTACACATAGAGAAGCTGTTAAGGTTACAAGTTTCATCTGCTCTTCATCGTAAGCATCAACCAAAACTGGATCGACTAGGGCTTTGATGTTGTTTGCAGATAGCAGAGGTTTTGCCTGCAACAATTATTTTTTAAAAGGGCATATTAAAATTTGAGTTTAATTTTTATTCACTGTTTTTCTTGCATGACAATTGTGATTGGATCGCAGTATAATAATCCTTTAGATTGTTTAAGTGAATAATAAACTATACTCTCTTAAAACTAAACATTTTCCATGTCAAGAAGGTGCTTAACAAACACTTGGTATTTCTATGTGAAAAGGCAGACATACCCACATCACCAGGCTTCTCTGTGAGCTATCCAAAGCTTGTCGACCAGTAATGAGCTCCAATAATAGCACACCATAAGCATAGACATCTGTCTTTTCATCTACTATACCATGCATGAAGAATTCAGGAGGAAGGTAGCTGTTGTGGCATTCAAGGTCAACGAAAAAAAAACAGAAAATAAGAGTGGTGATTGATAAGTGTGGAATGAAAAAAATGTATACAGGGAAAACTTGTGAAGATGTTAAATATTCAAACCCGAATGTGCCTTCCACTTTGGAGACAGTATGGTGAGTCCATTGGTCAGGTAACCACTTTGCAAGCCCAAAATCGGATATCTGGTATAATATTGGCATGAAACAATTAAGGTGTTTGTTTGATTTGAGGTTTAAAAGTTGTTAAAAGGACATTTACACAGTCCTATGAAGGAAAAAGAGAAGTAACACTTTTTGTCTTATTGGATAAACGTCAGTTACATTCAATTAACTCTTAAGAAAACACGTTCTAAGATGGTAAATTGATTTAGAACAGAAGAAGTGAGGCTAAGTAGGCACCTGGGGCTCAAAATCCTCTGAGAGCAAAATATTAGAAGCCTTAATGTCTTTGTGAATGATCCTTCTTTGACATTCTTCATGCAGATAGCGGAGGCCCTCAGCAGTCCCCAAAATAATCTTATATCTGAGTCTCCAATTTAGTTTCTCTCTAGGTCCTGAAATCATGCAAAGTAAAGAAAAAGTTAGAACTTCTATTTTCCCAAGATTTGCAAGGCATTGCAGAAACACTCAAAATGGTTAGTTAGCATTTTTACCATAAAGTATAGATGACAAGCTACCATGTGGAGACAATTGAAGAACAAGAAACATTCCTCCTTCAACACCATATCCAATCAATCTAGCTATATTGGGGTGATCCACATGTACTATAATGCCAAGCTCGGACAAGAAATCTGCAGTCATTTCTTCTTGGTTCCCTCTTGTCAACCGTTTAATGGCAACGAAGTTTCCATCTTCCAATTTGCCTAAATAAACCTCAGCATAGCCTCCCTCCCCAATCAAATTAACTTCAAAAGTAAACATATAAAACAGCTTAACAGCCTAGCAATCACGATGTCAGCATGTCATCATAAAAAGAAAAGAAAAAGAAGGTTTCTTTCAGAGTTTCTTGGATTCTTCAAATAGAAAGCAATTAGTAGTTTCTTTTTCATCCAACAGTAACTTTATTTTTCCTGGTAAGAGAATTGCATACCTTGGCTAAATTCGTCTGTTGCGGTCAAGATCTCTGCGAGAGTGAAGTTTTTCCAGGAAGATTTGAAGCAGCCAAACTCAGTGTCAAAAGATGACTGAAGAGCTGGAGAATTCAAAGATGGAATCAGGTCCTCCCTGATTCTCTTGCTTTTTCTTCTTGTCAGTTTAGGAACATTTTTAAGGGGATGAAAAGTTTGGAAAGGCATTTGGGATCCTTTCTTCAGTAACTTAAAGAAACCACGCCATTGGTTATTAGAATTAGGTGAATTTCCTACTAAAGACCCCTGACTCTCCGAATCAGAAGTGCTGGTCCTTGAACTTGGGGTTTCAGACCCTTGACTCCTAGGAGAGTGCTCAGGTGGGGCTCCCACTTCAATGTCTAAAGTTTCCAATTCTAATATGGTATTCATTTTCAGCATTAGTACAAAAATGAAAGAGCAAGGTCCAATACACTTCAATTCAACATGTTTGGAGCAAACTAAAACGCTTGTTGGAAACAGGAAAAGAAGACAAAGAAAAATTTAATTACCTATACTTGAGAATGAATCAGAAAACCCAGGTCGTGGACGTCTCCCTTTAAAAAGAGATTTCTCCTTTTCAACTATTTGTTTTTTTTCTATCTTGTGGACGCCATTGCTGCCAATATAATCTTCTTTGTCAGCAAAAAAAACACACACACACAACGGACAAAACCTAAGAGACTAAAATCAAGTTCCAATAAAACCACGTGTGATCAAAATCCACCGACTGAATGCATGCCCCGAACACAAGATTATCGCCAAAAATATCAAGACAACATCAATGGTGACATGGTTGAAAAGTGGCAAGCCCAGTTTAAAAAAAGATTGGCACGTGAAACATTACCAACAGAAACTGAGAAACCATGAATGAGATGAAAAGCAAACGTTGCATGGAAAAGCAAATAGAACGCAAAGGTTTCAGCAAGAAAGAAGGAAGGAGAAAGCAGGTGCATGAAAGAGAGGTACCTCGGGGAAGCTGTTGGTTCTCGTTCATCGTTCATGGTGGCCAAGGCTAAGCAAGACGAGTTTCCGAGAACCAAAAGGGTTGCCACGGGAATGACGTGCACGCATGTAGAGTCAGAGAGGAGGAGAAGAGAAAGAGAGGGAGAGAGAGAAAGAGAGAAGGAGAGACATGAAAGTAGCGGTTGGCATGATTTTTCTGTGTTTTCCTACTTCCTATGATAATACAACAACGTTGTCATTATTTCAAACCGTTTTTTTATGCCCAAAATACGGCTTTGGTTAGTTGCTCATTCATCGTTTCTTCTCAAACTAAATCTCAATTCCTTTTAATCTAAAAGAAATATAGATTAATAATTAAATGAATAAACAAGTTTGTGTACCAATTTAATATACTAATCCAGTTTAATTAAAAGGTTGTCGATGTCTCAGAAAGGCTTATCAACTTCCACGTAGAGCTCAAGCCAACCCATGCCACCTTTTTTTGCCATAATAACAAATCACTTTAAATTAATTATATAGCTTCCACTGAAAAGGATAGTTACCCAATTTAGTCATTTTTTCAGTTACTGACATCTAACATTAACATACTAAGTTGTCGCTTAACTAATATTATCTTTTTACATTAACGTTTTAAGTCTTTTTATCTGTTTGGTAATTTTTGTGTGCAAATGTATAAAAATCAACATCCAACCCATATTTTCATATTATAGGTTATATTGGGAGATGAGACCTAAATAACTATTGAAGTCTTAGTCTTCTTCCTTGGGTCGGACAGGTTGTTGGGTGTTTGGGATCTTTTTTTATCTTCGTGCTTCTCTTTCGGCTATCGGTCTCGGGTGAACACAGAATAGGATACCTGCGGAAGGCACTCTGACGTTCAATTCAGTAAAACAAGTGATTAGTATTCAGTAAGTACACAGTAAAAATGACTATCTTTCTCCTTGAGATGTGTGTTATTTATATTATTTTAATAGGTCTACCTTATTGGACATGATTAGTGATTTGGATAGCTCATATCAAAGTAGTGTTGAATTACTTTGAGAAAAGATCACCTTTAAATTTTCATTTCATCTTTTGTCCCTAACAAGTAAAAACATAAAATTATTTCTCTAAAACCCTAAATTTTTCGGAAATTTCATTAAAGATTACACAAGTTTCTTCATTTTTTTTTCGTATTTCAAACATTTCTTTCCCAAATTTAAGACTTTGGCAACTCCACATCATTTGCTTCAATTTCAATTCAGGGTATTACTTTAAGAAGTTAGGGTATGATACAAGAA
>Ga0123341_1001177_pt1 | contig 18922 bp, 8 predicted proteins | sample Turbeapinknodule_FD_89959 | JGI IMG/M metagenome (GOLD analysis project Ga0123341, IMG submission 89959) | Root nodule microbial communities of legume samples collected from Mexico - Turtle bean Mexico pink nodule | ecosystem: Host-associated > Plants > Roots > Nodule | place: Mexico: Nepantla...
CCTATAATTTAATTATATTTAAAATTATGAACAGTTACTTTTTTAAGCTACAAGAATATTTTTTTCCACTATTCTGTTAATTTTGATCTGTTTTCTTATTTTTTTTTTTTCTTTTAAATTAATATTATTCATTATAAATTGTATATCATAAATTAAAATTATTATGAGAAATAATATAAAAAATGATTTATCTATTAAATGTGAGAATCTTTATATGTATTATAAATATAAATACATGTAAGTAAGTGGAATTGAGGTTAAAGAAATTGTTTACATATTGACAGAGAGGTACCCAGAAGGTTTTAGGTGTCCATAAAGTTTTCAATGTGACTTTTAAAAGATGAACAAAAAAAAAACTAAAAATTGGAATAATAGTCTGTTATGGAACATGATATTGTAAAAATGTTTAAAAATGTAGAGTTAATAGGCATGTGTGACACACAGGTCCAACAAGGTATCTGTAAAGTATGAGCTGTTGAGCAGAATAAACATATAAAGCTTCATGGCAGGGCCACTCTGCTTTTTCTATACATCTTATCATAATCAACACACTTAACATTAGGTCCACCACAATCCAATTCCTTCCATATTTCAAATAACACCTATTAAATAAATAAATTTTAACTCCAATTTAATCTAATAAAATTAGTTTATAAGATAGTTTATATAATGTAAAATATTTTTATCAGATTTTCATTATTTATTATTCTACAATTTCCTCCAAATAATACAAAATGTAAGATCAAAGACAAGAATCCCTAAAACAATTCAATATCTGGAAAAAAATTACATGCACATGTGTGTGGATTATGAAGCAAGTTATGCCTCTCTTTGATAATAGGGCATTAGCTTTCCTAACCATAACTTCTACTTAGGGTTTCCAATTCAAGTTATCTAATATAATAGGCTGGCTTCAACCTTTGTATTTGAGGTTTTGTAATTAATAGAAAGAAAAAGGCTAAATCGTTAATCTTTTGGAACAGTTGTCATAGCTAACTTTATTTTATTTCTAATCACAGTTAATGAAGAAGGTACATATTAAATCAGCTCTCATGCTGATTGATGAAAGATTTCAAGTATAATGAAACCCTTCTAGAAATGCGAATACTCTCTTTTGGTTTAGAAGTGATGCGATCGATACCAACTAAGTCATTGCAAATAAAAGTTAAATACAATTGTTTTAAATTTATAAATAAAAACTTTAACGTCAGACAACATTGTTTTATCCACATCTCTTCATTGCTAATATTTTTAAAAAAAAATTATAAGCAATAAAAAATCAATAAATATGAATTATTTCAGGAGAGTTCAACCTGTATAAAAAAAATTCAATTCAACTTATTTAATTGGATTTTGAGATCCAACTTAAAAGAACAAATTCCTAGAAAAAATATCAACATATGATCCTCATATAGACTAGAGCGTCAAAACATCAGTTAGAAAAGGAGAAAAGCGTAGTATGAGACTTGACAGTGACCCACGATTAAGTCTTTGATTGAACCAATGCAAAAACTTCTAAAACGTCGGTCACGCCCCTATTAAAGATTACATTATTCGTATGCTTCCACATCAGCTGACACCTCAAATAACAATCATCATTTGATATCATATTAAAAAAAAACTATACATGTATAAACTATTATAAGAACAAAAAATTTCTAAATTTATTTCAGTCAAATTGATCTTACAAGAATTTTCTCAATCCAATTTTTTAAATAAGAACTTCTTTTATTATTGTTGGTTAGATAATGAAGTGAGGTGTGTTGAATTATGATTGAGTTCTATTAAATTAATCGAAGGCCATTTTATTTTATGACAGGTAGATTGTTATTCACAGAAGTAGGTTTTGATTAATGGAAGAATCACGGGCAGAGGAATCACTTTAATAGGAGTGAAACATCTTTTGTGCAACAGTAACAGTAACTGGAAACTACAGTTTGATAAGGACCACATAAGACTTATCTAAGTTTCCATGTGCCTGTCACTTTCCCAACGGTCACCAAACGCCCATTTCTTCTTATCCATTCGATTTCTTTCTCAATCCTGTGGCTCTCATTTCCCTACTGTTAGCTACTCACAAAAAAGTTGAACACCCTAACGGCTACTGTTATCTTTTTCAACTCTCCAACTAACAATCTTGTTTAGTGACATGCATCGTATGATTATGTTTTTTGAAACATTAAAAAGACAAAAATGTTAGAGATGATGAGAGGGTGAAGTGTGCGGCGGATAAAGAAGAAGACAAGTTTGCACCTGCTCACATCCTTCTACACTTTTCATAAAAATTATTTTCCCTTTTAATAATTCTACACATAACCATGTTATTAGGACCTTTTTTTAATCCTAGAAGTACTATAATCAAAACCAAAACATAACAGCCTTTGCTAAAACCAAAAAAACAGCCACACTTGAACCTTGTATTTACTTTATAATAATATAATATAGCATGATGATTATTACCCTGGACACCAAACAGTGGACTTGTGTTGTAGTTTTGAGTTTCCTCTTTACTATATAAAGGAGTAGTCCAACCCTAGCTAGCTTATTAAATTTCCAAGAGAGGGAGATTAAGCAAAGAAAGGAAAGGGTGTGAGAGGTTTTGTTGCAGAGTGAGAATGGAGAATAAAGAGGAAGATGTTAAGGTTGGAGCAAACAAGTTCACAGAGAGGCAGCCATTGGGTACAGCAGCACAGGGTGACAAGGACTACAAGGAGCCACCACCAGCTCCTTTGTTTGAGCCTGGTGAGCTCAAATCATGGTCCTTCTACAGGGCTGGGATTGCTGAGTTTGTGGCCACCTTCTTGTTCCTCTACATAACCATTTTAACTGTCATGGGTGTCAACAGGTCCTCTTCCAAATGCTCCTCTGTTGGCATTCAAGGCATTGCTTGGTCCTTTGGTGGCATGATCTTTGCCCTTGTCTACTGCACTGCTGGAATTTCAGGTATTATACCTTTTTTTTTTTTGCTTTTCATATGCTGGTTTCCCATCTTCTCAAAGTTTTGGATCTAGTTCAAATCCAAAATTTAGTTCATGATATGAGCATGTTTTGACATTATTTTGACAATATTGTTAGACAATGTGTTTTTGTTTGCAAATGTTGTGTTGTAAGATATGGAAGTGAGCCAGATCTGCGTTTGTTGTTGCAGGGGGACACATCAACCCAGCTGTGACCTTTGGTCTGTTTTTGGCAAGGAAGTTGTCCCTCACAAGGGCAGTGTTCTACATTATCATGCAGTGTCTTGGGGCCATCTGTGGGGCTGGTGTGGTGAAGGGCTTTGAGGGTAATGGTAGGTATGAGTTGTTCAAAGGTGGAGCAAATTTTGTGAACTCTGGCTACACCAAGGGTGATGGACTTGGAGCAGAGATTGTTGGCACTTTTGTTCTTGTCTACACCGTTTTCTCAGCCACTGATGCCAAGAGAAACGCTAGAGACTCTCATGTTCCTGTATGTGCCCTTTACATTGCATGCATTCAATGAACTTGGTTTATAAAAGGGTATGTTCCAAATTTGCAATTAATGTGGTTATTTATGGTATGATACACTTGCAGATTTTGGCTCCACTTCCCATTGGATTTGCTGTGTTCTTGGTCCACTTGGCCACCATTCCCATCACAGGAACTGGCATTAACCCTGCTAGGGTCTTGGAGCTGCCATTATCTACAACAGGGACCATGCATGGGATGACCAAGTATGTTCCTTATTTCCATGATTTTTCAAGGCTTCAAATTTTGGTCTATTCCCATTAGCCTAGAAAATAATGAACTAATTTATTGTTTTTGTGTTTTGCAGTGGATTTTCTGGGTTGGACCTTTCATTGGAGCTGCTCTTGCTGCTTTGTATCACCAGATAGTTATCCGAGCCATTCCTTTCAAGGCAAGAGCTTAGGCTCTTCATTCTTCCACGTCCTTGCTTTCATTTAATTGTTGTTTATGTATCTGCTGTCTGCTTAATTTGGAAATTCATCATTTGAATCTTTTTGTGTCAATCCTTTATGGATGTAAATTATGACATGGTTACTTCCTTTCTATTGTATTTGTGACACTCTGAATGGTTACTTTTATTTATTCTTTCATTTCAATGGATTGCTTCTTTTATGATATTGCCTCGATACAAATAAAAAGAAAGAATATATATACGTGTGTATATCAAGCATGTGAAGGTCTAAATATCCAGAAATTTCATCTTATAGAGAGAAGTTTCTCTCCAAAACTTAATCTCTCTACAAAACAAAACAAGTGCTTATGAAAATTCAGATCTGCACAATGCTATGCTTACATGGTTAGTGTGAAAACAAGTTTATGTCCCTAAAGTCTATCTGATCAATCATAATCCACAAAAAATCACTATATATTGTCGTCCAAATAAGATTTTTGAGTGTGAAAGTATGATATTTAGACCTGTTTTACTTTCAGAATATTATCTACTAAAGATAAAACCAATGAAATTTCATAATTTCTTCCTAAGTTGAGTTTTATAAGCCTGAGTACTTAAAATTCAATATAAAAATTGAAAGAATGAAAAGTCATCAATGTTACACATGGAAGACAATTAACCATGATGATTGTTGAAAGTTATGAGAAGAAATTTGCAGAAGTTATTGATACTTCATCATTTATGTACAGTTATTACTCATCAAGGGATTAAATGAACTTCAATCAAGTTATTCATTTTACAGCATCTTTCATTTCAACACATTAATTCTTACCTTTAATCATTTCAAGAAATCATTTTTCATTTCCATTTACGTTCAAGCTTTATACTTTTGAAGCACTTTAACTTTCCATCTCACTTACAATTTTGTGCCCATTTTGGCACATGCAATGTTCTATACAGTTCTTCAATGACTTTCCTACACTTTACATGCATTTTAATTGTTTTATTTCACGTATTTTAATTACTTTTATTTTAATTTAATATCATTTATTCGTTTTCAATTTACATTTTCAAAGAAAGTAAATATCCCTTTCCTCACATCTAAAATACAAATACAAAATTTCATGTTAACAACCATAAATAATAATTACTCTAGAAATAATAAAGAATTATGCTTGAATTAGATTTGATCATTATAAATAATAAAACTTGTTCTACGAATATAGTAAGCAAATGCTTGAGTAGGCAAGAACAAAGTATTGTTTTTCTTAAATAAAATTCAAACTCAAATCTTTTATTTTTTATTTTAAAAATAATATGAAAGTATTTTGAACTTGGAGTTAATAATTTCAACTTCGTTTTACCCAGATAAAATTTATTTTAAAAAAAATACATTTTTTAAAATGAATAAATAAATAAAGTAAAAGTATACATTAACCCCCAAATAGTTAGTTAATCCAAAGCTTGAATTTTTCTTAACGCAAAGCCACTGAAACAATGTCGCCGAAAATTTAAAAAAAAAAAAAACAAATTTTCAATTCATTAAATTTTTCTGATAAATTTCGTTCACGAGGTTTCATATTAGACCAGTAGCAAAAAAATATTGATCACACTAAATTGTCATTAAGAAATTCCAAGAAAATATTTAAATATTATTTTTACTGATAAAGGAATTTATATAAGTAATTCCATTGAAGATGTTACAAGTCTTCAACTTTTTGAAATTTTACACAAATCTATAATTTATTTTAAAATATTATCATCACATTTTTTTATATCACACATGGTAACGGAAAAAAATTTAAGGATTGCAGGTGTGATTTGAAAAAAATATATATACGAAGAGTTAATTGTAATTATTTTTAGTATTTACCGTTAATAAATAATCTGACACAATCGGCTGAGTAAAATATGTAAGTTTTATATACAGAAATTGAAAGACAATGATTTGTGTTTTGACTTGTTTGGTGTGCGAAAGTAAAAATGTGGTTTCTCGGTTGGAAAGGGGCGTCAGGGTTCTCAGCATCTTCCACAGCCGAACAAGTCACTGAAGGGATTGATGGAACCGCTCTCACCGCCATCGTCACAGGTTTTTCTTCCCTCTTTTTTATTTTTGTGTGATGAAATGAGTTGAAAGATGAGTGTTTTTTTCTTATGTTGTGTTGTAGTTTAATGATTCATCATTTAGGGCTTATTTCAATTGTAGCATTTTTATCACAGAGGTTTATACACAACACTTGTGATCACTTAAGAGAATACCATAAACTACACACAATACAGATTCTTTGGTTCTGATCATAACTAGTTTTGCTGAATTGCTGAACAAATGGGATTATAACTTGTTATTCAATTTAGATGGGAGTGTTGGTTATTCTCTGGTTTTAACTATCATGATTCGGTGCTAATTTAGTCCATTTTCAGGAGCATCAAGTGGTCTTGGTCTGGAGACCACCCAGGTTCTTGCATCCCGCGGTGTCCATGTTGTTATGGCAGTAAGGAATGTGGACAGTGGTAAGAATGTCAAAGAAAATATTCTTAAGGAAATTCCCTCGGCTAAAATCGATGTTATGGAGTTAGATCTAAGCTCTATGGCATCGGTGAGGAAATTTGCAGCAGATTTTAACTCATCTGGTCTTTCACTGAATATCTTAATGTAAGAGATCTTAACTTTAGCTGTTTTAAGATAACTTGGGTAATGTTTTGTCTGTTGGCTCCAAGTGGTTGAATGTTGAATGTGAATGATTGATGATGACTTTTTGTTATGCTCTTATCTTTCTGGAAAGATGTTTGTGCCAACTTGTACTACTTTCTTGTTTGACAGTGTTTGATAAAACTATACCTGTAAAATTACCTCCTTGTTTTTATGTGTTGATTGCACACTTTGAAATTTGAAACAGATTATATTCTTTAACTTATTTAGAAGTTGAAAAGTATAATATTCTTTCTTTCCCTTGAAGTAACAATGCGGGGGTGATGGCAACTCCATTCATGCTTTCCCAAGACAATATAGAATTGCAGTTCGCAACCAATCATTTAGGTATTATACTACATGTTTACTTCACATAATATGTGAGATTTATAACTTCAAGTTGGTGTTCTCTTATAATTTTCAAAAACATTTTGTAGGTCATTTTCTCTTGACAAACCTTTTATTGGAAACTATGAAAAAAACAGTACGAGAATGCGAACAGGAAGGAAGGATAGTTATTCTATCATCAGAGGCACACCGATTTTCTTATCGTGAAGGAATTTTGTTTGATAAGATCAATGACGAATCGGGGTACTAGTCTGATTGGAATGATAAATCAATGATAAACCTTTTCCCTATTTGCTACAAAGCTCTTGCTATAAAAAATCATAATAAATGTATACTATTCATATCCAATGTTGAGTTCCCAAAATTGCATAATTTCCACCTCTATCTGATTTTTAACAGGTACAGCAGTTATTTTGCTTATGGACAATCAAAACTCGCTAACATTTTGCATGCAAAGGAGCTTGCAAGGCGCTTGAAGGTATTATAATCATTAAAGTCACCTCTAATTTATGGAATTTCATTGGTTCCACTTTATTTACTGCAATATTTAATGTTCCATGTTTGTGAATAGCCTGCTTCAGTAATGGATTTTTCAATCCTTTTGGTCTTTTCAGGAAGAAGGAGTGGAAATAACTGTTAACTGCCTTCATCCTGGATCAATTGTTACAAATATTTTGCGATACCATGGTTATGTTAATGGTTAGTATCTATGCCATTCAATTAGTGTGTTTATTAAAGTATCATTGCTCTTGGAGATAGGTCTTACGACGGGTTTAATAAAAATTAGGCATAGTTATACTGACTGATCTACATAATCCATATCAATATGCTTACCATTCTATGCATATATAGTAAAAGGGACATAAACAGAAGCAAAACAGATGTTATAGCTGGTGATTCTTGTACAGAATTCCTTGCATAACCATTTGAACTTTCGTCCATGTAATCATTTGAACTTTCATTCATGCAGCCCTTGCTAATACCGTGGGCAAGTACTTCCTTAAAAACGTGCAACAGGTATTTAGTACATACAAAATATATCTACAGCAGTGTTTGCTGATATGCTGTTAATCTAAATGTTACACCAGTTTTTTGGTAATTTAATTGTTGAGGCATGTTTATAGGGAGCTGCAACTCAGTGTTACGTGGCGTTGCATCCACAAGTCAAGGGAATATCTGGTGAATACTTTATGGATTGCAACAAGGGAGAACCTACCGCTCTGGCTAAAGATTCAGAGCTGGCAAAAAAACTATGGGAACTAAGCTCAAGTCTGACTAATCCAAAGTAGCTTAAGCTTTGTTCGACTGGACTGAATTAGAGGAAGCTTCATACATGCCAACATTATTGTATTTAAAATAAAATTTCAGAGAATTAAAAATCTATGGTGGCGTAAACTTAATCTTCAAAGGCTTTAAGTAAATTACATCTCAGACTTCCATTATTGCTTTGAGGCCATTATTGTTAAAAATTAAGCGGTGTGTATACTATATTATAAGTATAAAATTGACCCGTTACAGTACTCCGTTCCATTGATATCAAAATCGTTACTTTAAAGTATGTGGTTTTTGGTATTCAGGAAATAGTATCAATGCAATCGCTATACGACTGGGCAAAATTTACAAGTGTGTTTGGTTAAGAGGATAAAAAGAGAAGATAACGTTACCTTGTTGGTTGGCAAGAAGATAAAGATAACATGGACTGTATGACTTACATTAGAAATGTCTTCATTTCTTTCAAATTACACATTTCAAAGTATTTCTGATTACATATATCACACTTTAGTTATATTGTAAGGAACTTTTCTTCATCTTGATATTCTTCTAATTTTTTTAATGAAACGTTAAAACTAAAAAATTCCTTCGGTCTCGTCTCTTGGATTAAACGCAACCAAGTCCTCAAGCGACTTTTAAACAAGTAACCTCGTTAATCTGAGTTTACCGAATTGAATTGTTCAGGAAATAAAACCATGAGATAAAGTTTAAATTTTATTGGTCCCAAATAAAACCCGCAGATGCTGATAAATTCAACGTAGAGATACCGCGAAATGAGTTAAAGAAACCCACCAACAAAGAGACGATTACAGGAAGAAACTGTTAAATAAAATATAACGTTTCTCCAATATTTACAATAGGCATCTGTTTCTATACGCTTTGGCATTCACCACCATTTTCAGCTAGGCCTAGGATGATGATAAAACACGAAATGACAGCAATTAAGTTAGTGATTTACATTTCCTTAAGAGGGTTAAAAAATGTTTTAACGCAAGGCTGAGACTGAATGTTGCACCTCCAAAGAAAACGCAGACTTGAGACGGTATTCGATTTTGAAACTCCGAACAAAATTGAGATTTACGATTTACCCAAATGTACTACATGATTATGCTACTACGCTATCCGAATGCGCTAACCTTCAAAACTTTAATGCCTACCATCTGAGCACTGAATGCAGATCATAAGCCATTTGAGCGATCAGGATTTGGGGGATCGTGTTTAAGATCCAGGCATGCATGTAGCCGTGCATAATCCCTCAACAGCTGTTGTGACACGCAGTCCGCCAAGTATGTCTTCCCATCGCGAAATTCAATTGGGTCTCTCTGGACAGCCCTCCTAGAATGGTTATTGTCAGATGAACCTACATCGCGGCAAGCATGTGTAGTTTGCAAGTTTCTCCCAAACTGCGCATGCTTAGAACCATGATAAGGGGTATTTCCAGATGAATAAAAACCATGCTGAGGATTTTGGATCGTACCAACAACTTCATGTGAGATTTGTGATTGCTTTGTCTGAAGAAATGGAATGGCACTGCCACCACTGGTTAGAGGCGAAGATGAGCCAGATGCAGTTCGAGGGCTAGCTATTGGAATAGCACCATTTAGGGACTTTTGGATCATACCTACAAGTTCATTTGAGAATAGTTGTGACTTTGTCTGATGAAATGGAATAGCTCCGCCGCCACTAGTTAGTGGTGAAGATGAGCCAGACGCAGTACGAGGGCTAGATATTGGAATGGCACCATTCTGAGACTTTTGAGTCATACCCACAACTTCATGTGAGAATAGTAGTTGATTTGTCTGATGAATCGGAATAGCACCGCCCCCACAGGTTAGTGGCGAAGATGAGCCAGATGCAGTAGGAGGACTAGATATTGGAATACAACCATTCTGAGACTTTTGGATCCTACCCGAAACTTCATGTGAGAATAGTGGTTGCTTCATCTGATGAAATGGAATAGCACCGCCACCGCTGGTTAGTGGCGAATATGTGCCAGAAGCAGTACGAGGGCCAGATATTGGAATAGCACCATTCTGAGACTTTTGGATCATACTCAGAACTTCGTGTGAGAATAGTGGTTGCTTTGTCTGATGAAACGGAACAGCGCCGCCACCGCTGGTTAGTGGTGAAGATGAGCCAGATGCAGTACGAGGGCCATACATTGGAATAGCACCATTCTGAGACTTTTGGACCATACCCACAACTTCATGTGAGAATAGTTGTTGCTTTGTCTGATGAAATGGAATTGCACCACCGCCACTGCTTAGTGGCGAAGATGAGCCAGACGCAGTACGAGGGCTAGATATTGGAATAACACCATTATGGGACTTTTGGATCATACCCGAAACTTCATGTGAGAGTATTAATTGCTTTGTCTGATGATATGGAATAGCACCGCCGCCACTGGTTAGGGGCGAAGATGAGCCAGATGCAGTATGAGGGCTAGATATTGGTGGTGACATCCTTCCACTTGTATGCAATGATTTATAAGGCAAAGAGGGAGAAATGGGACAAGAGATCTCCCTTGGTGTATGAGGATCACTGGCAACAAAGGGCACAAAAAAAGTTAGTACCTTCTCCTTCATACCAAAGTACGTAAAATAAATAAATAAAAATAGCATAAATTTGACCAATATGACATCAGAGCCTTTATCCATCACCTTTCTTTGTCAACTATTGAAACTTAACTATAAAGCTACTTGCCTAAAATAAGTGCTAAAATTATGCAGGTTCCTAGCTTTTGAATACATGTACAGCTACAAATATTCATATGCACAAAGTAGACGGTTGTATTTTTTATCGTGATCTTTCCCATGCTTAAGGGTGTGCCATATTTGAGTTTGAAAGAGACCTTGATCCAGAACCAGCTCTCAAGTTTCTAGGCGGATAGATCCCAGCTACTTCTGAGTCTAAGCATGAATTACTTTTTGCAGGTCCGATGACCTAAAGAAATTCAAAGTGACGAATCGTGAGAACTCATGGACAAGGTAGCCATGCACAAACCGAGAAAAATAATGCAGCTTGACAAAAGATGATTGTATGAAATGACATACCAGAGATCTCACTGCATTTATTATAGCAGTTGGATCTTCTGAAGGAACAGCGCTTAAAATAGATCTTTCCAGCATAGCATTTTTAACAAATGAATGCTCTAGAAGTTGAGCAGCCGAGGGACGATTTTGAGGATTCCTTTGCAAACAAAGCTTGACGAAATCTTTTCCATCTTCTGAAAGATGATCTGGAATTGTCGGAAGTTCCTTGCTGTTCCCAATCTTAAACATAGCAGCAACCTTGAAATATGTGGTGTAAAACAACAGAAACAAGTTAAGCAATCAATGTTTCTAGACAAGCATGTGCTCCAAGTTTCCAACCAAGAATCATTTAAATTTGTCCCAAAATAGATTTCAAATGCACATATATCAATTTCAAGTGCTTTTAGTCTGTCTACAAACTCACCCCTTCATATTGGCTCCAAGGAGGTTTTGTTGTCGCCATCTCCAAAACAGTGCATCCCAGACTCCAAATATCAACCGCAAGATTACAACCATTTGAATTTTTTATAACCTATATAATTAAGGCAGTAACACATATAAGAATAAACTACACTATAAGACCAGTGACAAAAGTGTTAAATGAATGCAGAAATCATCCTGACCTCAGGTGCCATCCAGTAAGGACTTCCTTTGAAAGAAAATGGACAAGATGGCCCACTTATCTGCAAACCATTCAAGGTAGGAAATATCAAGTCAGAAAGATGGCAATGCAGGATACCCACCCTGCCAAATGAATGAATGGGGCAGGATAGGTGGGTCCCTTTTTTGGAACAGTTGGGAAAATCAGTGACCCCATTTTATGGTGGGAGAGGTTTGATAGGCCAAGTCACCTAAATAATAAACATTAAATAAAATTATTTTTTCAATATCAAGTGAATGAGATGAGAGCTAAGGGTGCGGATGGAAGTAAGGGAAGAGAGTATGATGGGTAAACTCAACCCATCAAAGGCACTGATTATGTGAGGCGGGTCTTGCACTTGATGGGATCAAATATGTGTAAACCCAACCCACCAAACATGGACATTAAGTAGGTTGACCTGGCTAGTCAAACCCATTGTGATGAAATATTCAACTCAAGTCTACGCAATAAAACATTTAAATGCTCTTGCATAGTTATAGATCTTGCACAATAAAATATTTAAATGCTCTTACATGCTTGGCCATCCCAAAATCTGCCAATTTTATCCTCCCATTAGGGTCCACCAATATGTTTGCTCCTTTGATGTCCCTGATCAGAACGTAGTGATCAGACCAGGTGAAATCGAATCACAAATCACAACATAATTAAAACAATATATACGGATTGAAACCATAGTTATTAATCTAGGAGACTGGCGCATAGCAGCCACCTCTAAAAACACTATAGCGGGCGAGCTGTAAGGTAGATGTTTTTAAAATTAATAATAGAAACTAAATAATTTCTTGTATGCATAAAACTCAATATATATATATATATATATACTCACAAGATTGCACACATGATCACCATCAACCTAAGACCAATATAGTAATAAAATGAAAGATAATGAGAAAATTAATAGAAAAAGAGCATGAAGAAATTAGTAGAATGTGAAATGGGAAGTTTAAAAGGAAGAAGAAAGAGCAGAAGGCACAAACAAAAGTGCTGTAAAGTGTAAAGGAACACAAGTCAAAACAAAGGTAACCTTCTATGGAATGGTGGTCAACGAAGAAGGATTCCAAACCCTATTAGTTTCTAAAGCAAAAAAAGTACTAGAAAATAGGAAAGAAATCATAGTAGAGGTAAAATGGGTTTTTATCACGGGAGCGCCACTATAGAACATGAAAAGACGGTAGCAGCTGCAATGACTGCTATGGGAAACCGCTATTCTATTTCAATCCCATAGCAGCCAAACCCACTCTGCTGAGCTACTCCGCTATAGTGCGCTATTCACTACAAGGATTGAAAAATATATGAGAAGACTTCAAGTACAATATGTATAGAACTCACCTGTGAACAGTGTTCTTGGCGTGCAAATATGCAAGTCCTAACAAAATTTGCCGCGTATAATTACGAATTGCAATTTCACCTAACTGGCCATATTCTTTAACCAGCTTATAGATTGACCCTCCGGAGACATACTCCAAGTATACATAAAGTCTGTCATTGACCTGTTTAAGCATCATAAAAATTTCATAAAGCAGTAAATACATTATGAACTTGACAATTGATAGTCAATAGTTTGATAGTATCTAAAGCACTAAATTACAAAAGTAGCTGCAACTGCAGTTTAGAGAAAATTTAATCGTGTTTCTCAAAACATACAAGCAATTATAACAACTGACTTGTGCAAACGTGAAAGTCTCGAATTATGTAAGCAGATTAAGAAAGTGAAATCATTTACTGAATAAAGTCAAAGATTCAATAAATACCGTCTCAGATCCATAATACTGAACAATATTTGGATGCCGCAACCGACTAAGCATTGCAATTTCCTGCAAATGCCATCACATACGTGAATATTCATCGCTATGATTATAAAATGTCATTAATTCACAATTATCCCTTACTGTTTAAACAAAAAGTAAAGACAATTGAGGAAAGTAATGCTTTTTTTCATGCGTCTGAATTTTAACCTTCCCAAAGGAAAAGCAAGTGTAAGACACCGAATCTACAAAAGAAAACTTACTTGGCCTAGTTGCTGTGCACTTTCCCTTGATTTAGCGTCATCTGAAAAAAGTGTTACCTCCTTCATCGCGCACATCTCACCACTTTCTCTATAGAACATCAGAAGTTGAAATAAGTCACAATTAAAAAGTTGAAAGAATTTAATGCAGAAAAAAACAAAAAAGCAGGAACAACAACAAATACCAATTTTGAAACAGGACCAGTTCTGACATTAACGTGTAAGGGTGATGTGAAAAGTGGAGAAATGCATGTTCAAACATAATCTGTTTGATTAAGAATTCTTGAGTCACGCATACAGTGATTATTATTCGTCCTACAATATATCTGGCAGGCACTTGAGTAATTTGGTACTACTGTACTACCCCTCCCTTGGTACTTACACCCTACCCAAAATTTACAGATTTCTCTCAAATTTTTATTACTAAAATAAAATAGGGAATAAACGACCATATGTACCAGGTGTCATAATTTAAAGAGAAGAAGAACACAAAAATAAAAAATAAATATTCACATACTTGGTACAGACCTGTTAAAACCAAGATATACATGTCCAAATGTTCCCCTTCCAAGCAACTGCCCTTTTTTCCAGCGTGAACCTGGACTTATCGAATTTTCGGATCCGCCCGGACTACGAGGGGTTGAAGGAGTTGTTGATGCAGAATAGGTTGGAGAAAATGCACACGGCTTAGTGACTGCTATTGGAGGGAGTGGTAACTGGTGATTTTTTTGTTTCACATCATCAGGGCGTCTTGTATGTGCTTCTGCTGCAGTTCCTCCAGCTTTAGGATGCAGAGGGGTCACAGTACCACTCTGTATCCTGGAACTGGGACCAGGGCTTGTCATTCTGGGACTAACTATTGGAGAACACTCACGGCTACACCTGTTTTGCGGCAAAATCATTTGTCCTGAAAGATCCCCACCAACTGAATTATGACTAGAATTACGGCCTGAAACCATAGTATAGGAGTGCCCAGAAGCTATATCTGGATAAGGTTTTCTTGTCTGTAATTCAGAGTTCAACATTGCATTTCTAGGACTTGATATTGAACTATCTGGAACACTACACAAACCACCTGGGCAAGCTACTTGCAGATTTTGCAGATGTAAAGGAACCCCTCTTGGTGAGGTAGACAATGGCTTATTATTGCACAACTGAGGACTTGGTTTTGAGAATGTTCTTGAGTTTCTTTGGATAGTAATAAGAGGTTGATTCTTGTGCCCCAGACTTCAGGAAAATAAAAAATAAATTTAGTAACAGAAGGGACAAAAGAAAAGGTAAATAAACGGAAAGCATGTAAAAAAATGTATCTAGAAGGAGACAAAACTACTTGAAAGAACTATTGATGGTGGCTCGGTTTCCATTTTCACAATCAGAAGCCAGAGGACTAACAAAATGCGGCGAATCAAATGAGTTGCCACTATCAATTGAGCTTTCACTAGAAACAGATGCAGTGGCTATTTCTCCTTCCATATCAGTAGCGTCTTCCTTGCCTGAAACAAAACCAGGTATTGGAAGGGGGGAATGTAGAGATGGCTTTGAGTCTATGGCTCTATCAAGTTTTGATGTTAAAATAACCCCAGGATTTGCACCAATGGCATCTGAAAGATGTGACCCTGGTAATGGGAGTGGTTGAGAGAGTGGCCTTTCTGCAAAACTTTGACATCGGGATACATGTGTAGAGGGTGATGGTGATCTTGAAGGTGCAAGAGATCTAGATCCCTTCTTGGAGATGGCATCATCACGATGTCTCCTTGATCTTTCAGATTTATTATTGGATTTCTCTTCAGAGGCATTCTTTAATTTCCTCTGTATGGTTTGAATAATACTTTCCCTGTTTTCCTTCTTTTTCACCTCTTTGGAAGAAGACTTTCCCCACCACGACCACATGTCTTAGGAAAAGCTTGCCAAACACACAGGGAAAGAGCAGGAACTATTTGCAAATTCTGGGTGTAAATTCACACTTAGCATTACAGCACAAATGTTTGTAATACAATTAATTCAACTGAGGTTCCACTGAAGTGCCACACCATAATAATCTGTAAAGGACCTCAAATGTTAGTTTGTTATCAAAAAATAAACACATAATAAATAAATCAACCACACCAAAATGTTTTAGAGAAGTAAATGGGATCAGATAATTCATAATCTATGTTGTAGTAGTCTGTGGCACTTACTGAAACCTATTACATGACAACATACATTACAGACGCTTTCACATTCCAAACAGAAATCCAAGGAACCCAGGAACATTGTCTGGTTGAAAATTAGATGGCGAGCTGATAATATGATGGTTCTAAATTCTAGGAAATTGAAGACAAAAAAAGTATCCCGTCAATTGAGTTTTACTGAGTTGTAAATTTGTCCCAGACAAACAGCTAGTGCCAAAGTGCCTTACAAAAGCCCAGAAGCCATGGCAGTAACTTGTTCTGTGAAGACAGTGGTATCATTCTATATTCAAAACATAAAAAAAGTGAACCACTGACAATGAAGTAATGAAGATAGTTTAGAAACTAAGTTTTATAATTAGTCAAGGAGCAGCAGCAGCAACAAAAGTTTTATTCCACCGTGTGAGGTCGACTACACGGATAACATGAAACCACTAGACAAGGTTCACTTAGGCATAATTGAGACCGTGTTTTAAATTCTGGATAGTGGTTCTTAGCGACCAGCCCCCAAAATACTATAACATGACTGTAGTAGAATAGCCACACTTTTGAAATAATTTATACAGTTTATATAGAGTATAATATACATGTAAATTCATAAAAATGGTAAAAACTGCATGAATTAATGACATTCATGATTAACAACAAAAAATACACAAGTAAATATCAACAAAAGTCACATACCAGTTTCTTAGATACGAATCATCAATTATCAATCATTTCTTTCTTGAGAACAAACTAGCCAGCACACAGACAAAGTTATCAAGTCCATTTCATCCATTCTATCTCTTTCAGCTTTGTATTCAAACCAGATAGCATAATTTAGCTCTAAACACACACAACTGGCAAACAACATTGCACGGGAACATAAAATCAGCCCAGTGAAGCAAAAATAACCAATGAAAGAGCCGTAGAGGCCTTAAATCAGATCCACTAGTTCAACCAACTCTCGAGAGCTAAAACGACAACATACACAGTGATATTCACAAATAAATTGTCTCGAAATCACACACACTGGCAATGCCAGCAACATCAACAAACCAAGAGCAAACAAAAATGAGCTCCGATTCCTACACAGAAAAAAAGCAACCGGAGCTCAACAAGTTCGAATTCCAGAAAGAAGCATGCAAACGATTCTGCACATTGATAGGTCTTAAAACACACAGATTATTCAAAACCAGCACGATAAATCAAACAAAGAACGAAACACACCGTAACCTTACACTTACTCAGTGATACACGTTTCTTCAGCGCCAGAACATCAACATTTGCAGAAGATAAAATCCTGGAGGTGTCCTTTCACCACAGACAGAGCAACGCGAAGTTAAAGAGTCAGAGAAAAGCCATGGGAACTTGCAAGAATAAGAGCGAAAAACAGGCACAAAACAAGGTACTTTCAGTTTAGTGTTACTGCCCAAGCGTTAAGTGCAGTGTGAGAAACTAATTAAATAATAATAATAATTAATGATTTATTAATTTTTAAAACTTTAATTAAACGATTCAAAATCTTGCGTACGGTGCATAAACGCGTGGGAGCCACGTCCTACAAGGCATCTCACCGTTAAATACTCAGTTCTAGAAAGATGAATGACGCATAGTGCAATCTTGCGGTTGGGGTTTTCGCAATTTGGCGCAATCACGGTATTATATTGTATCCTAAAACAGAGAATTTTTATCTCATCTGTACTTAACGGCAACTTATTCAATAATCAATTATTTATTTAATATTATCGTGGCTTACCGATTAAGAGGAAATTTTCTTTTTTCTTTTTTTCTTTCAATTATCTTCAGATACTCTCACTTTCCTTTTTTCCTTTTTTAAACAAATTATAAAATAATGTTTTAAAATCTAAGTGAAATTTAAAAAAGAAAATGTCAAAAAAAGTTAAATGTGTCATTATTACTTTTATTTTTTCAAAAATTTTGAAAATGATATTTTTAAAAATTTAAACATAACCAAAACTGTTTCTAGTTTTTTAAATGGTAAATTTTGAGAGATTAAAATCGTATTCTTAAACAAATGTAATATTAAAATAATTTTTTTCTTGGAACTAAAACTGGATTCATCCTAGATATTCAAAAAAACAATTAAACTAAAAATTGTACAATAAATATTCATAAAAGTATTATTTTGTATAATATTATAAAAACGTTTGGTATTAAAATATTAAAATAAAATTACAAGTATGGAATATTGATATAACAAATATATTTAATCTTTAATAGTTATACTATTTAATATTTGAATATAATATATATTAAGATATTAATTAATGTTGAAGCATACTAATTAATACTAATATCTAATATATTTAAATATTAACATGACAATAGTGTTAAATGTTTATTGCTTCTAATTACACAAATGACAAAAATTTTAAGTGTTTTTCTTTTTATGTTGCTTCTAATATTTTCTATGGGCACCATTTTAAAACTTTATTTTTGTGAGAAACATTAATGTTAACCTTTTCTGTAATCTCTTCCAGTGATAAGTTACATTGTATTTTTTATTATAAAGATACTTTTAAATGAAGTTTCATGAGTTAATTGGCGAAAAATTAGAACAATGGAATTTAAAGTATTTTGAATATATATTAAATTATTGGTAACTTTAATAACAGTAATTAAATTAATTTATTTAATTCACTAAGATAATTAGTTTAGATAACATTGTTTGTATTCTTATACATAGAGTCTCTTTTTTGTAACTAATTGAGACATATTAAAAAAGATAAAGAACTTACTTAATAGCATTTTTTAACTGATTACGGTTAACTATTGTTTATATTATTGTTTTAATTCTTAATTAATTAACGTTTTAGTCATATTTTCCGAAAGTAGACAGAGAAAATAAATTTATCTTATTAATAG
>Ga0123341_1001179_pt1 | contig 18917 bp, 19 predicted proteins | sample Turbeapinknodule_FD_89959 | JGI IMG/M metagenome (GOLD analysis project Ga0123341, IMG submission 89959) | Root nodule microbial communities of legume samples collected from Mexico - Turtle bean Mexico pink nodule | ecosystem: Host-associated > Plants > Roots > Nodule | place: Mexico: Nepantla...
ATATATATATATATATATAACATGTCATAATATTTGTTAATTTTTCTAATATTTAGTTCCATAATTTTAATGTATATTTTCCAGCTTCCGTTATTAAGTCTAATATAGAAAAACAAGAATTTAGAACTTAGAAATTACATTAGCTGTAATTTGTAGCTTGAGTTATAAATATTATTATTTGAATAAAAATTTCTTAAAAGAATATGCATGCAAAGAAAGACCTAACTGAATATTAACTACGACTCTTATGCGTAATCATGTTCACTATCTTAAACACAAAGCTTTTATAGCTGCTATTACCCATTAATTTTGTTGACACAATCACACAATTCTCTTCAAAATTGGACATTGTTATGGCTCACAAAGGAAAATTCGATACTGTGAGCCTCTCCATTTCTTGGAGCTTGATGTGTTTGTGTTATTTGATTGAGTTGGTGTGATGACCCCTCTGTGTCAGAGAAGTCAGTATCAGATTGGTATGATCGTGGAGAATAGAGAACAACATCTGTGTCTGTTTGGCTAGGCTTGTACTTGTGAAGTAAATGTATGGGTGATGTGCCTTGGCTTGGTGTTGCTTCCCCACTCATTGTTCCTGAAGGAACATCTACCCCTGCTTTTCTCAACTTTCTCTTGTCTTTTGCAACCTTTTGCCATTTCTTTAGTGCTTTAGCAGTTTGCTCTTCAAAAATTGCTTGCTTCATGTGAGATCCCATCTGCAAGTTAACACAAATATAGGAGCTAATTAATATGTTTAATCAAGTAATTTTGTAGTTGGTTTGAAATTGCCTACCTGTGTTACAAGGGAGTAGAGAGGAAATGTTATGTAACTGCACACCACTTGCAATGCTATCCCAAGGAAAACCCTTGTCAGTATTAGCGGCAAGTTTTCATGGAAGCAAGATGTGATCTTAAATTCATACTGCAAAATTTTCAAACATCATTAAAACACAAGTTTGAAACCCCAAAACTCGATATTTCTAAAATTAAACATCTCAGTTATACGTGTTACTTACCCATGTCCACAAGAAAAAGGCTATTTGGAATGCATTCTGCAAAACAAAAGATAAATAAATAACCCTTAATGAAATAGTTCTACAAATGAACACTTTGAAAAGTTCAGTTATATGTCATAACATGTTAATCCTGATCAGTATTTTTTTGGTTTCACAGATCCTATATTTATGTTTATATACATACACAAGAGTTATCACCTCAAACAAGGTAAAGTGGATTAAGAAGATAATCCACTGAGGCCGATTAAACCAAAAATACTTGTTGTTGGGCTCTACAATAGGGACTCCTCTGACAACAGTGGTTCGATCTTGGATTTCCTGGGCCATTTCCATGATTATAAGTTCAAGTTTGGTGCCTACTAATAGAAGTATCTGTCAAGCAATGAAGTTGAAGGGATGTTAGTGAGTATCATTAATTTTCTTTTCAGGTTCATAATAATAATAACGATTAAAAACTTTTGAATTAAATACTTCTATTAGTAATAGAAGTATCACTAATAGTTTTCTTAATTACCACTAGCGGCGCTAATGATAGCCAGGTGAGAGTGTACCATTCTGCGGCAATAAACCAAACAAGGTCAAGCAAGCACTTCAATTCAATAACAACACGGTTTTGAGCATTGCGTGTGTGAGTTGTAGAGTTAAAGAGAGGGATCAAGTAGAGAAAAATTACTGTAAACGTTCACAAGCATAAAGACGATAGCAAAAACCCATAACGGAATACTGCAAAACAAGAACTAATATGGTAAAAAAACCAAAAAAGTGTTGTAAGATTATTAATGCATTAGTGATTTGAGGTACGATGATTGATACCTTATACCCACGACCACTTTAAAGTCGTCCTCCATGGATCTTTTAATGTATTTTTGGAAGTCAAATTTGCTATTGGGAGCAAAATGTGCCTGCGTTTGTCAAAGTTTTTGGGTTTTCGTAACTTGCTCCAAAATTTAAAACAGGAACAGCATTTATTAAGGTACATGAACTTTGGCACCCACGTTAATGAATCCATGCCGCATGGTCATGTAATCCACCTTCGTGACAGACGCAAAGAATTGCCTGAAGAAAGCTACCTACAAAAAACAATTATAAATTTGGTGTTGTTTTCTTCCTGCGGAACAATAACAGTTAATGGAACTCACAATCCATCGAATTCCTGGCATCCTAGACAAACCAGAGTGACGCCTAACAAATGATGTTTGATGCGCAAACCTGAACCTTGAAGGATCTGCCATAGTAATGAACATGTTATACATCAGACATAGCTCCATCACTTTTCATGTTACATATTTATGTTATGTCTGTATAAGAACGTGGTTAGGTTACCATTTGTAAATTGATACTCCAAAGATGATGTTTCAGCTTCCCAGGCTTTCCATTTCTTCATCTGTTTGTGGAAACAAATTAGGTAGAATGGAACAGAATTCCTATTTAATCCATGAAAAAAGTGCTTAGCAAACTTACTTTTGCTCGGGCTAGTACCATGGTCATTACGCTGTACAGTATGTGAAAAACAGCAAGCACGAAAATAAATATATGCAATTGGTGCACCCCTGACTGAGAAATCAATGACACTTTACCCTGATTTCTCATAAACCAGAAATAACACATGCAAAGAGAGTTGATTAGTGCTTTACATGAAGGAAAAAAGGAGTATGAGAAGAGATAATAATGTTCCTCACTTTCTGTGAGCAAAAGTCACCACCAGAAGACGCAGTTGCTAAAACTCGACGCCATTCCATATTGTCCTCAAAGTAAAGTAACTTCCTGCCATTGGAATCATCGGAGTTCTTTGACTCTTCCACCTTCTTGCATGGGAGCATGATATCACCAGCTGATGTAGGGATGCATATCTTTGCAATGTATTTTGTACCAAAAGTAATTAACAGGGATATAAATCCTAATAGCATTAATTCTGCAAACAAACAAAAGTTAACACATATATATGTATGATTAAAATTTGAATTCACATCACTCTAATTCTAATTCTGCTCACCTGCTTTGATTTTCTCCAAGGCTTCTCTCATGGCTTTCTTATTTCGTTTTTGAAACCACTGCGTGTGAGTGTGAATTAATGCAGAACTTGGTTACAATCAAATCCAATTACCCAGTAGCAACAAGTTAAAAAAAGTAAAATAAAAATGAACCTTTTCAAGTAAATGGATTCCATGTTCAATTAACACAGAGAGAACGACGAAGACTGCGCAAACAGAAGCCACTGCCCACGTGGGTGTTTCCTGCAACGTTCTTTCTCCACCGGATGCTCCACCAGCCATTCTCTCAACTCAACCAACCAAAATCTAAGCTTAGTTTACAACATAGTAATGATAATATTATTATAATTATAATTACACGAGTTGATTAAGTTAAGCATAGTGTATTTATTGGTATAATTGAAGGTGCAGAGAACGATGTTTTGTCGCAGGCTTTCATGTTTTATCCGCCGAGAACGTAAGTGTATTACTGTTACAGGAAGCACGCAGTTTCCTTAGAAGACAGAACATGATTAATTAATTAATAAGCATATTATAATAACAAGATTAAAGCCGGCCCCGGAACATTATGCGTGGTGTTTTATTCTTCGATCGATTCTGGGTGATGAACAATTCTTGACGGCATTAACCGAAGACCGCAGCAGCAGATAAAACATGTTAGAACTATTCCAGCAGAAAGTGAACAAAATCATCTTCACAGAGACATTTTTGCAGCAGAAGAATAATAACCTCCATGAATATACTTGATTATGGTGCTCGCATCAACACATAATTTAACTGTAATCGATTATGTTCTATGTTCTAACCATAATCAATTTTATTTACTAATGATTTTGCATCCGAACCTATATATGTTCATTGGACATTCATATCACTCTTTACTAATTTACTTATTTATTGTTATAATCTATACTTTAAATGTTTAGATAGGTGGTTATTTGAGTGACTTTTTTACTTTTGTTTCTTCTATTTTATTTATGAGGTATACAAATATTATGCATTTAATATTTATTTTGGTTAATCATTGTGATTTTTATTTTCTTTTGTATGGTAAACATTTGGTTTCTAAAATAATTCTATTTATTAACTTTTTTATTATTTATTTCTGATTATTATTGTTATTATCAATTAATAAATAATTTTTTATTTTATTTTCTCAATTATTTTTTTTTAACCAGAAAATATTTATATTAGATTATTAGAAAAAAAAGAAAAAAAAAAGAGAGAGGTGGTTATATCAGGGAGCAGTTGTCTGAAGGCAGTGATTGGATATATAAACATAAGAGAGAAGAGAAGAGAAGACAAAAGAATCATCGAAGTTCTTCGTGTTCACTCGTAATCGCACTCACTCACCCACCTCCGCTCCATGGCTGCTGTTCCCACCTCTTTCGTTCGAACCAAATCTGGTATCTCTCTCTCTCCCCAATTGTTCCTTTTTTCCTTTTCAATACTGTTCATTCTTCGCTTTATCTCTCTTTAATTACTTCCAAGATTTTAAATTTTTGAACTTTTCATATCAAAATTGGGCAACAAATAACCCAGGAGGCGCTTCCCCTCATTTTCATTTCTGCTTCTGCCTTTTCGATCTCACACCGTAAATTTCTTTCATTTTTTTTATGGGTTTCCCGTTATTCTTTCACGGTTCATTAGGGTATTACTATCTCACTGATTTATCAGGACCTTTTCTTAAAACAAATTGGATTTCACCGTGCCACAAATTGGCTGTTACTTGTTAAGATCTTCTATTCAGTTCAAGTTGTGCTTGTGAAACCGTTCTTTACACTGCTTTCTGGCTTCTTGTTTCTTGGGGGAGATGCGTCATATTAAGATTTGCTGTATACTTGTTTCATGCAATGTTGCTTTCTACACTTTCACTCCCTTCATTTATTATTATTTTTACCCTAAAGAACATGTCTCGCTTGCTAGCTTCTGTGCTTTGTGTGTGCGTTTTCCTAACCGAGCATCTTGTTTAAAATCTCATCTACTGTTGCAAAAAATTTTACCAGCATCGTCCATAAACAAGGTGGACCACTCTCTGGTCAAGATTAAACCATACAACTCCTATCCGAGTCTAAATCGTCAAGGGAGAATGCAAACTTCATTAGCAAGAAGGCCTCTTGCAATCCAAGCTACATATAGGTATTTCCTTTGTTCTTGTGATTTTGTTATGACGGCTTTATGTAGTCTGTCTTCATGAGTACGCTGAATCCAAGCTACATGTAGGAAGTGATATTTTATGAAGAGCTGCCAACAAGATCTTAAATGTTATTCCTCCCTTACTTTGCAAGTGTTATTTTAGCGAAACCAAAAAATGTAATAAATTTTCTTGGTTTTAATAAAATATTTATAAGATTTCTACTTAATCCTTTTCATTTCTACATAACAATGTGTAAACTAATTAAATATTGGGTGAAGTATAATGGTATAAATGAAAAATAGATTAATAATGTTATGTTGATCTTTGAAAATGATAGTTAAGTAGAAACAAAAATCTTTAAGAAATGCGATACTTAAAAAGGAACAGAGGGACTAGTTGTTCTACAGACATTGGGATTTCTTTGTAGATTTGCTACAACTTTCTCCTTTACACAACATGATATTGTTGATTAGATAAAAGTTGTGAATAAAAACATGGTTAAGAACCTTTTTGGGAACTTTTGTTTTGTCACATTTGGACTCAAATAAATTCATGTGTGAGGTAAATTTATAGACTTGATAACTACTTTAAAAGTTGTACCGAAAATGATTTCTGATTGGTTAACAGTGTAAAATTCTTGACAAAGTATGAAAATCAAACTCTTTAGGCATTTATAAAGGTGATGATAGCAGTTGTTATTGTTATTATATGATAGATGCCTTCAAATCACTGCCACAAATAATAATACATTGAGAGGAAAGCACAGCTAAAAGAGGAAGAAACAGAACACCACTAATATTCTTGAATTAAAAAAGTATTGATTGTGGAAGTTGTTAGATGAATAGTTGTTATTAACCTGACCTACTGCTTCCTCAGAAACTACAGTGATGGTGGAAGGCCCAACAGTGCTAGTGTATTTGTTGGTGGGTTTGTCTTGGGAGGATTAATAGTTGGCACTCTTGGTTGCGTATATGCACCTCAGGTAGTATTTGTTCCTGAAATATACTTTTTCTAGTGCTATTATGTTGGTGTTCAACGGGATACACTCAAAAGTGTTTCTTGCTCATAAACTCATCAATTATGTGACTGCATACTAAAATTAAATTGGTTAACTGCTTTTATTCATCCTTTCAACAATATATGTAGCACAAATATAAGTAGTTGGCTTTGCACATGTTTAAAAATTTAAAGGTATGTGCATTATATTTTTTTCTTTAAAATTTATATGATGGAACCGGTATTTTTGTTGTTGCTAGAATATTATTATTTTATTATTATTCCACAGATCAGCAAGGCTATAGCTGGCGCTGACAGGAAGGAGTTGATGAGAAAATTGCCAAAGTTTATATACGATGAGGAAAAGGCTTTAGAGGTGAGCAGTTACTTGCTCTTGATACCATCCATCATGCTTATCTTAAAAAGGGGACTTGCCATTTGCTTGGAGGCCATAACTGCTCTGTGATTTATTTCATAGTTCTTATCAATTTTATTTTAGACTCTTACATGCCAGATTTATATAATTATTGTTCTACTGTTGAAAAAGTTTTCGTCCAGTTATGTCCTAATATTATGTGGGCATTGCTCCTGGGAAGCTCTTATGTTACACCTGTACTTGCTGCAACATGTTGGTTTTAAGAGAGGGTATTCCTTTCCTTCAATGACTAGCAAAATTTGCTCGCTTGATTTGCAGAAAACCCGGAAAGTTCTGTCCGAGAAGATTGAACAACTAAATGCTGCCATAGATGATGTTTCTGCACAGCTACGTTCAGAGGAGACCTCAAATGGAGTAGCTGTTAATTCTGATGAAATTGAAGCTGCCACATGAGACGGCTGCCGAGTGCTGTGATGTCATAGTACACAATGTGCCATTGCTCTGTTCAGTAAAAAATGTTTTGTTGGTACAAAATGTATTTTGATTTTATTGTAATATCTTTCTATTTCTTCTCAATAATAAACTCATCGGTTTTCTGCTAATGGCTACTGTGGGTAAATAGTCTGTCCGTTTATGGCTGATGTCTTGTGTTCTGTCAGCCATTTACTTACAGTTAAAAGTTTCGATGATGGGCATGATACTGGAGCAATGCTAGTCGTTTTGTGGTTCGTATCATTTAATTATTCAGGATTGATGATTGTTCTAGATAGTGAAGAATACTAGGATCTTGTCACGTTTGCTACCACCATGAATTCGATGACTGTTGATCTGTATTTTTATGGTGTCAGTCGTGCTTAGACAATAGCAATTAAACAAGCACTAGGAAATGTCCAATTTAATTTGATTGCATCTCATTATCATGAAATAACAATTGTTATAATTCTATACTCCATCAAAATCAAACCTGTCTTGAGAAAAGAAAAATGAATCTTGCCTCAAGTTTTTATCACAAATTTATCGACTAATTTACACGAGTAAGTGTCGTAAAGCTTATATTCATCACTTGTTTTAGATTTCATACACGAGGATTACGCAAGTGATCTTTGGATTTTTTTTTCAGGATTTTAGAACAGAAAAAAAATAAATCCAAAAGAATTAAATTTGACTTATAAATAGACTAATTAATTTATAAAAAGGTTCATTTATTTTCACTGTCAAGAGTCTAAAGAGAAATTTATCTAATTAAACTCTGTGTCATAGAGGTACTTCGCAAATGTGTTATGAATTCTTATTTGTGCCATATAAAATAGGAGATACTATCTTTTCCAGTCTCTCTTTCCTCAGGACAAAAACAGGAATAAAAAAAACATGTATAGTATTAGCAAGGGACACTGTTGGGAAATTAATGAACGGCCATAATAATGATACGTGGCTCAAAATAGGAAGGGGCAATATTGAAAAACACTGAGCTCCAAACATTATCTTATCCCATATAGATTTTCTTACAACTTATTCACCACTCATTCCCGTTACTCCCCAGCAACCATAATTTTCCTTTTTTTTTCTTTTATGGGCAATCTGCAAAGAATAAAACAAGAGGAGGAAATGCAAGTTTGTTGTTGATATATACTACTCACACAGAGTTGTTGCACACCCTTGTTGCAGCCATGGCCTCTCATGCGGCTCTAGCTTCCACAAGGATCCCCACAAACACCAGCTTCCCATCCAAGGCTTCTCACTCTTTCCCAACCCAATGCACCTCAAAGGTCCATTTCTTGCATTATTAATTACCATGTCACAACTTGTTTGCTTCTTTCACTATAATAATTAGTGTCTTATCATTTCACTTAACTTGGGCAGAGACTTGAGGTGAATGACTTCTCTGGGCTAAGATCCACTTCATGTGTCACTTATGCAAGCAATGCTAGGGAATCTTCCTTTTTCGATACCGTGGCTGCCCAACTCACTCCCAAGGTTAGTGGCTTATAGTTATGAATAATGAATCCATTCCCACCTGATTTATTGGATGATCATGATGAGAGTTGCGTTCCTGCTTGTATGGATTATATGTATCTATAGACAAGTTCTTACTTTCTCTGTCTGTGTTTCTTTATTGAAGATTCTCAATCAGCTCAATATGTACCCTTTCCCTTTACAAAATGTTACATTCACAGCAGCTATAGAAACTATGAAAAATGAAGCAGAATTATCTGTATAACAAACAACTAGAGAGAAATATGAGATATAATAAATACTTTCTAGCCAGGCTTTGGTGTACATGTTTTATGGTATTACTGATATCTTTAGTAATGAAAACTCTTGTTTGACTATAAAAAAATGATGTGATAGACAATATAGACATGAAAAGTATTCTTGTATAAAACAATGTAACAGTTGTATGAATAAGGCTGCTCAAAATGCATGCCTTCTTAATTATTCCTTTTAAACTTCATGTAATAAACTAAGAAGGGAATCTCAAGTCAAATGGATGGCATCTTTAGTGAGGTTTCTATGTTTGTTTCTACTTCTAATTTGCAAACTAAGAGCAGACCAATGGATCAACTCCTGTGAGGGGAGAAACAGTGGCCAAGTTGAAGGTGGCAATCAATGGTTTTGGACGAATTGGTAGAAACTTTCTTCGTTGCTGGCACGGCCGAAAAGACTCACCCCTTGAGGTTATTGTTGTCAACGACAGCGGTGGTGTCAAGAATGTAAGTCTTTAACTGTCTTGGCTTAGTTGGTTTCATTGGTACAGATATTTAGTTTCACTGAATGGAATGGCAGTGAAGTGACCTTCACTAATTCTGCTTCACACATGACCCAGGCTTCACACCTGTTGAAATATGATTCTATGCTGGGAACCTTTAAAGCAGATGTGAAAATAGTAGACAATGAAACCATCAGTGTTGATGGTAAGCTCATCAAGGTTGTTTCAAGCAGGGATCCGCTCAAGCTTCCTTGGACTGAGCTAGGAATTGACATTGTTATTGAGGTAACCTCCATTACTTGATTTATTTTAAACATTGTAATGAAGTGAAAATTTCCCAAGATTGTTTACTAATGGAAGAGCTTCTAAAAATAATGAATGAATTTTTGTTCAGGGAACTGGAGTGTTTGTGGATGGCCCTGGGGCTGGCAAACACATCCAAGCAGGTGCCAAGAAAGTTATCATCACTGCTCCTGCAAAGGGTGCTGATATTCCAACTTATGTTGTTGGAGTAAATGAAGGGGACTATACTCATGAGATCTCTAACATTATAAGGTCTGTGACAGCAACCGGGGCTTTGTCCTGTGCGTGTCAATGAAACATTGTTTTTTGCCACTAAACCGATTATTCATGTGCCATCCCGCTTTTGTTTTTTCTTATTGTTTCTTCAACGTGCAGCAATGCTTCTTGCACCACAAACTGTCTTGCTCCCTTTGTGAAGATCTTGGATGAAGAGTTTGGTAAGCAAACACTGATCATACAGGCAGTTAATATTTAAGAGATATATTACAGGCTCAAAGTCACTTCCCTTTGGTCTATGTTTCCAGGAATTGTGAAGGGAACCATGACAACCACTCATTCCTACACAGGAGACCAGGTACAAGATCCATCAACCACTTGTTTGTTTGAATTCAATAAAGGAGATGCATGCAGTGAGACTTTTTTACCCGAGAAGAAAAAAATAAATATTAACAATTAAATCTTATCATCAATGATGAAGAAACATCAAGTTTTTGTAACTGAAACTCTTTTAGAGACAGTGTAACTTTGTAAAGAAGTCACACCACTCTTTTAGAGACAGTGTAACTTTAAATTTTTACCATGCATTTAGTAATTATGACTATGATTTACACTTTTTATTTAAATATAGAGAAATGATATCATCACGGCATATATGATCAAATATGGTTGATAAGTTAGAATTTTTACGAAGTGATGCTGCAACTAAAAATGGACAACAAATGTTTATTACCGTAGTTAAACAAGAATTGTGCATGTGGTTGTGTAGAGGCTTTTGGATGCTTCACACCGTGACTTGAGACGAGCCAGGGCTGCAGCACTGAACATTGTTCCAACCAGCACTGGAGCTGCGAAGGCCGTGTCTCTAGTGCTGCCAAAGCTGAAGGGGAAGCTGAATGGCATTGCACTCCGTGTGCCTACACCCAATGTTTCCGTTGTTGACCTTGTGGTGAATGTTGAGAAGAAGGGTCTCACTGCTGAAGATGTGAATGGAGCCTTCAGAAAGGCTGCAGAGGGGCCACTGAAAGGTGTATTGGATGTCTGTGATGTTCCACTGGTGTCTATCGACTTCCGCTGCTCTGATGTTTCTTCTACTATTGACTCCTCCTTGACCATGGTCATGGGAGATGATATGGTTAAGGTGGTGGCTTGGTATGACAATGAATGGGGTTACAGGTTAGTTACACACTACATTGTCTTTTGACCATAGTTATGAATAATAATTTGTTAATTTTAATTATAAAAGCCATACTTGCCACGATTTCTAGTTGGTTCAACTAATATTCCATGGAAACCAAAGTCTTGAAACATTCAGAATCGTGCTTTTTTACTATTTGTTATGGTAGATGTCATGATTCAGTTGATTAAAGTTACCTGTTGAAATGGAAGACATTATTAATTGTTATTTACAATATTGGTGATGGCAGCCAAAGAGTGGTGGATTTGGCACATCTAGTAGCAAGCAAGTGGCCAGGAACACCTAAAGCAGGGAGTGGAGACCCATTGGAGGAATTCTGCGAGACAAACCCTGCTGATGAGGAATGCAAAGTTTATGAATAGAGGAGCAGAATGCAGAGCAGCATTTTTACACTTTACCTTGTGTTAAGAAGGATATTGTTAAGACAGACGGTGTCTGAGGGGAGATTTTCGAAGTCTAAATTTATCTGCAGCCAATAATAAGTTTTGGCGTGATTGATATTCATGAATATCACCCATATATTCATTCATATTGCATTTCTTAATTTTTGTGACAGATTTATATTTCTCAATTCTTGGGACACTACATTCTAATTATATGATACATGAAGAAACCGTCGTAATAACTTCATTGAGTCACCTATTAACAGATGGACAAAAACATTTTCTTTTTTTCCACGTACAATATTATCAAATGAACCAAAAGGCCGAATAGTTTCTTTATTCCAATTATTGATTGGGCTTTTGCTTCCTATACCCCACAATTTCTAGGCACACACCACAATTTTCAAAATAATTGTTTTACCTTTCTTTAAAGTAACCTCCAGTCACTTCTGAACTTTTTTAGAACACACTTTCTAGGATTTCCGTAACATGATTTCTAGTACAAGATTTTCAGAACATAAAATACATTCCACAACAAGCTTTCTAGAATGTATATTGTACTGCTGAGCATCGAGTGCTGATACGCGGATTAACTATGATCACTATCTAGTACCCCCTTTTGGGTACTCGCCCGAACAATATTTAGCCTCTCAGCAAGAATATTCCAACCAGTCGACCTCTCGACATAGTCGAGTTCTGGAGATTTAAAACATGATTAAGGTCTAATAACATAATTAGGTGAATATTGAGCCTGAAGTAATTTCTATCTACAAGGTAAATAGGGTAAGATATAAGGAGAAAGGTAATTAACTGGTAACTTGACACTTGACTTAATCGTCAGTGTCTCTTTGTAGATATTTTCACCCTTACCAATAGGATGAGAGGTTTAGGGACAAGAAGACAAGTTGAAGAACCTGATACAAGATATCGCCTTGTAAGAACTTATATAATGCCTTTCAAAATGACTTGAAGGAATTTTTTGTCATAACGAGTACTCTCTGTTATGTTCTCCTTCTCCTCTTCTTCTGCAGCAGCGATAGTGCAGCAGCAGTGACAATAGCGGCGGCAATGGTAGTATGGTGCAGTGAGAGATGGTATTTTAATCTTTTCTGTTAGTAGTGGGACTACAATTAGTAATGATGGGTTGCAGGAAGCAAAAAGCCTACCGATTGTTCATGTGATTTTGTAAAAATATCTATGATCCCTGATTGCTTAAATTAGTTGTTTATGATAATTTTGTAGTTCTTGAAATGAATGCTTAAATGGGTTTTACAAGTCCTACAACATCATCTTCATTAATTCCTTTCATTCGTATAATAGTTTTTTTCCTCAAGTCATTTTTTCCCAAGTCCTACAATTTGTGTAAGCAACTGAAGAGGATCTTATCTTATCTACTGTATTCACGTTTCCAATATAGATAGAGGACTTAAATTTGATGTCAAAAAGAGTTTAGGTTAGCCGATAAAAAATATACAAAACTACTTTATTTTTTCAAAAAGAAATTTTTTATAGCACGTATCTTAACTTCATATGTGACGTGTTAACATGTTCACCATGACACACTTCATAACATGGTCTCCGTCCAAGGAAAGCTTTTATAACTATAAACATTAGCAATGCTGAGTTTGGGATTTTTACAGTAACACTACTGCTAAATAACAATAAATAATCACTGACATCAAAGTGTTAATTGTTTGAGTTGAATTAGGTAGCCATTTCTGTTTGTAGTTGTACCTTCTTTGAGTGCCTTCCCAGGGGATCTTCAAGTGATCTTTCTCTCTTTTTTACTTTACTCCCTGATGAATCTTCTTTCGCATCAATGAGCGAAAGAAATCTTTGAAAACGACCAGAAATTGAGCAGGCAGTAGAAGCGGCAGGTTCAGAAGGAGGAGATTTCCATAACTGGAATATAATCTGCAAAAAATGCAAAAGAAGAGCAACAAAGCAAGCTATCCCGCAAATGATAAAGAGACCCCAGAAGCTTTTAAGCTGAAGACGATCTGAGTCGATTTCAGCATTGTCTAAACTACAAGAGCTTCGTGTCATCCACTTGTCATGAATCCGCTGTAGATCACCGGTTTCAGAAAGTTGTAGAATGGCTGTTGACATATCCACAGCCAAAGGGGAGTCCCGTGGGAATGCCTGGCATAACAAAATGAGAATTATGATTTTGATAACAGAAACACCTTATGATGGAGCTGATCAATGGTGAGGACAAAACAAGTAATAATCACAGTTGGGCTAGAAGTAGAGGTACTCACAAAACCCCAGCCACTTCTGGTGAACTCCTGACCAACAATTCTGAACGTGCACTGGCTTGATAAGAAGATTTCAACATAAGGTCGTTCATCAACAATAGCAGCAACACCTCCTCTTTTAGGACCAAGCTGAAGGGCCTTAGCATATTCTTCTGGAGATCCTAGGGCAATAAGCCTAGATTTGGAAATTCCAATGTCTTGAATCAGGTAATGTTCTGCAAATGAACCCACTTGGAATCCTATAGGTTCATCACTAGCCTTTAAGCTATCTATTCCACTGATACGAGAAGATAACTGTTGCACTGTGAGTATGGATGTTAAACTTGCAGTGTAGCTGGAAGTGAGGATCAAAACCACAAATAGCCATATGAGCATCACAAACCGACCAAGAGAACTCATGGTATTCTCTCCTGCAGAGGCAATGAAAAAAAAATTACCTAATAAACAAGCTTCATTCTGTCCATCACCAAACAAAAGAAACCGAAGTTTCACTTACTGTGGGAAAAAAACAGAGTTGACAGGCTAAACCTGCAGGCATTGTTAAAATATGGATCAGACACAAACGAGATCACCCAGTTTAAACTGCTCCACACAATAGCAAACTGCAACAGTATAAATTCTAAAAAATGTTTTATGCTTCCTATTGATAAGCATAATGGCATGAAAATCCAATAAATATGATACTAGCAAACAGGCAGGTGTTGCAATGTTTCGCATGAACCACCCACAAGTAAAAGGTATTAAGCCAAGTATATAAGTAAGATAATGAAGCAAATAACTTACCATAACATGGTTATAATTTGCTGTCTGGGTGGACCCCTGAACTCATCATTTATCCTGTGTTCCAGAATCCATATAACTATCCCAATGAGAAGAAAGAAAGTAGCAGTCACAATCCACATAAGAGTAGTAAATGGCTGCAGGAAAGCCCAACCACCAGAATTAATTTTTGTGAATGGGGCCACCACAACAAGTCCCGATGATGCATATGGTTGTGTAAAATCTACAATCCTTGTCCGATTTGTGACAATAGCAATATCACCGATGGCACCATCAAAGTACTGTACCAAGGAATGTACTAATTAGCCAGTTGATAAATAACACGCCACAACATGTTAGTATGCATAGAGGATCAGAATTATGAGACAACATACACCAGTTGTGATTAAGTGGACAAGTTCTGTGTAGCTTGGATTTTTGTGTCCATCTCCAAATGGAACAAAGCGGTAAGGAACAGCATAAGGCAACAAGTTCAGAGCTGCTGTGAATACATCGACACAAAAACCATTGAACATCTGAGTTCCCTTCACTGGTGAGAGAAATTCACGGTAACTGACTCGGATAGGCACACCAATTCTCAACTGTCTACCATTATTTGGGAAGACCCATCCACGGGGTTTAGATAATGTTTCTCCAGGCCATATCACACTGTAAAGCTTCTGATTCGCACTAGATCTATTAGGTAGCTTAGCATACAGTATCTCAGGAGATACAATTGACAAACCAGAATAGTTGGACCAGTAACCAACCCTCCTAAGCCCAGTTCCAACCACATTAAGGACGTCATAGGCAGGATGAACGAGAGATCGATCTGGTTCAAATTTCATTCGACCTGATAGTCCAACAAAATCACTCTGCAATATGTTCTTCAGCAGAAGCGTTCCGTTGTCAAAAATGCTCATTGCATCAAGGTTCAAATCACCTCCCTTATTCTCACCACCTAAACTTGTGTAATTAGTACACGAAAGATCCCCACCCTGACTGAAAAAAGCATCAATGGCCCGTGCAACAAGCCAAACAGAATCATAAGCATAGAGGCCATAAGAATGTAACCCCAAAGAGCCACCAGTCAACTTGTTCCACCTAGAGAAAAATGCCCTTTTTCTATCTGAATCAGGTGTGTGCTGGCGCAGAACAAGTACTCCCTGGAGAACATCCATTGTCTCTGAAGGGAGAGAGGCAGAATCCAAAAGTGAAGAGAGCCAGTCTGTGACTATCCACACATAGCCATTGTCTGTCATCCCAAGGTAACGCGCCACATTGAAAACCATAAAACCATAATCAGTTTGAGCATGTAGAACAATGACCCGAGACTGCATCAGTGCCACTTTCACAAGCAAACTAGTAATATCTCCCCGGTTGACTTCAGTTCCGGAATTAATCCCTTCCTTGAAGGAGATTCTACAGCGCCTGGCAGCTAGTTCATCGTCCAAAGCAGCCACACCATTCCGTCCATAATCATCATCCACATATATGGCAATCACCTCCTTCCAACCATAGTAATCAACGATTTCAGCTACAGCCTTCATTTGGTACAAATCACTCTGTGTTGTCCTCACAAAGAAAGGAAACTGCAGCGATGTGAGGGTAGGGTCTGTTGCCGCAAATGACAATAAAGGAACCCGTAGTTCATTAGCAACATGGGATATTATATGGGCAACCACAGAAGATTGTGGTCCTATTATAGCAACCACATCAGTCTCCATGAACCGCAAAGCTGCAATCAGCCAATACAACATATTTATCACATAATCAGAATAACACAACAAACAATTAACTACAGTGTTTTTAGTACAGTCTCTCTAATTAAACAGAACTAGACTAACACCCACAGAATAAAAAATTGCATTAAATGGAAAAATATAATAGAATAGAATAAATTACCTTGAACCATGCCTAAGAAACCGCTGTAATTGGAATTTTGCATAGTGAGAACAATTTTAGTTCCATGTAGAATGTTAGTGTCGGCGTTAACATCTTTCACGGCTTCCTCCAATGTAAGTTTAGCCACTTTCCCAAGGACGGAATCGATGTTGAAGATTGCCCCAATGTTAACGACGGAGGGTCTCAAGGATGACACGTTTGCAGCCCCAACAAATCCCAAACACCACACTACCCAACAAACTACCCGAAACAAATTCATCTCAAACTACAACGATTTTCCCTTCAATTTTTTATTTTTTTTTTGCATTCACTCCCTACTCCCTGCACCTGATTCCCAAGACAAAGCCACCATCTTGCTCCACCCCAGAAACATGGCAAGAAGAAAAAGTAACGGTAACCTGGTACAAACCACCAGTCACAGGAAAATATTTCAAAACTTTAAATGCTTTGTTTCTCACTTCGTGAAAACACAGAAGCGTGTGAGATATGGGTCCCAGAAGAACAATATCCAGGCGTTGATTCTCCGAAATCTGGAAGTGGTGAGTGGTAAGGTTTCAAATTTATTAAAAAGGAAGCAGAAGGAAATCTGGTTGTGTTTAGTATTAGAATGTAAGCAAACACAAGAAATACAACAGTGGTACTAGATTTAGAAATTGGATACAGAGTGAAGAAATAAATTAATGTGGACTTGCCTTTATTGGACTAAAAAACCAATTGAATGAAGAACAAGAACAGGTAGTGGGTGTGGTGAGTCCCACTGCATGACCTGCAAATTGTAAATAAATAAATGATAAAGCCTTTGTGGGAGGGAACCTTATTATTGTGACCAGCAAAAAACCATCACATTATGTTACTATAAATATTGGTACACAAAGTTAACTCTTTCAACTTGAAGCTTCCTATATTCTCCCAAAAACTCCATTTTCAATCCTGCTACTGCCCCGCCAAACAAGTAAGCAAGGAAAAAGAACTGCAAATATTTTACAAGTTATATTTAATGTTACTATATACTTTTAGTTTTTATTTAATTCAACTACCTTTAATTAATTCATGTGCTAGATGGTGGGATATTTAGAATTTGATGTATGGATAATAAATTTTATTAAATCACTGGATTGGTAACTTTTGATTATTAAGAATGTGTTTGATTAGATGAACAGTGGATAGTCTCAGGTTTAAGAGGTTTAAGACCTGTACTTAACATAATTTGCATGCAAATGAACATAAAAGTTAGATTGTATTGATTTAACAACACTTTTAGAAACTTTGTGTTATAATATAACACGTGTTATAATATAACACACAGTAGAAGAATGTGTTGATGTTCATATTTCATATAAGAAACTGGAATTTTCTGTTTTTTTAATTATTTTTCAATATTCTTTTCGTGAGTACACTTCAGAAGCTGTCTTTTTTTTTTCTTCCTGAAACACACAGAGAATAAACTAAACTGACTCTGGAAGATTTGTTTTACAGGACCGTTTGAGTGTCTTGTTTTGCTTTGAAAATATCAAATCATTAAGTAAAAAACTTGTTTATTTAAACTTATAAGTCATGTTTAATGATTTTTCATATGTGATTAAACTGATGTTTTCTTTGTGATTTATTATTTTTGGAATAGAAACTAAAGTTTCTTGAATTAGTATTAAGCTTAGGTATAAATCTGAAAAGGTATAGGGTGAGTTAAAAGTTGAAACATGTGTTGGTGTTGGGAATAAAGATAGAGATTTGTATGGGGACAAAGCAAAGACACAGTCCTTTTCTTCTTTTCATTTGCTTTTGTTTCTCTAAATTATACACTTGGATAGGTTTTAAAAATATAAGAGATAAAGAATATTTTTTATTAATATCTTAAAAAGTGTAGAGTAAAAGATGTTGGTGAGATAGAAAAAGGAATTGCATGTTGACGCGTCCAAATAACAAAATTGCTACCTTTCTCGATGATCTTCTTTTTTTTCAGTACCATGATCTTCATTTACACACTATTTGTTCTCCCCTACCTTTCATTTTTTTCAGAAAGTTAAGATCCAATCTCACCCACTTGGGCTTCCTTCTACCGTTTAAATTATTTATTATTCTTTAATCCAACAAACTACACAGTAATAATAACATTATTTTATAGATTTATATAAAAATATATTTTTTAAGTGAGGGTTTGAGTTTGATAGATGGTACATCAGTGAAGCACTAATGTTACCATTTATTATTTGCAAATCATTCATTTGGAAATTAGGAAAGTGAAAAAATGAATTTAGGAAAGTGAAAAACCTAGCATGGACAAACAAATTTAATATTTCATCTCTATCTTCTACTGTTGTGACCACCTAGCACGCCGTCACCATCATCTTCCTTCTTCTCTCTTCTTATTTTTGTTTTTCTATTTAATTAATTATTTATTATTATGATTTTAATTGTAATTCTCATTGAAATAATATCGCTAGTGTTAAGTTAAAGTAACACGTAAGAAGATTAAAGGAAGAATATGTGTGTAAAGTGTAATTAATTTTGTTTCTTAAACTATGTAAAATTATTAAACATACTCAAAATGTTGGATGACAATTATATTTACAAGTGCTCTAATATTTAAATTTTATATTTATTGAGATAGTATGGATAAGACCAACCATACCATTATATCTGAGATGTTGTTAAGTTTATAGTTCAAATTTACAATG
>Ga0123341_1001184_pt1 | contig 18905 bp, 11 predicted proteins | sample Turbeapinknodule_FD_89959 | JGI IMG/M metagenome (GOLD analysis project Ga0123341, IMG submission 89959) | Root nodule microbial communities of legume samples collected from Mexico - Turtle bean Mexico pink nodule | ecosystem: Host-associated > Plants > Roots > Nodule | place: Mexico: Nepantla...
AAATTGAATTTTATAAATAAATAAAATGATCAAAACAGTAATTAACCAAAGTTTATTATTCTTAAATTTTTTATAAAAGAACTGACAAAAAAAAACAAGTAAATTTATTTAAAAATAAACAGAAAAAATGTAGCGTTAATACTTAATAATTCTTACAGTCGTTATTATTTATTAGTATTATTATTAGATTCCATTTGGTTTTTTATTCCACACTTTTTCTCTTCACTTCAATTTAAAACAGCGAGAGTGAAGTTCCTGGAATCGTTTCGCAGTAGTTGTGTGAAGTGAAAATGGCTGCTTCGGTTGTAGGGAACGCGACCACGAACACGAGCGCGGGTGTGGAGTGGCACGTGCGTCCTCCAAACCCTAAGAACCCAATCGTCTTCTTCGATGTCACCATCGGCAACATACCTGCTGGTCGAATCAAGATGGAACTCTTCGCCGACATTGCGCCCAAAACCGCCGAGAATTTCAGGTTCGCTACTCCGTTCGGTTTCTTAAAGCCTCTATTGTTCCTCTTTAGAATATATGTGATGCAACCACTGCGTTATGCTGATACTTGTTCATTTGAACCTTGGCTTCTGCTATCAAGTTGTGAATGAACTTCCACGAATTAGAAAAAAAAAAAACAGTTTCAATATGTTTTATGTGCCATAAAATATTTCTAGTTTTGATTTTGTTCCTTATAAATTTTTTGTTGGTTTTTAGTTCCTCCCTATTTATGCTCATAACTATTTATCTTCTGCTGCAACCACTGAGGGCTATGCTGATAACTATTTGTCTGTGCCTTGGCTTTAAGCATTTGTTGTTAGTTAACCTTGTAATCAAGTTTGTGAACGAGTTTCCACGAATTGGATTGGAGAAAACAAAAATGTTTAAGTATGTCTTTGGTTCCCGAAAGTATCGCGAGTTTTGATGCTTAGTCCGTAACTACACGTGCTTATATAGACCCTAACAAGGGACTGAAACTACTTCATTTTGTTCTCACTCCTTCTTAAATTATGTTTTGGACTCTTTTTTTTGTGGGTGTTTCTTTGGCATTCAAATTTCTTTAATGACAATCGTCTCCTATCAGTTGATGAATTTGGTTTTTGTTGTTTGGCAGGCAGTTCTGCACTGGGGAGTACAGGTAGTGAAACAGTCTTCTCCAGTCTATCCAACAATCTATTGTGGTTTTCCATCTCTTTTCGTTTTTGTTTTTATAATTTTGGATTCAAGAGAGTTATGACGGTTTCAATCTATTACTGTCCATTTTTTGACATAATTGTCATCCCCGTAATATACTTTGGCTGCTCAATTGCAATATAAGATTCTTAGCCTCAAAAGGACCAGATTATTTGCATTTTTGGTTGGTGGGTTTAGTTAACTAATATTTTTTATGATTTGATTCTATTGGCAGAAAAGCTGGACTTCCAGTTGGTTACAAGGGTTGTCAATTTCATAGAGTGATTAAGGATTTTATGATTCAGGCTGGCGATTTTGTAAAGGTACTTTTCTGGTCTGGTTTATCTCACTTTGACTGTAAAACTGTTGTAGACAGTTAGTGGGGTGACTGCTATTTTGAAGATTTCAAATACAATTCCTTAAAATATTTATACTGCACGTAAATACTCAAAAAGGAAAAAATAATCCAAAATTTAAGACATTAATAATTTGAGTAAATTGTAAATTATAAATTAAAGCGTGAGCAACTCTCCAGAACAGAGGCAGAACAAAGCAAGAACGTGAGACAAAAAGTACTTGCATGAAAACTGAGTTGCGCTATGCAGGAGTTGTTATAACCTGTCGAGTTTTTACAGCTCTTGAAACAAACCTCAAGAGCTAATGTTGTGTTGTAAGGCCCTCTTCTAGAATTTTCTTGTGATCCTCACGAACTCTTTTATTAGAAAAACACAATTTACAACCTCAAAGTTCCTCTTTCATAGATGATTAGATATTACTCCCACCCACTTCTTAAAACAAGTGACCACAAGAAGAAATTGTCCGAAACCACCATCAACTATCAGTTTTCCTTCCCTCACTACCAATATGTCCATTTAGATTCTTGCCTATAAGAATTTCTTTTTATCTTATGGAATGCAATTAACCAACTACTCCCATAACCTTTTCTTGCAAAAGTGCTTCCAATCTAACCTGTGGTGCGTAAGCACTATGATAATGATAGTCTTCTATGCAACCATTAAAGATAAGGTCTTGTCCATTCTTTTTTCCAACATTTCCTCACACCAAAGTTTAATGCCTGTATTGTATAGCTCCTTAGCTTTTTCTTGAACCTGATCAATTTCTTGAAGAGTCAGATTATATTGATCCTTCTCTAATTCATGGTATCCACCTCCAAAAGCTTAGTTATCAAGATACCAATTACCAAACCTGATCAAACACTTCTGGACATGCTTGGGTTTAAATTCAAATGTTGTTTGTGTATAGTTAATTTGTGTGTAATGTAAGTTAGTATTTCTGTTTTTCATTAATAGTTAGTACCGCTGTTCATGTATATGCTTTGATTGATCTATCTTTGAATTTACCTGAATGCAGTTCTGCCCTCCATTTTAATTTATAAGATTTGTATGGCTTGGATAAATATTGTCAGTAGCAACAATAGAATTAATCCTAGTTTTATATAAAGTCCTTACTAAAATAAATTGTTCCTTGGCAGGGTGATGGTAGTGGATGTGTTTCAATCTATGGACTTAAGCTTGATGATGAAAACTTTACTGCCAAACACACTGGCCCCGGCCTTCTGTCGATGGTATGTATTTGTTTCTAGCTTCTGTCCTTTTGAGTTATAGTGAAAAAATAGAGACTCTCGATGGAGTGACCACACAAGGATAAATATGTACAGTATGGTATTATTTTCTGTGATGGTTGCAATTTTTATAAATAGCTTAACTGGAGCACTAATTGACAGTACATACATACACAAATGTACAAGACAGTTCCTAACAGGTTAACCTACACAGGTTTTACATCCTACACACTGGAATCATACAATGGTTATCAATTTGTGAAATAGCGCCTTAACTGGAGAACTAATTGACTGCACTTACATATGCGAATCTACCTTAACGGGTTAACACAATTGTTTTACTTCCCGAACACTTTGGAATCATATTGATTTTTCTTTGCTAACTTCAACCAATTACAACATCAATTAATTCAAAATGTGTGGCTAAATTATGCATTTACTTGTTATAATATAATGTAAAGGATTAAGCCCAGTTTGTCTAATCTGCAGGCAAATAGTGGACCAAATACCAATGGTTGTCAGGTAACTTTCCAATGGTCACTTCCTTTTCCTTTCCCTTTTTTCAGTGGTAACGTTAAATTTGTCATGCTGTATTTTCTACTCATAAGTTTTCCTTGTTTGCAGTTTTTTATAACATGCGCAAAATGCGACTGGCTTGACAACAAGCATGTCGTTTTTGGGGTATGCTTCAATATCTTCTGTTGCATATATTAATTATTCTTCTAAAAGCAAGAATCTGAATTCAATTGTTCCTCAAGTTTTATGTCTTCATTCCTTCAAATTAAGATGCCGGATATTTGGGAACAAAGATTGCAAGATTTTATTAAATCTGTAAACTTAGAGTTCTACCTTAAGCCTGAGAGCCGAACAAACCAAAGCCACTTTCAAATTTAAGCTACGCAAGTCAAAATGTGAAGGTTTTTTGGGCATTAGTACATTGCTAATTGTTTATTATGCCAAATGTTATGGGAAAATGTGGTACGTTCCCCTTTGAGGGGGGGGGAACTACATGCCCCGCTCATTTCTCAGTTATTGTGTAAAAAGAATTTTAACCTGCCTCAAAGATTCATATGCACTCTTATTATGTGCCTTATTTGAAATGTTCCTTATCCCAAACTTTTGATGTGTTGTGCATTTACAATCTGTCTTCCCTTTATGCAGAGAGTGCTTGGAGATGGCCTTTTGGTTGTGAGGAAGATTGAGAACGTGGCAACCGGACCCAATAACCGGCCAAAATTAGCTTGTGTCATTGCAGAATGTGGTGAAATGTAAATTTTAATGCAACTTCGCTAACAAACAATTGATTGAATCCTCTACACCAACTGCAATCACTATACAGATGTGGAATTTCTGCACATTGTGCCTCCTTGAAACTAAAAATTCTTGTCATGGGATTTTTCAATGTAAGAGTGGATAATTATATTAGGATACAGTTGAGTAGAACAGCTAATTGAATGGTTTTGCTCGATTATGATAGAATGGTCTTTCTGTGATGCATCTTTTTGGCCCAACACGTATGCAAGTTAATGGTTTGTGTTAAAAGTTCTTCTAGAGCTACTTCCTGGCACATAATTTCTAAAAGCAGGTGCAATATAGAACATGTATAGAGGAAACATTTACATCCTCCCAAAAATACCTTTTTAATAGTTTGTTTTTAATTAATATTTCAGAAGTATATTTATTAGACATTTTAATATAAAACTCCAACAGCCTATTTATATGGTTTGATTTTTTTTTTTAATTGTGTAACAAATAAACTCCCACAATTATAAAATCATAATATACAAATAAATTTGTAATAGTTTAGTTACGGAATATAAATATAATTATAGAGGTTTAATTACAAAATATACAAATAAACTTTCAGAATCTTAATTCGAAATGTTTGTGATTATGCAATAATCAACAACGATAGGATAAGGGGAAGAAGTATTAGCATATTTTAGAATAGATTTAATTCCATATTTTCCTCACAATTATTATTATTTTGCAAAATTTATAATTTAAGTTTTTGTCACACATTTTATAATTATTATTTTTCATTACATGGATAAGTTAAATATTAACAGAGCGATGATATACCATGAAAATTGTTTAAAAATAAAAAGATGTCGAAACTATGTTTCACAAAAATTGGTAACAAAACATTTTATTTTTTAAATGGTAACACTATTTATTACTCTGTTAATTTTTTTTAAAATCATTAAAATATGTAAAAAAAAGATGGTAAAATAAAAAAAAATAAACGTTAAATTCAAGAAATGTAGATAATTGTAAATTGAAAAAAAGTGGTGTACATAGTAATCCTCCAAAGGGGTGTACATGGCATAAGCACAAAGCCCAAATTCGAAACGATGCCGTCGAGCGCGTGCCGGTCACGAGTCTCTCATACTTCCTTTCTTCAATTTCTCTCATCGCAATAAACCAGTTGCAATTTCTAGGGAAGAACAGAAGCAAGAAACCCAAAAGCGAGCGAGTTGTCACTCAGCGAGTTCCGAGTTACAAGTTAGAAATGGCGAGCGCGTTTCGGAGCGTGAAGGTGCTTCCGAACTCGGCGAGTATGGAGGAGGCGCGTCAGCGCGTGTTCAATTTCTTCAGAGAAGCGTGCCGTTCTCTACCCTCCGTCATGGAAATCTACAACATATACGACGTTACTTCTGTCGCCCATCTCCGTTCCACCATAGCCTCCGAGATCCGCAAGAACATCCACGTCAGCGATCCCAAAGTATTTTTCATTTCTTTTCATTATTCTCTCTAATTTTTTTTTTTAATTTGGTTTGGAACATTTTCTAATCTTCTTGTGAGCTTCAATTAATTCCGGTCTAAGGTAGTGGTTGAAGATTATTATTTACTTATTCATTCACCAATTCACCTTCAGTGTTAGAGATTTGATTTTGTTCGGTAAGTGCATTGCAGGAAGTTAGGGCTGAGTAATTACAAAAATTAATGGCAAAAATCTGATACGAAAACAGGAAAAAAAAGTAGAGTAAATGCCCTCTTATTGGTGCTGTTTCTTGGTAAGGTAGAAATGATGTGATTTTTTGTTGTATGTGGTGGAAGCATTGCAATTATTGATTCAATAGGGTGTGTGGTTGTTTCTTTCAAATTACATGTGGAGCAGGTAGCTTGTTTTAAGTATAGGAATTCTGTAAGACTTTTATTGAAATATTAGAAAAAATATTAGAACGGATATTCGATAATCTCCCATTGTCTATAATAACATCCCTGACAATTTTTGTTTTTTAACCGAGTTTAATGATGTCATGTTTGCAACTAAGCTGTTATGGGATAAGGTTTTTGTGAAGTATTTGAATGTATAATCTGGTCAACATTTTAATTGCCTGTTCTGTTAATGGAATATCTTTTGAAACATGCTGTATGATAATTCTTGTGTTCGCCATTTAGGGTCTGTTTGGTAAAGAAAAAAGAAATAAAGCGGATGAAAAGAGAAAAGGTAAATGGAATTTATCGAGAAATAAGGTGGAAATTAAAGGTGCTTGGTTGAAGAGAAATAGAGAGAAAATAAGGAGGGAGTTAAAGAGATGAATGAAAAATAGTTGAGAAATAGAATGGAAAAGTACTAGTGGACACCACTCTTCCATTCAATCAAACAATGAACAGTATTTCCAATCTCCCCGTCTATTTTCTCCGATGAAAAAGGGGCTTAATTTTCCACATTGAATTAACTTGTCGAGAGCAAATTGTACAAATTGTTTTACTTTGTAAGTTGTGGACACAACATTGGTTGAGTAAAGGCTAGGATAACGAATGGGGAGAGTTTTGTAATGGTTAGCTAAACTTATAGGATTTTCTCCTCTAATTCGAGGCGATACATTTCTATAATTTAAGGTATAAAAGAGAGGAGGCTGCATTTCTTTGATCTGATGTCTTGCAAATTTTAAGGTGGATGTCAGAAAATTATAATTTATGATTAACTTGGTTATCTCTTATTTCATGCCATGCTTAATTTTGCTATGCTTCTGCAAATTGAATTTATTTCTTTTTGTAGATAATCACTATCTTTTATCTGTGGATTTGTCCAAAGACATGTCAGATTCTTCCTTTGATCCTTAGACAAGATGAAGCTTTCAAGCATGAGTTTGTTATTTTTTCTTTACTTGGGCTCAGTCTTCAATGCAAAAAACATATATTCTACTTGCACATATAGTTTTTATTCAAATCCAGTACCTTATAGTTCAATGCATGGAAGACTTTGGAAATAATGCTTCAGTAAAAACAAGAATTATGTTTATGAAAGCTTTTAGGAATATCACTAACGTTGTGGACCTTCAGGTGATTGATATGCTGCTTTTCAAAGGGATGGAAGAGCTGAAAAACGTTGTGGACCATTCAAAGCAGAGGCATCATATCATTGGTCAGTACGTAGTTGGTCAGCACGAGCAAGTGCCGGATTCAGCCTCAAAAGACCCGGCCATCTCTCCCTTTCTGAAGAATTTCTACAGCAGCAATTACTTTTGAAACTTGGTCATGAGCTGTTCTGTTTCCTCAAATAAAGAGTTATCTTAAAATGTTTTTGTATGTCCATACTGGATGAGATAATGCTTTTGGTTTTGGATCAAACTACTGCATTCATTCTTCCTGGCTTAAGTTAAGAAAGTGATGTTTTTCTGATTGTCGTGCATGCTTGCACACTGCTGAAAATATTGTGACGTATAAGTCTATTTTACCTCATTTCATTTTACATCATTCCAGATTAATACACTGGGTAGCATGTTAGAGAAATAATATTGTATTTTGTGTAATAATTCCATGATGTTAGGTCACTACAGTACACAGGTGCTAATGATTTTTTATGGAGCATCCTGTCATTGCATTTCCATTAATTGTCTTTTACTGTTCGTTTGGTATTGCAGAAATAGAGGAGACTAGAAGAAATAGATGAAAAATAAGAAAGTATGTGCATTTGGTTGTGTAAAAATAGTTGGGTAAGGAAGTTTTTTTTTTTTAAGATCTGTGATACAGAGTTCATGACAACTTACACATTTTGCTCAGGTGAATGTTGTCATGGATAATCAACAACTGAGAAATTAGGATATTTACTAGTTTATAGACAGGAAAAAGTTAACCTACTGTGCAATTGTAGTAGTCTTGTTCCAAACGATATAGGAGTATTCTATGTGAATTGGTATTGGAAACAAGAGTGATGTTAATTGTTTTCTTTTCAAGTATCTGGCCTTTATTAACAACTAAATAAATTAGTAGATTCTCTTTCTTATTATTATCTGAGAAATGGAAGGCAGCATTATTTACCACTCTTTTGAACAAAACTCTCAATTGGTTGAAAATCTCTAAAACCTAACTAAATTCGAAAGGATTCTTAAAGTTGCTGGTTTCATGTGTAATATGGTTTCATTCCCCCTTTGGATATGGTGGATGTAGAGGCATGTAATGAGTCATTCATGGGAGGGAAATGGAGGGAATAATTGTTGTGTGCTCTATACAATGGAAAAATAAGAGTTTTGTCAAAAGAAAATCAGAAAAAGTTTAGGTGAAAACATAAATGGTGGGAACACATAAGTGGAATGGTTATCCTTATTCTTGCTCATATTATGTAGTTTGCTAAAATCAATTGAATTGGTAAGTTCATTTTTTAAGGAATTGAATTTGTAAGCAAAAACGTTACCTATTATTAAATAGAATATCCAAGTTTTGTGCAATGTTACACTAAATTTTAGGGTTAATCTCGCTCTTTCCATAAATATATTGCTATAAAGATATATTAATAAAAAATTATTAGGTGAAATCTTACTCATTTTAAAACTTTCCTATACAAATAAAACTGTAATTATTTGGAAACTGAGGTAATATAACTTTAAAGATTCACGCGTTGCATTAAGTTTGTATAAGAATAAATATGTATCCTATAAGGAAAAGTATGATCACTGCAATCTTCCATAATTGTACACCTATTTTTGAAAATATTGGTATAAAGTGTACTATGAGAAGTATACTTAAATCCCAGTCATTTTCATTCTTAATCCTGCATGTAGTGAAGGCTAACACAGTGAATAAGCAGAGACTTGGTAGGCCAGTGTAAAGAAAAATGTGCTAACCAATTTGTATGGATTCAAGAGAAAACAATGGCAACTGAAACAACTCTTAAAATATTTCACATCCAACTATATTTCTATGGAAGAAGCAAGGCCATTCAACAATTTCAATGGTGAATATTATTAGCAGACAACAAGCATACTTTGTGTCACCAATTTCGTTTCTAGACTACGTGACTCAATGAAGCACTCGCATCAGTGATACAAAGACTGCAATACAACACAAGCAAACTTGTCATAGTAAAACCTTTGGTGACCAAGTATTGCTGATAATGGATCCATGAAACTTAATTTAACATACTATTTACCACGCCCATCAATCTCTTGGGCGAGCCAGCCACAGTGAACTGAGAGCACGCAGTCGCGAAAAATAGTCATGAATAGCGAGGAGGGCGCGAGCCGATTGGCGAGTTGTCAGAATCCGGTGCATTTGTTGTAGAGTCTGCTGGCGAAGATTGTCAGCCTTACAATAAACACCATGGAAAGAGTCATAAGCTAGATATAATATGAATAGTGTTGGCAACGCTAAATTGCCATGAGTTCAGACAAAAGCAAAAATCAGTACTAAATATGCAAATCTAGTCACACAGGAGATGAAAATTCTAGTGTAGACCAGTTCTAATAGTTATGCAAGCACAACATTGCATCCCCTTCCAACCAAAAATCTTTTGTTAATTACACATATCTTGAAATAATCTCATTATTATCCTTTTGGCATGTTTCTGTTTTGACATTTTCCATTAATTATATCTTGAATAATATTTTTGTAAGGTTATAAGTCATATTTTCAATCAATCACCAAAAATATACCACTGTGCCAAGCTATTTGCATACAAGCAGAAGAAGAATGTACCTGTCGAATGAACCCTTCAAGTGTCCCTAGCTTACCCATGGCCATAGCCATTTGACCCATGTAATTTGCCACATTCCCTGATGAACCAGATGAGGCAGGTGCTCCAGTGGACAGTGTCTCTGCAAGGGACTGTTGCAATGCTTCCATGCCCTGAGACAATGCATCTTCTGCTTGTTGGGAAGACTGCTGCAAGTTGGTGATACCCATCAGCTGCTGCTCTGTAAGAGGTTCCAATTGATTTGCCAGCAGCTGCAACACAACCAAATTTGTAAGACTCATGTCAAATGTAAATAAAATGATTTGATACGTCAGAAACAAAAAACTAAGCTGTCATAGTTATAAGAAACTTGTACTTAAGGCTAATAAAACACATGAGAACTGGAAAGATTCTCATCATGAGAACACATAAGAGAATTTTACTCTGTATGTTGCAACCATGAGAACTGAAAAGAAAACAATCAGCATAACCTCACCTTGAGGAGTTCAGATGACCGAAAACCACCAAGCCACAAAAAACACCTCTCAGCAGGTGTTTTCCACATACCAGACAACAAATGGAAAACATCAGCCTTTGCAGCAACACCTTTCATCCTAAAAATCTCATCATAATGTGCCAATATACCATCAACAATCATGCGCAGTTCGGTGTCACTTGCATGAGAATTTACAGCTGCTCTTAGTTCATTTATTTGCCGATTCTGCTCTTCCAGCCACCTTGCATATTCTGCATCAAATTGCATTGCCCCTGGAAAATAATGTAATGAATGATTGTTATAGTAAGGATAACCTAACACAACTATGGATAACAATGCTTACTGAAATAACTCATTACAACACAACAGACACATATTATATACTACTACGTTTTAAACACATTTTGCAATTCAAACAATAGCAACAAGTAACTTATTTTAGAAGTGAGATACCATTTCCACTCAATGTATGTGCTTGATCACCCGAGCTTGATATGAAGATCCCCTACACAGGAAGAAACAAGATATTTTGTTTAAAATTAAACATGATTGCAGGAAGCAAGAGCAGAGAATTAGGCCCAATTTAACTGTGAGGATTAACTAAAGCCTCACCTGCTGCCTAGCTCGCTGAAGCTCTTGCTCTAGTTGGGTCAGCTTCAAACGACTACTTTCTAACTGTTGGACATAGGCCTATGTAAAGAAGCCACAGAAGTATGAGGAAAATGAGCTTAAGCCTCATGGTCTTTTGCCTTGCATTTGAATAGAAAGTGGGCATGTAAACATAATTATTTCTTAGAACTGCCATAGAGGCCAAGAAGGTTTAAACATTACAAACAAACCATTGAATCAACAATATAAAACAAACTATCTTGACAGAAAACACAAGTAAAAAAACTTTCTAGAAGCAAAATACTGAACAAGACAGCAATATATCAATTTCCAATTCCTTTTTGCTATGAAGTACCTTCTTCAGATTCCAAAACAAAAAGGCAAACCAATAATGAAGGAAATTAGCTTTTGACACATTGGTAAGCTCCAACAACATACACAAAGGACTAGAAGATATTGTTACACTAGAGCAAGGCATCCCACATCCTGGTGCAATGTATAGTATTTTCATGTTCTTTGTTGTATCTAGCATCCTATCCTACTCTTCTTACAATATAACTTGAATTGTTATGATGTTTAAGTTTAATCAATGAATCTAATATTGATATGTAAAAGAGATATTTTGATAAAAATGTACACATTTAACTAAAGATTATTTTATATACATCTTACATTAAATGACATCTATTTAAGTAAAAGCAAGTTTAAATAACATGAAATCACTTTTTATTTTTTTTATTTGAACTTTTAAAATTTAAATTTAGATGATAAGGAGATGAAAAAAAATTATATTAATTTAATATTTCAATAAAGATATTGCCAGAAGTATATAAAATAGGAATTCAGACTACTATAAACATTATTTTATATATCAAAAGATTATATTGTATTTCAAAAACACACATTGTTTGAAAGTAATATTGACCGGTAACTATTTGTATTGTTTAAAAGCATTTAAATTAAAATTACTCAAATAGTATATAATGCTTATTTTAATGAATACATTAAATGAATTTGTTATTTTATATATCATGAGTGAAGCGTTCAGAATATTTAATTACAAAACTCTGATAAAAAAAATTGTAATTAATTAAAAAAGATTAATAAATTAAAGTAAAGTAAAGTAAAATTTGAATATAAATTTCAGGCCTCATAATTTCTAGACACGACTCTGATCCTAGCAATTGTAGTTGAATTCAGACCACATGCAAATATCAAATTCCATGCTTAAAATGACTAATTTTCAACATAGATATATAGTCAAACTATAATATAAAAATTAGGGCAATCTTCACCTTATAAACCGTCTTTTAAAGTAAAATTAAACTCAAATCCACTTTCTAAGAAATATGGTCATATACACAAAAATACATGGCAAAGTGAGAGTTACAAAGGGCCATTCACTATTCATTTCCTATTTGAACAACTAAAAAGTCAATATGGCATAATAACCATATTTATATGGGGAAACAAGAAAATATACGCATTTATATGAATAAATATTAACCGAAAAAACATAAGTAAATACAATGCATACTTTCTTTCTCAAACGGCTTTTTCTTGCAGCTTCACGGTTCTGGGCGAGCCTGCGAAGAGTCTACAATAATATTTAAAAAATATTATCATCATGTAACAAATACCATATGAAATTCTATATACATTCTATATAATAAAATTTATAAAATATTAAACCTTTTGATCCGATTTATCTTTCGACCTGTCACTAGAGTCAGAAACAGCAGCAAGGGATTGATTTCTATCAAACTGCAAACACAGGGCACATCAAATGTTAGATTATCAAGAATATCAGTTTCTGTGCTGATTTAAGGAACAGAGTTAAAACGGCTTAAACATTTTATTTGAACACACTTCAGATTAAATTCAATCATGCACATGGGCACTTGTTGATAAGTTCATTCTGAACTGGTTGCCAAATAGAGGTTAGGAACTTAAGATAGCATCAGTTGAACAGTAAGGGGAAACAGCATAAGGTAAAGAAACATCACCGGCTGATTTTTGTCATCAGTGTCGACATCTGTAGAAATATCAGTCCTGGGACTGGCATCAGCCATGGCAGACTCCTCCTGATTATCTGTATTACCAACTAAAATAGTGTCAGGATTTGACGATTGAACCTTCTGTAATCGCAACCTATGCAGCTCTGTTTGATTCGTCAATGGACTTTTATCAAGTGAAGTTGGCAACTACATCAAAGAGAAAATACAGAAAAGTTGAAAATAACCAGCTAAAACTTCACCTTACTTACTAGAGCAGAAAGTTCATTCGGTGAAAAGAACTAGAGAAACTCACCTGACCAAGGCTACTAATGTGAACAGAACCCGGAGAAATTGTTTGGCTACTTACTTTTAGTGAGTTGTAAATTGGGTCTGAATCAATGATTAGGAAAAATCATTAGCAAAGGTAAGCCTATAAAATAAACCATGTTTGTAGCAAAAATAAAAATAAATAAAAAATAATTAAGTTATAAACATCCATTTCTAGGTGTTTAGCTAACAGTAGTATCTATGCTTTTACAGGTCTTGGAATGAGACTATTCCTTTTAGTCAATGATACCTTTGCCAAGTATGTTTGCCTCCCAACTTGTTTTCGCTTAAAAGTTACTTGATAGTTAAAGGCTCAAAATAAGAGGAGCAAGGATATGGACCACCTTTATAAGTGGTCCCAAACGGACCATAACCATCAGATTAATCTAATAATCATATGATTGTCCACACCAATCCCCACCCCATCCCAAAAACTTCTGGCTACTGTACTGGAGGCAGTTTCTGACTGGCGTTCGGTTTTTTTTTTTCATGAGACTTTTCTCCCCTAATTTATTTAATGTCTCTACTCTTTCTTTGACCTTCATCCTCTTCTTTGCTTTCATCATCTCACTCCCCTCAAACCCCAATCCCACCCTCATATCTCTTGATTTCCTTTTCCTATTTTTTGGCAATCTTATCCATCTTTTAACTCTCCATTCTGTGTTAGATGTAACGGGCTTGGCCCATATCTTTGTATTTTCTTATTTATAAATGCATAACCCTATGTGCTCAATACACACAAGGGATTCAGCCTACGCCTCTTTCTATTTTATTTTACACTTTGTCAGTGTGATCTCAATAAAACTCCTCAAAAGTTTGGATCAGGCCTAACTCAATTTTTCCTTGTCTTGTTTCTAGCCTTTTAATACCTTGCTCAATTTTCAACCTTTTTAAGGCCTTACAACACTTCCTTTCGTTTCTTACTTTTCTCAAACTCTTATTCCACCAGCCAGTTTTCTTATCTATTGGTCCAAACCCTTTATTTTACTCAAGATTACCTTCCTAACTTTCTTAAACATATCATCACAAATGAGGTTACAACTACCCTGTGAGTTCCAAACACCTTCCTCCAATAATCCCTTCTCAAAAGTCAAATGTTTATCACCCTTAAACAGTCACTACTTTTTCATGGATTTATAACTTCTCAGCTTTTTGCTTATTACTCTTGTGTGATATGACTCTCTTGCAATTACCATGTAATCCTTACAAAGCGACAGATCAGAACTCCTTACAAAAAAAATATCACTTTACAACCTCAAGATAAAGAAAGAGCAACCTTCCATAAATGCACAACTCCCTTTTTTTAGAAATGGTAATCAAAAACTAGACACAAAAATAACAAGGTCTTATAAAGACAATTTGATGCTATCATAACATGAGATGATACAACATATTGACAGTTACATGTAAACTTTTTTATGTTGTATTGCAGAAATCTTACTTCCACTAAGGCAGACAGCATCCTCTACGCGATATGGCTGATCAAATGCACCAAAGTCAGAAACACGAAAAGAATCAATTGTGCTCCCCTCTGCATAGCTGAATACCATGCGTTGTCAGAATTATGCTAAAACATGGCAGTCTTTAAGTTTCATTTTAGTGAAAAAAAATCATATAGAATAATAGAGGTCATCTATAAGTAGAACACAGAATCAAGTTTCCAAATTATATCCAAATCGATGACTTTCTTTCTAAAATGTTTATTCTACTCTCACTGAAACAAAGGCCATATTTCCAGTAAAAGGAGAAACTTGAGAGCACTTTTACTGAAAATGGAAAGGGAAACAAAATGAGCAAGGAGACGTGAAATAACAGAACACGTGAAAAAATAGTCTCAATAAGTGCAAAGGAACAGAGGTTAAACAGAGGTAACTTTTTATGGAATATTTTACACACAAAATAAAGGGTCAGAATGGGTTATTGAAGGCTATATGCCTATATCATGGTAATGACCCCATAGCACAAAGAAATTCGCTGGTGGCTGCTATTGAAAGCCACTCTGCTAGTTGAATTCCATTACAGTCAATGACCGTTCCACTCCGCTGCTCTGCTATTTGATAACAGTCCAGGATCAATCCACTCTGCAAATCCGGTATTGTGCCAAACCAACTATACCAAACTTTTACTACTCCAATATATCATATTTTTATCCTCCCACTCCCAACACTGTGTGAAATAACTTATCTAAAGATACTCATTAATTAATAGTAACCATGCACATACTACATATTATCCTTAGTCCTCAGGAATAATTTGCAGACTACTTTCTCTTACCTCGTCCAGCTTCTTGTATAATTTGTTGTGTGACGTAAATTTCCAATATTGTATGAGTGAAATTATGACAATCATGAAGTCATGGTCTTTTCTGTCGATTATTCTTAGCTTCCCAAAAAATCTCCAGCTACAACTCCCAAGATAAGACCAACACCTCTCAATTCAGGAATATATGCATTCACCTACGTACTTCTTTTGCCTACCTGAATTGACATTGTTAAACCTCCCTTGGAAAAACACTACTGTCATACTGACCTCAAACTCCTGAGTTTCACTAACAGAAAATCCTGAAAAGGTCCCTAATTCAGCATTAATGAAATTATGACGAGCTCCATTATCAATGAGGAATAGAATTGGGCATCCTTCAAGATAGCCTTCCATCTTCATTGTCTAATGGGTGGGTTTGCTCCATGAACATACATTATGTTCCATACCATTTCTGAATCTCCATTAGTTGTTTTTCTTCTACTGCCAAAAGTAAATCAGTAGTTAGTTCTCTTCCTTCCTATCTTGACAACTGTGGCTGCACATTGAGTCACCTATGAGTCGGACTGTGAAGCTGCCCAGACTTGGAACACAACCCTTTGTTTCTCCAATCCAATATACACAAGCTCGTCATAGGACAGATGCCACAGCCCCTTGAACAATCATACATCCTCCATATGAGACGTAAGTCTTATACCTTGCAATTGGATTGGATACTAACAGGATGTCCTCCCGCAATTGTCGGAGCAAAAAGTTCGTATATTGATCATTGGGAATGATGGCATTTGAGTAAGCGAAACCCATCTGACTGGGAAATCGTCTTAGAAGGATGGAAGCTCAATTTGCTTAGAATTGAGGCAACACTCACGGTCATCCCAAAAAAGCCACTAGATAGGCCTTTTCTTATCCTTGTGCCAAATCTAGAGAAGGATGAATGTGGTTATTGTTGTAGGTGTTGGACTCCCTTTCAGATCTCAGACTGGTATATGGCTAGCTGAAAGAGTGTTAGTAATGTCCTCACCTGGTCAGCAAGGATCCCAGCTTGGCAGGTTGATCTTTCAGCTGAGTTGTGTAATCCTTTAACATTGAATCATGACTCTGCTGTAACACATCCTGGCCTTTGAAGAGAAGTCTCAACATTGTCACACAAGTCTCCAAGGCATCAAAGCATTGTGAAGCCATGCAAGTTTGCATAGAACGAAAATCCCCATTAATCCCAAATAACTCTCAACAAAAGCACCAATTGATAGGTACTCACACCTCTCTAATGAAAAAGGGAGAATTATATGAATTGTGAACATAGAGAAAGTACAAAAACGTAAGAGCAATACTTGCTCCCAGCCAAGGATAGCATCTCTGGCCCAATGAGATTCCAAAGGAAAATGAAAAATTGTTATCTCTCACATAAACTATGCTCATTATCAACTAACTTGTTATCCTTTCACTCGTATATTTTCTAATTTCAAATCTACAAAATGGAAGAATATTAGCCATCTTCCCACAAGTGCAAACTTACAAGGGCTTTATGGCGTCCATGGAGTATATGTATACCTATGGTGCTATAAACAACTGCTGAAGGTTTTGTGTGAAACCTTGAGCAACTGTAGCATTTGTGAGTGCAGTTGCTATGTGGATCCCTAGGCATATCTTGAACTGAAAGCCACCTTCACAAAGGATTGGGGATTCAAGAAGAGAGGTGCTTATATCCAATTACAAAGGCATGAGTCCATTTGGGCACCACTAGTTTGTATAGATTTATTCTAGCAAACTGATAATATAACAGAGCCTTTCAGTATTATTTACTCCCTATTCAAAACAAAAGAAACCCACGCAACCACAAATATCACAAAGCTATAGATATTCTAAGTATAACCCAACATCATTAATGGACAAATAAACATCTCAATGCAAATCAGAAAGAAGCTTCTCATGTATCACTAGTGTAAGCAGACATCGCATGAACACCTAATTCAATTAATAAGTAAAACCAAGATTCACAACGAAAATTCAGCAGAAAAAAACAAAGAAGACTTCTCCACTAATGCAGTTCCTAAACCAAGAACAATTGCAAAGAGGAAATTTACCTAGAATTGGAAATGGGTAACTCAGAATTGAAGCTCGGCATTCCTCTTTCAGCTCCCTTGTCATCTTCAACACCAAAACCCCTGGTAGTTCTACTCCCCATACATTATTTTCACCATCACATCATCAATTCCCCAGTAGCTCAACAGAACATGAAAACCTAAAAGCCCTAACCCAAAATAAAACAACAAATTCAATAACAAAATGGCTGCTTCAGTAAAGTTAAAACCAACTACTAGGAAATTCTCAGACGTAGCACAAAGCAAAACAGAATCAGAAACAAACATAGAACAAAACCAATCCTAACACCCCCTCCCCCCAAAACAAAAATTGCTATTACATCCTTAGAAACCATAAAGTGAATGCCCATCAGAAGAACACGGTGAATACCAGACACAAAGAAAAACAAAATCACAAACTGTAGCAGCGCCAAAAACCCTTAAGCTGCAGAATGAACTCCCATGAGCAAAAAATCACAAACTCGTGTGTGGAAAAAGTTCAAACTTTAGCACATCCGTGTGCACCCACAAGCCGCCCCCAACTTACCGAAAATGAGAACACAGCCCACCAAACCAAGTGCTCCAAAGTCAAAGCAACACACTTTGAGAAGAAAAAGACCAATTTGACACCACCCCAGATGTCCCAAATAAAAAATAATAATAATTTAAAATAAATAAACAAAAAAAAACACCAAATCTAAGTTCAGCTAGATCAAATTTCAAAAAATCATCTGGTCCCAGTTGCACTAAAATCCACCATGAACATCACAGTATTTACTCATGCAACATAAAACTATAGTAAAAGATGAAGCAAACCCACCTTGTAATTCTGATGATGATGATGGTACTGTTCAACCTTGTATGTAGTTATTGGATTTTAAGATTTAAGTAAGGAAGGAAACCGATGGAAGAGAGAGAAAGAGGAGAGAGAAAGAGGAGAGAGAGAGAGAGGAACAGGGATGCTACCAATCTCTGGATGTCTTCTTCTGCTAAAATCTTCCACTTTCCAAGAACTAATGATTTCTTAATAAATTTTTATGGTAAAGTTTTAGTGCTTTAACATGTATTATTATCAGTATTTTATTTCTGCTAATTAATATTTTTCTTTGACATTTTTATGTTGAAACAATTTTCAATATTATGTTGGAAGCATCTTTTCAATAGTTTTAAAAAAAGATAGATGATCAATTTTTTTTCCTACTAGAGATTCTGCTGGATAATTTGTTTAATGCAATTGTGTTTTTTTGGACAAGAGAATTGGGTGTTAGTTCTTTTTTAAAATATATTTTTTTCTTTTAATTTTTAATTTATTAATTTTAAACTCCTCAACTTGGTTATTGTTAATTTTCATTCTAAATTTTGAGAATTATATAATTTTGTTTAATTTTAATTTTGGGTATCTTTATATTTTATATTTGTGTTAATCAAACTATTTCTTCTAGTATCTTTGGTAAATATGTCAATTTCAAGATTCAATTGGATAAAGTAA
>Ga0123341_1001185_pt1 | contig 18902 bp, 18 predicted proteins | sample Turbeapinknodule_FD_89959 | JGI IMG/M metagenome (GOLD analysis project Ga0123341, IMG submission 89959) | Root nodule microbial communities of legume samples collected from Mexico - Turtle bean Mexico pink nodule | ecosystem: Host-associated > Plants > Roots > Nodule | place: Mexico: Nepantla...
CAGCGTGACATCGGATGCATTGACGCCAGTGAACACGAGCTTGTCGGCGTTGCCGTTGCCCAGGCCGTCCTCGGCGATCGTGTCATTGCCGTCGCCGCGGCTATAGTAATAGCTATCGTTGCCATAGCCTCCGCTCATGAGATCGTTGCCGTGATAACCCCAAAAAGCATCCGCAGCGTCTGTTCCAGTCAACTCAGCGCTCTCATCGGCGCTAGTAACCAGATCGCCAACCACAGAATGCGAAGCGACAAAGATTTGAAGCTTATCGCCCTCAAACACACGCTCAGCCTCAAAAACGGCAATTGTCGAGAACTCGTCTCCGCTTATTATATTCGCGTTGCGTAGAACAGATGCGAATGCCAACAGATCTATTATTTCAGCGCCGTTTTCCTCATGCTCAGTTTTGGCCCACGTCATGAGTTCTCGAAGAAACGTGCCAATAATGGGTGCGCTCGAGGCGGTCCATTCGAGCTCCACCTCGCTCCCAGAGGGAGTGTAAAATTCTACGGGATCCACAGTATCCATGTGGGATATAATGAATCGCGTCGAGAACGGTGCAAACTTTCCAAACGATGCAGCAATCGCAGATGCGTCGTCTGCGAAATTCTCCCGAATCAAATAATACTTCGACGTCGGTATCTGAATCATTAACCTTAAGGCAATGTTATCAACGAACTGCCAAAAATCAGCTTCCAGGGAAAGCCCTGATCTGTAGTTCGGATTGCCACCTTCATAGTAGCTGTGCCCAACTGCTTTTTCGACCACAGCGAGATGCTGAGCGTTTACGTAGGTTCCCCTGCTGGACGGATCGACATCACCTACCCCCGCCCATTTCAGAATCAGCGCTTCGACAGAAGATCTGTACTCGTCGAAACTCATCGCTTGAGCGTCGAGCACGAAATTTGACACAATTTGCTTAAGGTCTGCGTCTTCCGTCATGGCAACAGCAAGCGATTTAAGCGTGCCGTAACCAAACAAGTTGGGTAACCCGTATACATCATCCGCCAACTCGAAATTGTTCGGCGGCTGGTAAACAGAAAACGCGGGGTTTGTTTGGAACAGAACCGAGCCAGCTTGACCGCGGGAACCGTCGGTTCGTATGAAGCTTCCCAGATACGAGATTGTGTTGCCGTTTTCTACTATAGAACTTGGTGTTCTCGACGTCTCGATCCCCGATATGTCGAATTCGGATAGCAAATGAAGCTCCCCAGCATCGCTGTTCCCGTCGCCATCTGCATCAAGCCACACCCGCATCGAAGCGAATTCATCATCTAAAGAATTGACGACGCCGTCGCGATTTGTATCTAGGTCCCCTAAAGCATCAAATCCCTCTTGATTTGGGCCTCCGATCAGCTCAGATACAGAGTCTACAGCTTCATTGTGATTTCGATCGATCACCAGCAATGCGGTAGCACCAGTAATCCATCCCGTGCTCTCGGCGAAGCCATCCAGCTGGAAATCGAAATGCGCCGACGTGTTTTGAATGCTTTCGAGAGTCAACCCTGTGCCACTAAGGTCGAGAATTAACGGGTCGATGGGCCACGGTGGAGTATCTGGTAAATAAGCACCTTGTGGATCTGGATCAGGGAAAAAGAAATCGCCGACCCAGTGGCCCCCCCAAGCGCCTGCAACCTGCCCTGCAGTGCCTCCCAGTATGGTGCCGACCATTCCGCCGACGCGGCCGCCCCACACGGTTCCGGCTGCGATGCCCCCCGGCCCAAGAAAAGCTCCGGCAGCGCCACCAACTGCAGCTCCAGCCGCGCCTCCGATGAGTGCGCCCGCAGCGCCTCCAAACGTTAATCCTACTATCGCGCCAGCCCCTGTCATTGCATCATGGCCAACATCGCCTCTGTGAGGCGGCAACGGAATAAAGTCTGGTACGTAGCCCCCTCGAGTGAACCCTACGGTAGGCGGAACCCATTCAGACATTGGCAACCCTCTCCCCATCAAGAAACGCCCGATGGTTGCAAAAACGGCAGACGCATGTCAATAGATATAAACCTTACGGAGATAGGAATGCTCGGATACACGTTTCTCTTGATTATTTCATTTGCGTTCGCGGTGGCTCTGGATTTTGTCTTTTTCGGCGGCGGGCACTGGGCGTATTGTTTTTTCTTGGTTTTCCTCGGGTTGTGCGCGCATATAATTATTCGCGTGGTCAATCCTGATTACGAGCGGAATCTAATTCGCCGCTTCGGCAAAGAACGAAATCGAAAATAGCTCCCGGGCCGAGCGCCTATGTTCGACGGGTTGGGGATCAGCCGGCGAACACAAGTGATGAAAGCTCCAATCTGCGCTTCGGACTCAATTCGATTGGCGCCCCAAGTGCTGCCGACCTCTTGTGTCGATGAGAAAAGCACTAAACTCGGTCGTTTGGCCACTGACCGCCTTGAAGGGATATGGACCGACGGCCTCGTCGTTCAGTGGATATATTCGCATCAAATTCTTCAGCCCGGCCAAATACTTACGTGCCTGGCTGATAGCGGACGACTGCTTTTGGACGAGAATTCCCAAGCCTTGTTGATTATGGTGACCGTGTTGTCGCCATGCGTACGCGTGAAGCCATACCTCGATATACTTCGAGGCGGACGGAGGAAGGCTACACAGTCAGCCAGGAGAGCTGGACGTCGGACGGCAGCACGACGGTTCCTGAGCGCCTCCGCCCAGCCATCGCCGCTGCCAATCGGTTTGGTTTACCCATGCCCTGGCACGAGCAACGCCTTCGATCGTCATGGAACAGCACCTATGTCGCCCATTTTGTCGCCAGTCTAGGCGCACAGGCCGATGCCGACAGATTCTATCAGGTGCTTGATTCCGATGCAGATATTTTGCTTCCCGTGCTCGGAAAGTTCGGCGGGATTGCGTCGGCGGAGCCGCTTCTCGATGACCGCCTAGCGCCTATCATCACTCGCTGTGCTCTTCTCGGCGATGACGAATTTTTCGAAAGTCTCTGCAATCTATTGCGGCATGTAGTGTCGAAGGCGGCAGTGCCGCCGCTGTCCGCATTACTCGGCAGGTGGGCTTCGCGTTTTGATCGGACGTCGTCCGTTCTGTCCGCCGATAGCATCGGCCTGTGGCGCGGTTTTGCGCGACTGAAAGATCACTCGCACTTTCGCGAGATCCGCGGATGGCGAAGAATTCTGGAAAATGCTCTGCCGGCGAACATTCGTTGGCTTCATAAGCAAGACATTATGCGGGTGCTCGAGACCGACGCCGGGTCCTACCTTACGGTCGAGAGCCGGCTGATGCGAGACAAAGACTGGGTTCATTTCTATCATAGCGAAATCGACAGGTTGGACGAGGCGGCGGAGCGGCTTTTTATGGAAGTCCGCTAACATTCACTATGACCCTAATCGCACGATCCTCGATAGCGGCTGACTTTCGACGAAAACAAGAATCTCCAAGGAGACTGTTACACCACCCCCCACGCCCGAAACCTCCCCCTCCCGGTCATCTCGCGCAGGCCGAGCTCCAAAACGATCCGCCGCGCCGCCTGCGGCGTGACGTCAAGCGTCTCGGCGATCATGCCCGCGGAGACGAGCGGCCTCGCCATGACAAGCTCCATTAGCTCCGGCAGCTTCGACGAGGTGCGGCGCCCGGCCAGCTTTCGCTCCATCATGGTTCGCGCCAGTGCCAGCCGGTCATGCTCCTTCAGGCCGATCTCGGCCGCTGCGATCAGGCCCTGCACGATAGCGAGCAGTCGGGTCTCGCGATCGCGATGCCGGCGCCGATCGACGGGGATGGTTTTCAGGCCAGGATTGATGGCGGCGAGATGTGCGCCGGAGGTTACACCGGCCTGGCGCAGGATCGATGCTGCCAGCAGCCGGCCGAGCCAGGGCGCGTGCTGCAGCACCGACAATTCGTTCCAAGCATCGAGGGCGACAATTGCCTGCAGCACCGCCGGCAGATCGACGATATGTTGGAGTACCCGGCGCCATTCCTCGAGGCGCTCGTCCTCGTCCCAGTCGAGATCATAGACCAGCGGATCTTTTTCCGCCGTGCTGACGCGGCCGGGTTTTCTGGCTTCTTCGATCGCCGCTTCCGATCGGGCCAACACGGCATCGATGGCCGCATAGTCAATGCCGGGCAGACTGTCGCCATCGTCGGGGTCCCCCTCCCCGTCTGGCTCGACCGCAGCGACGCGGCCGGCGCCGCCGCCCGTCTCGGTCTGTTCGGTTTCGGGTGACGTGACGGGCGAGGTCTGCCGGAGGGTGCGTACACCGTCCGCCGACAGGGCCCAGGCGGCGGGCTGTGCGGCGATGCGCCGGCGGGTGCGGAGTACGTCGCGGGCGATGGTGAGTTCGTGGGTGGGTGTGCGAATATCCCTTGTCGCATCGTGCAACACCAAGTCCTCGAGGTGGACCAGTTCACCGTCGATCCAGAGTGATGAGCAGGAGTCGGTGAAGTGGGTGCGTTCGACAAAACCCTGCCCGACTAGCGAGCGGGCGATGCGCTCGTCGAGACGTGCCAGAACGATGCCCGCTTCAAAAGCGGGGCCAATCAGAGTCGAAATTGGCAACTTTCCGAAATCGTAACGCATTGAAATCATGGTAAATGATTTGCTAAACGAACTCTATCTGAAAATTAGGGTTCCTCACCGGATATGTCTGATAGTTGAGCGTCTCACTTCCGATAAGTACTGGTTATCGATGGTTGTTGATCTGGACAGATGGCTTGTACGTGGATGTTCAGGTTGCTATTTTTGTCTCAAGAGCCAATAGCGGACCGCCCGATGCCCCGACCAGCTACACGAGGCCCGCAAAAACTTCGCCGAGGTGCTCACCAACCGGGCGAGGAGATTGTCATCATGCGCGGCAATGAAGTTTATGCCCGCATGGGTCCGGCCCACGGCGGCAAGCGGCCGTTCGGGCTGCTGCGCCAGCGCGGCCTGTCGGACGTTCTGTTCGACGATATCGATACCGAGCATGCCGCGATCGATGCCGGCGACTTCAACGACGACGTCGGCGTCTGGCAGGGCACGCCAGCCGATCACGAGTTCAAGACATGAAGGTGCTGCTCGACAGCCACGCCGTCTACTGGTGGACGATCGGCAGCGACTGACTGTCCGACAAGGCCCGGGCGTTGATCGAAGACAAGACAACCTCCTGGTCAGCGCAGTCTCCTCGTAAGAGCTCGGCAGCAAGATGCGGTGCGACCTGAAGCCGCAGGAATTGCGCGCCGCGGTCACCGCCGGCGGTTTGCAGACGCTCGCCATAGCGATCTGCATGCCGAGCTGTCAGCGAGCTTTGATTGGGATCACCGCAATCCATGGGATCGCATCCTCGCCGCCCAGACACGGCTGGAGTACTGCGCTTTCGTCTCGACCGATGTGCTTTTCGATGCGATTTTTCATGAGCGGGTTTGGTGAGTGCAATGGCGATGAAGAAGACAACCATGCCGTGACCGCGTCTCGATTGAGATCAATCAAGCAGGTTGATCCGTCGGAGCCATGGCCAGCTGTTCCGCTGCAAATCTAAGGCTATCACTTAGCTTTCGATCTTTTTGCCAGACGACGACATAGTGATACACCGCCCCTGGATGGAACGGTCGGAACTCGATGCCGAAATTGGCATATTCCTTCGCAACAATCTCATTCGTAATCGAGACGCCGATCCCGGCCGTGACAAACCCGATATCATGGCCGTTGGAGTCATATTCCACTACAATCTCGGGTGCGGCTCCAATATATCGAAGGGCATTTACGCTCATTTGATGAGATGCGAACTGCGGGTCGATGTCGATGATGGCCTCACCGATAAGATCTTCGGCGGTTACCATCTCCTGCATTGCAAATCGGTGATTCTGCAGGAAAAGACACACGTTGGTGGCCGAGCCAATAGGCATCCAATCAAGGATGCGTTCGTCAATAGGCAATCGCGAGATGCCGAGATCCACGCGGCCGTTTAACACGTGCTCTGCAATTTGCTGATATGTGCCTGTTTTTACTTGAACAGCATAAGAACGGCTTTTCTCGCGGAGTCTTTTGACGACCCTCGGCAAAGTTACAAATGAAAAAGCGCTTGGCGCCGCGATTCCGATCAGACGAGTATCGTTGTTCCGCAGAAATTCGATTGACGGTCCAATTCGATCAAGGCCCGCAAAAGCCGCATCAATCGTGCGCAAAAATTCCCATGCCTTGGCTGTCGGAATCAGTCTGTTGTTCTCCCGGCGGAAGAGCGCGAAACCAATCGCCTCCTCAAGCTGCTTGACGTTTTGGCTGACAGCCGGCTGTGTTATCCGCAGCACCTGTGCTGCAAGCCTTTCCGAGCCGGAACGCATGACCTCCCGCAAGATTTGAAGCTGGCGAACCCTCACACCGGAGCCAGTAATATCCATGACCAAATATCCCTTGGTGTTATCGAGCACCTCAGACTCATAAGCCCTGCTTATCGAAAGTTCTCGTATCTTATAAATTGACGGCGCCAAGTCAAAGTATATTTTTGAATCAAGTCCGAAACAATCGCGAGTTGAATTACTATAAATCGTCGCCGTGCGGTTAAAATCTATGCGTCACGCATTAAGTAACGGGGCTTGGCTAAGTATTACTTGGAGGATAAGCGAATTGTACGGCTTTCTTGATCAGTTTGTCATTGGCCTGAAGAACACGTTGCTCGTCTTCTTCTTAAGCTGCATGCTTGGAACCATACTGGGTTTGCTTATCGCAATTCTGCGGAACTCCCCCCGAAAGTCGATTGCAGCTTGCATGCGAGCCTACACGGGGGTGATCCGCGGTGTTCCCGAACTGCTCATCATCCTCCTCATGTATTTCGGGGGAACTGCGCTCTTAAGCGCAGCTGTCGGCCGCTACATCGAGATCAACGCATTCGCGGCCGGTGTCACGGCATTGACGGTCGTGTTCAGTGGATATGCGGCGGAGATATTTCGAGGAGCAATCAACGCTGTCGCACCTGGTCAACGAGAGGCCGCGATAGCGCTTGGGCTTTCGCACTGGCAGATCTGGTTCCTGATCATCGTTCCTCAGATGATCCCGATCGCTTTGCCTGCCTTCTGCAACCTTTGCATCTCATTGATAAAGGATACGTCCCTGATCTCCGTAGTCGGGCTAACTGACGTCATGCGCGTCGCCTATATAGGGGCGGGTTCGTTACGCGCTCCGCTACCCTTCTATCTCGCGGCGTCTGCGATCTATCTTACCCTCACAAGCCTTTCCCTGCTTTCGTTCCGGCTGATCGAACGCCGGTACGCGCTCCCGCTGGTGAAAGGTTGAACCGATGAATACCGCTATCGCGTTGGAAGCGCTTGTCACCCTTCCCCGCGGGCTCGTTCTCACTTTGGCTCTGACATTCGCGTCGCTTGCCGCGGGCTTTGTGATTTCGATCCCGCTCTCCTTCCTGCGGGCGTCGTCCAATCCATGGGCTTCCGCACCTGTTCTGGCATATACCTATGCCTTCCGCGGCACGCCGCTGCTGGTACAGCTTTTTCTGATCTACTATGGGATCGGCCAGCTTCCCCTCGTGCGCCAAAGCTTTCTCTGGCCGGTGATGCGAGAACCATTCTGGTGCGCATTCGTTGCGTTCACCTTGAACAGCGCCGCTCATACCACGGAGGTCCTGCGCGGTGGAATCCAGGCGGTCCCGCGTGGACAAGTCGAAGCGGCCAAAGCGTTGGGCCTGTCGGGCTTCCACACGGCGCGCCTGATCGTGTTCCCGCTGACGATCCGCATCGCTCTTCCAGCCTATGTGAACGAGGTGGTCGGAATGCTGAAAGCAAGTTCCCTGGCCAGCACCATTACCCTGCTTGAGATAACCGGACTCGCGCGGCAGCTCGTGTCGGAGACATTTGCGCCATACGAGGTCTTCATTGTCGCCGGGGGTCTCTACCTGCTGTTTACCCTCCTGATCACGCAATTATTCCAAGTGCTTGAATTGCACTGGGCGAGAGCGAGGAACCCGCCGCCGCCGGCGCGATCACTTTGAGCGAGCGCGGTGAAAGCCTCGCCCGCCCCATAGCAACCTGCCGTCCAAACTCAACGAACAGGACTACCACCATGAAACGAACAATCGCGCTTTCCCTATGTGCTCTTGTCATCTGCGCAAACAACGCAGGAGCGATGGACAGGAAGATACTCACTATCGCCTCCGAAGGTGCTTCACCGCCCTGGAATGCAATCAACGCGGATGGACAATTGGCCGGCTTTGACGTCGACGTCGGCCGCGATCTCTGCCGGCGGATGAATGTCGAGTGCACTTTCATGCCCCAGGACTGGGACGGAATCATACCGGCACTGACCGTCGGCAAGTTCGACGCCATCATGTCAGGCATGGCGATAACCGAGAAGCGGAAGAAATCGATCGCGTTTTCTACACCCTACGCCGGAGGCTTCAACCAGCTCGTCATGCGCAAGGATCTGGCGCTTCCCGCCACGGATACGTCGAGCAAGCTCGATCTGACAAGCATCGACGCCGAAAAACAGGCAGTCATCGATCAGCTTCAAGGGGCGCTCACGGGCAAAACCTTGGGCGTATTGCGGTCATCAAATTCGGAAGCGGTGCTCAACGAATTGTTCGGCAAAGTCGCGACGATTAGAAGCTACGACTCCCAGGACAATATGCATCTCGATCTCGTGGCTGAGCGGATCGATGGCGGGCTTGCCGACTATTTCACCTGGAAAACCTTCCTCGATAGCAACGATGGCGGGATCGCGATGTTATACGGCCCGCAGCTCTCCGGTGGCCTTTGGGGACCGGGCGTCGGCGTCGGGCTTCGGCAAGACGATCGCGAGCTGATCGCCGCTTTCAACAGTGCCATTGAGGCCGCCAGGCAAGATGGGACTTTGAAGCGGCTGAGCGAACAATGGTTCAATATCGACGTTTCACCGCGCGTATCGAATTAGAAGCCCGCTCCGAGACGCACTTTCCCAGCAATAAACCCAAAAGGCCGACTCTATGTCCGCACCCTTTTCCATTGCTATTACCGGCCAATCGCTTATCCGCCATGATCTCAGAGCGAAAAGCGATCCACGGCTTGCTGAAATCGCTCAGATCCTGAAGGCCAGCGATGTGGCTTTTACCAATCTCGAAACGACCATCCACGGTCGTCATGGTGGCTGGCCGCTTAAGGGCACCTATTTCGGCGCATCGGCCCCGGAGGTCCTGGCAGCCTTGAAGGAGATTGGCTTCAATAGCCTGGCGTTGGCAAACAACCATGCTTTTGATCTTGGCCCCCCGGGTATCCTGTCGACACTGGAGGAAGTCGCGGCACGGGACTTCCTTCATGCCGGTATCGGCATCGACAAGCGTCATGCCGCCAAGGGCCAGAAAAAGAGGTTCGGATCCCAAAAGGTCGCCCTGATCGCGATGGATGCTGGCCCGGGACCGTCGTTCATGTATGCAGAGGATGCAAGCGAGGGGAGGAAGGCTAGGCCCGGCGTCAATAGGCTGAACGTCTCCAGGGTCTTCGATTTGGAAGCTGACACATTCAGTGTGCTTCGCTCAATCCAGGAACGGTTTCGAAGCTCGGCGTTGGAGCGGGCGAATTATGCGCAGCCGGAGGACCCGCCTGATTTACACGGCCCAGACGACATGGACTTCTATGGAACGATGTTTCGAAGATCCGATAAGAGTGTTCGCCGGATGGTGGTTGACAGGCACAGCGCCTCGGCTCAGCTCTCGACGATCGCGGAAGAGGCGGGGCACGACGCTTTCGTCATTGTCTACCTTCACCATCACCATTGGGAACCCAGCTGGCAGCAAGTCCCTTCCTGGGTCCGGGCATTCGCGCGCGATTGTGTGAATGCAGGCGCAAGCCTGTTTGTCAGCCATGGCGTTCCTGTCCTTCAGGCAATTGAGATATATCGGAATACGCCGATTTTTTACGGTCTTGGAAACTTCATCTTCCATACCGACAAGGAGGAGCCGGAATGGACCCCACCTGAAGTTTGGAAGAGTGTCATCGCGACCTGTAGTTTCGGATCTGGCGGACGGCTGGAAGATATTAGCTTACGCCCGATCGTGATCGGCGGAACTGAGGCATTATCGGATCCTGTGCGTGAGCGCCTTCCCTTTCCCGTGCCTGCCGATGCCGGCATGGCGGCAGGCATTCTTGACGACCTTGCTAAGCGTTGCGCTGGCTTTGGCACTGTGCTGTCTCTAGAGGACGGTATCGGGCGGATCGCTCTCTAGATACGAACCGGAAACGCGATGCGGCGGTCCGCATCCGTTCGACAACCGGCGGGCCGCGCCGCCGTTTCTTGTTGTTCTCCTAGCGATCGACGTCGGACTGCTCTTTCATCTCTTCATCGACAATCGAGCTGACGAGCGCAACCACGCGACTGCGCACACGAGACGGAAGCAGCAAAACGTCTTCTATCAGACGCCTCCCTTCCGCGGTGGAGATGTAGGCAATCCTCTCATCGATCTCCGTTGCGTGTAGAGGGCCCTGAGAGGCTTCGGGATCCGGAAGGCCCTCGAAGAACTTTGAGACGGGGATCTTAAGGCAATTGGCCAACTCATAGAGCATCGATGCGCTGACGCGGTTTTTGCCGCTTTCATATTTCTGAACCTGCTGCAGGCTGACGCCAATGCCGGCGCCAAGATCGCCTAGCGATACATCTGACTGCATTCGGCGAATACGGATCTGCCGTCCGACATGCACATCGACCGGATGCACCGACTCGCGTGCTATGCATGACTGAGCGGCCTGCGCTCGCCTCGACGACCGGATATGGACGGCTGCTGTATTATGGCGCTTCATGTTCGGCACCCCGAAATGGAGAGTTTCATGCGGTGCGCCCCCGCTGAACTCGCTCAACCCAATGATCGGGGAGTTGGAAACCGTACACGACGGTCCTGTGGCCTTTAGTTCCGAGGAACCTGGACATACGCCACAGGCTCCTCGACCTAAGGTCAAGGAGTGTGATGCCGTTACGGCCGGCATCAACCGCGTGTAGGGGTTTCCACACCCCAAGGCAGCGCGTACTGCCTCGCCAAATAGATAGTTGAAATTCTGTTCTTGTGCAACCGAATTCGTTACAAAATTCAATGGCTTCGGCTTGAGCGCCGTTTCGCGCAAAGAGCGGGGCGTCTCCTAATTCGCCGATGAGATGACGGGATGGCCTATCGGAGGAAGATCAAGAAAATGCCCAGTGCGGGCAACTTCCGCTCGCCATCCCAGAGGAATATGCCGCCATCAGTTTCGCCCATAGGGGATCCTGCGTGAAGCTCGAAAGAGGTCCGGAAGCGTCGGCGATGCTCATCTGGCCAAATTGGTCGAGAAGCGTGGGGATGCCGCCTAGGCTAGGGCCATTCAGGAGCGAAAATGGTTCCTGTGGTGAGGAGATGACCCGATGACCCCAGATGCCGGGTCGCTCGTCATTCGACAGCGCGTAGAGAAGCTCCGCATCGTGATCGCTGCTCCTCAAAGCTTCGCAGAACGCCCAGCGCATCAGGGGATAATAAATCGTGTGCCGACTTCCGCCCAAAACACGCACACCCGGCAGGATCGATGTCATGATGAACATCAGCAGAAGGTTCGGCACGATCCGGCCAGTCTCCAGAGCCTCAACGAGACTATCCGGTGAAAATTCAACTCGGATATCTTCCGCCCCATGCGACCGGAGCAAGCCGCCATCGAGCCATAGCGGAAACAGCCGCCCTTCGACGCAGCCCCAAAAGAAGTGCGTCGAATTCTTCAGCCAACCTCGCCAAGCCGTATCGGTGAGCTCGTCGATGCAAAGCAGGAGTCGCATGGCAAATCCTTTGTCCTCGATCAGTCGGACCCGCAGCCAAGACTGGCGGTCGGAAAGATGATCTGCGACCAGGTCGCCGACATCACTGTCATCGAGCTGAAGAAGGTCGATCTGGCTGTCGAAATAGTGCTCCCAAAGGCATAGATTTGCCGCCTTGATCGCCTCAGCCGCGGACCGGAATTCGTCCGTTGGCAAAATCTCGCGCAGGCGCGAAGTAGCTTCCGAGTCAGGGCCGGGCCTGTCTACGTTTTGCAGTTGGAAGCTATAGCGACGGTTTCTGCCAAGGATGCTGTAGGGGATCATCTTGCTGCGCGACAGACCGAACAGATTGACCGCATCGCCGTCGACTTGCAGCCAAGCCGGACCCTTGCGCCCCCGCTCCACGAACTTCACGGTAGAACAGGCATAGGAAATATAGCATGTCCTGCCATGGGCGCGGAGCCCCATCAGGGAGAACAGATGGGTGTAGAACGCATCAGGCTCGAGCAACAGATGGAGGTGGGGACCGGTCTGCAGCACCGGCGCGGCTTCTATTTCCCTCTCAAACTTCGACACCGCTCCTGCCGAGTGACCTCGACGCTGCGCAATCCTACCGGCCCACGACCGCAACAGCAACATGGCCTGGTTTCGCGCGGGACACGCAGATTGGAGGGGGTTAATGGAAAATGCAGCCTTGGCATAATCATTCAGCGAAGCCTGCTCAAACTGACGGACCCACGGGAACATCTCAAAAATGAGAGCCAGGACGTCTCCTTTGGATACCAGCTCCGTATTAACCGATGTTTCCATTCTCAGACAAGCCGGCTTTCCTGCGGCTCTCCCCTATCCAATTTTAAATAAACGAAGAACGCAACGGCGATCATCAGCATCCCGAAGACCCCGAAAACCTCCGACGGCAGAATAGTGTCTCCGGCGACCGCGATGCCGCCATACGCCAGAAGCCCTATCGCCACACAGACCGTGTGGATTTGGCTTCGCGCCCGCCCAAGCATGCCGACCGGAACCGTCGATTGAACCCTTACATCGATCAGAACCCGCGCGATATTGTAGCTCAAGCCCAGAACCATCATCTGGACGACGGCGATCGGGTAGCTGTGGAGAACTAAAAAACCGGAAAGAATGCTGCCGCCGAACGCCAAATGGAAAAGCAGGCTCTGCCGTCGCCAAAGCGCGCTTCCGACAAGAAAGGCGGCACAGCCCGCAATCGAACCCAGGGCCCACCCCGCCTCGAGATAGCCGAATTGGAGCGCCGAGCCCTGGAGTTCATGGATCACATATGCGGAGCTGAGTACGCTAACCAGCATGCCCATTGCATAAATCAACGCGTATATGACAGCGATGGCCGTCAGCGGGCGCAGGGCGAAGGTCGTCGGCAGGAGATCCAGCCGACGAATATTTTCCCTTGAGCCACGTTGGGCGGAAGAGGGCGGCTGCTGCCCGAGCAGCGCCAGTAGTCCTATCAGTGATAGGATGAAAAATGCACTTGGCAGGAGCGGCGTCAGATCCCTCCCGATGGCGCCTAGGGTTAATCCAGTCACGATGGCGGCTATTAGATTGCCCGTCTGCATGGCGATATAGGAGACCGAATTGAATGACCTGAGATTTTGGGGGCCCACGACAGATGGAATTATAGCCTGCAGCGCTGTCGAATGCGTCCGGTCGATGACTGCAAAGATGATCCACGATACATAAAGAACGACCAGTGGGTCGCCGAACAAGAACCCGATTCCGGTCGACAACGTTAGAGACAGCCTCGATAGATCACAACCGATACAGACGAATCGGCGGTCAAATCGATCGACCAGCGCGCCACCGACATTGCTCGTGAGCAATTCGGCGGCGCTGCCGAACGCCAAAAGGATGGAGAGAACGCTCGCGCTGTCGCTCGCATCGGTGGCAATCCAAGCCACCATCACGAAATAGGCATTGCGGCCAGCTGCCGAAGCGACAACGCAGAACAGATAGACGTTGCGAGCGGCATCCCGCCTCGTCAGGCCGCCAAACAATATTCCCATTCTATCAGCACTCCCTCCTGCCAGGTTCGTGAAGATACGCTATTCGTCTTGGCGGCCAGCGGCTTTCATAAATTTGATATTATTTCTTCTTCAAAGCCGGGCTATCCCTCCAGAGCGCCCGATACTCGACAGGTGAAAACCCGGTCTCGCGACGAAACCTCGTCGAGAGGTGACTGCCACTGGCATAGCCACAGGCAAACGCCACTTCCGTCACAGTCATTGCCGTCGTGCGGAGAAGATCGCTCGCGCGTTCGAGGCGGCGCTGGTTATAAAAGCCATACGGCGTCGAGCCTTGTGACTGCTTGAAAGCGCGGGAAAAATGTTCGTATGTCAGCCCCACTTCTTGAGCCAGCGAGCGCACACTTGGAGGTCGATCAATATGGGCGTCGATTCGCTCGATTATCCTCTTGAGAACCCCGGGTGACAGTCCTCCTCGAGACGCCTTGCCCGATGAGCTGGAGCGCCGGTGCAAAAGACCAAAGATGGCGGCAAGATGCCCTTCGACGATGACATCGCTCATTGAATCGTGGTAGGAAAGCTCCCCCGCAATCTGCCGCGCCACGCAGTGGATCGGTAAATCTCTAAAACCTAGTTCTGGACGCAAGGTCCCGACGCCCGTCAGTCCCGTAGACAAGCGAGCGAAAAACTCGCGCGCCACCGTTAGCAGGAGATAGCAGGCTTCGGCATCGCCTTCGTCCCAACCACTCCAATGGCAGCCAGGCGGAATGTAAACGAGCGAGCCGTCTAGGCGAGGCGTGAACCCAACTTTGCATCCGTCGAGGTAATTTTCGCCGAATTTCGCAGCACCCCGGATGTTGAGGAAAATCAAGTGGTGATCCGCGACAACATCTATCACCTGTCGTCCCAAGCCGCGTCTTCTTACGATATCCGCGCGGGCATTGCTCCAGAGGCCTTGTTCGTGAAGGATGACCTGGCCCTGTGATTGCTTCAGTCTTTCGGGTTGAATAGCTGGAACGATCCCCAATGGATGGCTGCTCCCTTTTAAAGCCGGTGTGGCAACAAAACCTTATATCACCCAAAGTTGCCAATAAATCTTCCTTTAACCTCAGGTCGAATTTCATGTCAATTTCATGAAAGCTGATCAAGATCGTGGATGCGGAAACCTGATGCAGGGAGCTCATCTTATCGCCAGGCGTCATCGCACAACAATCTTTTTGGAGATGCCCGGTGCCCTCGATGAAGAAGGGAACCCGCGATGATGCGAGAGAAAGGCAGGTCTTTCGCATGCACGAATTTGACGATTTCATAGAGGAATGCGACCGCGCACCTCGTCTCAATGAACTTTCAGATTTCTTTTCAACAACCGCATCTGGTCAGGCCGGCATGCCTGTCCGTCCGCCCAAGCTGGATCGTCGCTTTTTCCCGCTCGACCCGACATTCAGGCGTTTTGCGGCTCTTCATCCCCTGCGCCAAGGCCCATTCGATCAGCACTATCTGAGCAGCATACCGTATCGGTTCGAAGAGGAATGCCGCATGGGCTGTGCAATCCTCAAATATGCGCGCGCCAGCAAAGGGAAGCTGAGGCTCTACACGTTGGGAGCAGCCGAGGGCACCATGGCCCGGGTGCTTGGCGAACTCGGCGATGGCAGGATCGAAACACTTTCCTGCAGCCCAAATATCGAGAACCTGAGAAGCTTCTATGCCTATGGGGTCCCTCCCCATGCCATGTTCTTCCACGGGCCGTTTCATCATCTGACGTCTCGAAAGATCCAGGATGACGGCGAGCTTCGCAAGTTTGCCGGCGGCTTCGATATCATCGTCGAGGATACGACGTTCCAGATGTATTCGCCAAATCGCTTTGATCAAGTCCGTTTCGTATCGCAGCATCTCAAAAAGAATGGGCTCTTCATGTTCGTCGAGAAATTCAAGCATGACGACGACGAAGAGTATCGGCGGCGTGAACGGCAAAAAGACCATGGCTTCAAGGCCCGTTTTTTCAGTGTGTCCGATATTCACGCAAAAGAAGACACGGTTCTGAGGCGCATGAACCGAAGCGAAGTCAGCCTTGCGGAGATGGGCGAGACGCTGAGCCGTTTTTTCGAGCACTCATTCGTCACATGGAACAGCGGGAATTTCTATACGCTCGTCTCCAGTAACAGTCCCGAAAACCTCAACCTTTTTCTATCTAAGCTGTGCCCGACGGCGATACCAGCAGAATACGTTTATGCTGGTCTTCCTTATCGGCTTTATCCGGAATCGGAGGCAAGGCGGATGTCAGGGCGATCCTGGACTCTTTAGTGATCCCTCCCAGTCTTTGATGCCTTACGTCGCAGGAGTTTTGGCTTCCCGGGCGTCAAAGTGACTTGACCGCGACCGAGCAGCCAGAAGGTGTTCCCATGCACAAATATGTCTCCGAAGCGTTTGTACGGGTCCCCGATGCAGGGAGCATCGCGGAGAAGCTCTGCGCCCTATCCAACGACTATTGCCGCTCGATTGGCGTCAAAAGCGCCGACAAGGTTCTCGACTTTGGCGATGGGCGTGCCATCCTGAGGCCGAGTGATGAAGGTCTGTACTTCCGAGTCGAAGCAGAGGACACTATGACCTTCCATGGCATCAGAACGCTATTGCAGGGAAGCCTATCGACCATCATGACGTTTCCAGATGAGACCGTCGAATGGTATGCGGCGGATGGCGCGCCTTTTGGCGTACGACAAGGACACCTCCAAGGCGAGCAGCGTCGGGCTGGCGAGAGATAACCGCCGCTTGGCCCCACCGGATTCCCCTTCGCATGCTCAGCGGGAATGCCAACGGGTTGCAGCGTGCAAGTCAGTGCGGTTACATTTTTTTCGGCAACCAGCGCGATGAGTGTGACGTGGCTGGCAAGCATGGTTTCTTTAGACCGGACGCGATCTGGGCTGGCAGTCGACAATGATGGCTGCAGCCTTACTTTCCTCGGCGATCGATACGGGCTCGCTCGGAATATCAACTAGGGTGATCCTGAACCGGCTTCCCCTCAAAACGGATGAGAGCATCAAGTAGTCAGCGTCTCGGGATACGATCGCTAAAATTTCGCTCATCGCTAGGCCCGCTGCCTGATATTATTTCCGGTGACTGATTTGATTCGACCAAGTTCTGTCAAAACTGTCTCATCTTGACTAAGCGCCCGCCATGAATGTCAAAAACGCTCCTGTCACGGGTGTCTTATGGGTTGCCCTTAATGTTTGGATAATGTGCGAGAGCGAGGAATTGCGCGCCGCAAAACGCCTTGCGGTAGGCTCGTATTTGCGGGACCTCGTACCTTGCCAAATTTTGCCATTCTGGCTACTTTAAGCTCATGAGCACCATGAACATCTCGCTGCCCGATAACCTCAAACATTTTGTCGACCAGCAAGTCGCCGCACGAGGCTATGGCACCAGCAGCGAGTATGTGCGCGAGCTAATCCGTCGCGACAAGGATCGGCAACATCTGCGCAGCCTCTTGTTGGAAGGCGCTTCGTCCGAGGCGACCGAGCCGGTCGACACCGACTATTTCGACGGCTTGCGCGACCGCGCCTTGAGGCAAAGCTCCAAGTGACAGCAAAGCCTATCGCTCCCCGCAAGTCGGCTCGCGGGGATGTCGAGAATGCGGTGGAATATTATGCACGCGAGGCCGGCGCTCAAATCGCCTTAGGCTTCATTGATTCGCTCCAGTCGACATATGTCTCGATCGAAACACATCCCGCATCGGGTTCATTGCGTTACGCATACGAGCTGGGTTTGCCCCGCCTGCGCTGCATGACACTAAAGGGCTTTCCTTATATCGTCTTCTATCTTGAGCATGCCGACCACGTCGATGTATGGCGTGTTCTTCATGCCAAGCAGGATGTTCCGGCGTGGCTGCGGGATTCCGAAGCATCTAACCCGTAGCGAAAACTTGAATACTAAGCGGCTGACGAGAGGTCTGTCGGAGCACGATCTCGATGACAATCACGGATCGGACAATCCTACGGCGTTGCGCACACCACGGCTTCTCTTTTCGCTTCTTAAACGGCCCTCAAAAACCTACGCCGCGGCCACGGCTGACAGCACGTTCGCGCCGTTGCGCAATAATCTCCTCACTGCTTTCCATGCTAACCGTCTGTTGCAGGACCTTCAACCTCTCCTGCATCGCCGCAAAGGCCTGGCGTTGCGCCGGCGGCACGCGATTGATGAGATCGTTCTCGCCGCGCAGGATGGCATTGCGCCCGAAGCGTTCGTCGAGCGCCTTGCTGACGGCGGCAAACTCCCGGCGGATGTTTACATCGAGCGGCGCCGCCGAGATATTCAGCTTGCGACCATTCTTCCGTGCCGCTTCCATCCGTTGCTCGAGCGCCGCTTCCGCCGCGTTCGACAGACCGGGTATGGCAATCGCCATACGCCGTCGTTCTGCCGTAATGACCTGTCGTTCTGCATCGAGCAGATTGACATAGGACGACCGGAGTGAGCGGAGGCGGATTGCCGCCTCGGGCACCGCCTGCAGCGCATCCTTGCGCTCCCGGCCGGAAGCCAGCATCCGATCTATCAAGCGATCGGAGCCGCGCAGCGCACCATAGGCAGCGGCATCGTTGGACACAGCGGCAGCAATTCGCTCCGGGCCGAAGCCTTTGATGATCAGCTCCTCGATCTTTGCAACGGCGCCGTCCGGATCGCGCCAGATCGTCCTTGCCACGTTGGCCAATGCCACACGCTGTTGATGGTAGAGCGGAGCTGCGAGCACATGCGATTGCGCCTCCACTTCGACCGGCGTCTTGAACTCGGTGACGGCAGCAAGCATCGGCAGCACGGTCACATTCTCCTTGCCTGGCTCCATCTCTGCCTCCTTGTTCGAAACGGCGCTGGCAGCCGCGACGATCTTCGACCGATCGTGCCGTTCGGCACGATGCTGCTCGTCGGCAAAACGCTTCACGGCCTCGAACAGTTTGATCAGCGCCTCGCCCTGGCCCGGCATCAGATCTTCCGGCATGCGCCCGGCAATGTTACGCTCGGCAACCGCATCCGCCTTCACCGTGAATGCGCTCCAGCCAAAGCGTGCGGTCAACGCATCGCTGACCGCCTTGATCTCCTGCACGACCGAACGATCCTCGGCGGCAATCGCAAAGGCCGTCTTATAGGCGTCGTCACCGCCTTGGCTGCGTACCGCCTCGATCTCCATAAGCCGCGCCATCGCATGTTCGGAGAGCGCCGGGACGGACAACGCCATA
>Ga0123341_1001186_pt1 | contig 18896 bp, 9 predicted proteins | sample Turbeapinknodule_FD_89959 | JGI IMG/M metagenome (GOLD analysis project Ga0123341, IMG submission 89959) | Root nodule microbial communities of legume samples collected from Mexico - Turtle bean Mexico pink nodule | ecosystem: Host-associated > Plants > Roots > Nodule | place: Mexico: Nepantla...
GGATAAATGATTGTTGCTTTTGTCCAGCTTCACGAAAGAACTTGTATAGTGCAAGTGGTAACTGACTAATTGCTTATGAGAAAATAAAGAGGCATTATTCTCTCACATCTCTGAGTGTTATCCACTGGCTTTTATGTTTTTAAATTCTGAACTGTTAATTGTTCAATAACTGATTATCAACTAGATACTTTTTCTCCAACGTTCCTCGTTTGTATTACAGAATCCAACTTCGTTACAGATTTGCAAGTATTTTTCCATGTTAATTCCTCTATTTTTGTTGTTTTTTATAAGATTCACCCGATATTGAAAATAAACTTAGTGCATCTCTTTAGGATTCCATAGTTTGTTTCTTATTAGGAAACATGGCCTTTCATCTCGATGTCCACAAATTTACATGTCCTTGTGCATTTGAGTAGCTTAATGCATGTTTACTCATTTTGCAGTTGGTATATTCATGTTTGACAGTCCATTGAATTTGATGTCATTGCTATGCTCTATTTTTGACTTTAAGTTAACACTGCCTTCCTTTGTGATCACACTGATACCTACAACTGCATTTGCTCAATAACTGTCGTAAATTCCTAAGTAAATGGTATATTGAATAATATATAATCGTTTTACATGCACTTTACAGGTTAATGGATCACTTGCAAGGAAGGCTATTAGAGAACTGATGGCTAGAGGTTCAATCAGGATGGTGTCTGCCCATGCAAGTCAGCAAATTTACACCAGGGCAACAAACACCTAAATGTGGAATTGTTCCTAGGTTATGGAGTACTCTTAGGAATAGTGAAGTATGTTCTTTTGAAGTTTGAGGATGCATCTCATACTAGCTTCTCAGTTCTAGATTGTTGCTGAATCCAGGCTGAGTTTGTATTTTTGGTTTCCTTCCATGTTTGATGTTTTAAAATATTCTGAGTCTTATTTTTACATGTTTTGTTTTGTTTGCTTGAATAGTTAATGTGCCGGAGATTCTTTCTGAACAAAACCAATTGGAAAATGTTTGTGCCGGATATTTAGTAATTTGTGTTTTGGTGGGGTTGGTAGAGTAGGTTACTACTTGTGTTCAGTTAATTACATTTAGAATAATTTTTTAGCTGTTAAAATCAATTCTGAAAACTTGATCAACGTTTTTTCAAATGTGATGTAAAGGACTTTCTAACTGATAAGGTACAACGTTATGTATTGTGTAATTTTACGTTAGCCATATCCCAGCTAATGACAACGTTTTTGAAGCATTGCAATTTAAAGCATAACTTTAAAGTATAAAATAAGAAATTATAGTTTCTGCCTAATTGAAATAAAGCATAGATAATCATCGACCTTTGTTCTAATTAATGAGGAAAATGTTTTTTATTGATTTGTTTACGAAAATCAGCGAACCGTAGTTGTTTCAGTTCATTTTTCCTTTGCTTATTTTGCCTCCTCTTTGAGTCCTATTAAGTTTGTGAAGTGAAAGTGTAAAACTATTCCAGTTGTTCTTGCATGTGCATGTATGCAAGCTGACGTTACTGGCAAATTGTTGGCTATTACGGTGCTCCTGCATGTATTGAAATCTCCTGTGATTCACCTATTGTCAATTTATATATGTATTAACCGAATTACTATGGTCCATTTATATATATAACTATGGTCCATTTATATATCTTGTTACGTCTAAGAACATGAATCATTACCTTGTAAGAAAAAATCTCTCAATATTTGAATTTTCCATATGCTCCTTTCATGACCACAACACTAGTCATAGGTATTAAAGAGTTCTTTTGAGAAAAGTTTTTTCATGTACACATTTGCATATCAATTTTTTCTAACGTCATGGCAAATTTTTTTCTAATATTTGCAAACCCTAATCAAAATTAATTGAGTCACTTGGCTAAACATATTAAACAACCGTTTCTCTATTACATTGGTGTCAAGATCCTCGTCGTACAAAGAGGTATTCTCAAAGTGCGTACCATTTAAGAAGCAGAAATCATCACCACTATTATTTTTTTTATAAAAATGGAGTCCTAATCGAAACACACCAGAATACCACTTGGAAAAAGAGACTAGGAATATTTTTTTTGTTTTGATTTTAGAATATTGCTCCGTGCAAAAGGGAACACAAGTGCCAATGGTTATGCTTTATGTTGATGTGAATCTGTTTAGACTCGTGGGTGGTCCAATCTTGCTGTAGTGTGACGATTTGCTGATAAAGAACATACATTTATATAGATGTTGGTTCGTACTAGCTCAATATCCTTGTCAAACTTGTCTTGTACGTCAGCAATGACATTTTGGATCCTGGGTTCATTCCTTTGGAGGATAGTCTCCACATGGGTTTTGAGAGCTTCAAGAGTTGTGATCTAGGTAGGGTTCTATGATGGACGTCAAATGTTCTTACTTGAAATGAGTTGGAATCATCCGAGATGAATGTATAAGCTGTTTAAGCGAGTTGACCTCTTTGTTGAACGTTGTCGAGCTTTGATGTAGAAAGTGATGATTTATTCGTAACATTTTTTTCCTACACTCAAGTTAGTAAGAGTTTAAAAAGATATAATAATATTTAAGTCAACATATGAAATTGAATGTATTCTTCCTAAAGAATAAAATTATATTTATAATTTTTTAGAATTAATAAAATATGAATAGGGTGATTACCAAATATTAGAGTGATTTCTATAACAAAATATTAGACTGATTCTCTCAATTTACATATGGTTTAACCCAACTATTTTGATATTATATTCTCAATATTAATATTTTGATATTATGTAATGCATTGTCATTCTGAGTTGAGGGTTTGGAGCCAGGAATTGATGGCCTTGAAAGGCCACTCATTAGGACAAGAGTTTCCCTTCTCAACATCTATAATCACTGAAAACAGTTTTACCTCAATGAGCATTGACTATATCACATACTTGTACATGAGTGTAACTAAGATTTTACTAATGATTATATATTATCTAACACTCAAATTCTAGCTGTTATGTTTATCTTTCATTTCCTCACCTCTTTCCCTCGAATAGATTTATATTCTACCTCCCATATATCATTCTTCCTTTAGGGATATCTCGTCTTCTTTGGAAACAAGTACGACAAAAGAGTTTAGATTTTAAGAAGTTTGAGGCATTAACGTCTAAATAATTTGACTAAAACGTGTTTAGTATGGTTAATAATTAATGCTTTCGTTTATTTAAAGTGTTCAAACCCACATGGTCTTTGGGATCAATATCGAAGCTGATCAGGTTGCTTGATGAATAACGATTAAAATCTATTACTGTCTTGTTATGAGGAAAATTAAATCAATAAGCACTTTCCTTGTGCTATCTTTGTACATAATAGAAAGACAGAAAAGCAAAATCCATGATACATTATCACCGTCAGAACTGAAATTGTGCTACAAACAATAAGAAATTATTTGGCAATAATACTTCAGCAACTATCTCATAAATAATAATTCCACACAATCAGGGGAAAAAATCCATCACTTTCGTTGTACATGATCCCTAGTATATGTAGGAAGATCTTAATAGATAACTTGCAAAATAATGAGGCAAGCCTGGGATCCATTATACAAGATCTCTTGAAGAAGAACACGAGTCAAAACTTATGTGTTCAATTAAAATCATAGTCGCCCTTAAATAATTTTATTGTTTTTTTCCTTATGTTTATGTGTATATCTGCATTATTTTGCTTGTAGATGGGGTGAATTATGTCCTCACCACTCCTTATGGTATTGTAGTACCTTGTTTACTCATTTCCTTTTAGGATATTCTGTAATATAATTGAACTTTTTGTTGAATCACTTTATGTGTGATGAAAATGTTCAGTCACAACATTCACATAATAAAAAGATAAACACCTAGAGTTCTGTTCAAAGACTTATTAACATAAATAGACTTAATTGAGCTTTTGTCTATTTTTGTTGAATGGTTTTATATCTGTCAATCGGGGATCTACATTTTGTAAAATGGTAACTGTTTTTCTTATACAGAAAGTGAGAAGAAAAGTGTTTGGTAATTGGTTCTCAGAAAATAAGAAACTTGAATGGTAAATTCTATTATTCCACATTCATATATGAATCAGACCACTATGAATAGGATAGGAGTAATAAAATGTGGTGGTTGCTATTTCATTGTAGCTGGGCAGGGTATGATTAGCTACATAGATGCATGCACATAAACATCAACAAATCAATTATGACTTTCGGAACTCTGCATCAACATTATAATCAAGATATGACCAACCAATGTCTGAATATTAAGAGATACCCCTCAAACAATTTTGTTTATGTCTCAAACAAAACTGGTATTTATAATAGAATTGGTTTTCCTCCTGCAGACAAAAAGTCTGAGTAATATTGCTCACCCCAATAGCTTGCCCTCGTGTAGTTCACAGCTTAAGATTTTATATCTTGAACCTGTAATGATGGAGGAGATATGATATCTACAGCAGATGCCATATTCATGTGATTTACAAAATTAAAAATTGTGGAATGAGTTGTGAAGCTTGGTTCGTGGGAAGCATTCAGCAAACAATGCTGTGCTAGCACTAAGATGATAAGATCCAAATTAAGATAATCCAGTTGCATGCTCACTCTGTAACATTTGAATAAAAATATTGTTCATGCCTATTCAATTAGTTCCCTCTCTCTCTATATATATGTGTGTATATATATATTGAGCATAATACTGGAAGTACTAACCAGAGGTTTAGAACAACTTAACTACCTTTTCTTTGAGAAGAAAAAATGGCAATCGTTGAAACAAACACAGAGAGCTCTCTGCATCTTCGCAGCAACAGCTTGCCCTCTACACCTCACCCCTTTACATCACAATTTGAGGAGAATTTGCACAGATTGAAGGATTCTGAAGGCACCTCTTCTTCAACGTCATCTTCAATAAACTACAAACTTGATGCCTTGCAAGATTTGCATGAGTGTGCTGATAAGCTTCTCCAATTGCCAATCACTCAGCAAGCCCTGGCACGAGAATGTAGCAGCAAATGTGTTGATGAACTATTAGATGGATCTGTGAGGATCTTGGATATCTGTGGTACAATTAAAGATTGCCTACTGCTACAAAAGGAAAGCATGAATGAACTTGAGTCATCTATTCGCAAGAGAAGAGATGCTGAAGCAGGATTCACATTTGAGAGTGGGAAATACCTGGCCTCTAGGAAACAGATAAAGAAAGCAATTCGGAAGGCCTTGAGAAGTTTGAAAGGATTCAACAATGAGCTCATGAATTCTACCTCAAATAAAGGCAATGAGGCATTATCCATGATCAGCATCTTAAAAGAATCAAAAGTAGTCACCGTGAGCTTATTAGAATCCTTCTTGTTGTTTATCACTGGCTCAAAGGAACAACCTAAACAGAATAGGTGGTCAATAATCTCCAAGTTGGTGAAGCCAAATAGAGTGGCATGTGATTCTCAAGAAGCAGAAACAAATGAATTTGAAAAGGTGGATGCTGCTTTGATGTCTCTGATCAATCACAAGCCTTCATCCATTGATAATTTCCAAAGCCATATGGAGAATTTGGAGATGTTCATTCAAAATCTAGAAGTAGGAGTTGAATGCCTCTCTAGGCAACTAATTAGAACTAGAGTTTCTCTACTCAACATCTTCAACCACTAGCCAAAGAAAAAGTGTTTTCCCCCATGACAAACTCATACTTGTACATATATATGATCAATGAAAAAGGTTAACATGTTTTGAGCTATTAGATTATATCTCAATCTTTCTACCCTCCATATCTCGACTATTTTTATTCATTGCTAGAGAACAGGCAATTTTATTTATCCCCCCCCACTCCCTTCTTGATTATCAGGTTTAGAATGATCCTGCAAGAATTGAAAAACAGGAAAAAAAAAAACTAAAAAATAGCTTCTCTCTCAACAGAAAATGAATAATTATCTCAGGATTTAGTCAATGATGTTTTCGCTTACTCACAGTATAGTGTGTATTGTTATGGATTGGGAAAGAAATGAACCTAACTCCTAAACCCATATCAGAGAAATATAATTTCATAGAATTGATGCAATGCATTTTGTTTATTCTTTTTTACAAATTTTATTCCCAGTTCTATATGTATTTGTTTCTTAAATCACTTGTGAATATTACTTGTTTTATTTGCAGTTCTCAGTGTTAAACTAATCTGTGATGATAACGGAGAATACTATTGCAATGTAGAAGCGGACAAGGAAAATTGCTCACAAAAACAAAGAATCACGTGTGCATGCATGGATCACTGACTTATAATTTGAAGAACAAATAAATCAGTAGTTACTAAACAATACTTTTTATTTAATTACCGAGACTGAACTGTGAGTTAGTTTTGACGAGATTTTTGTCATCTTATTGTTTTTCCTAATCAAACTTTGCAATACTAAGAAATACAACATTGGTTAGTAGGACTTTGTAGCACTCATAGAATAAGATCAAACTACCATTTTGTCTGTTTCCCTAGTTGACAGGCTGTTGTATTCCTTGAACTTGAGCACTCAATTATTTGATAAACTTTTCCTTCTCAAAATTCTTGATTCACAACGTTTTTTGGTATATGAACGTGTATAGTTAACTGATATAGAAAAATGAAAATAATGCATGAACATGGCCATCTAGGTGCGGCTCACCATTGACATCTGATGATTGAAAATAGAAAAAGATTATTTTTATCCTTGACTCATTTTTGTTAGCAGGCAAGTTGAGAATAATTGGTATTACAAATAGAACACCTCCTTCTCCTACAGACAGAAGACTCAATTATGATGCTAAGTCCACAATGGCTCCTCTTCATTTTCCTTTCCATCCATGCTAGATACATTCATGAGATTCTCAAGTCATATTTTGTGGGATGAGTTGGTAAGTTTGGCGTGTGGGAAATATGGACTAAAAAATGCTGTGTGGCACCTCCAAAAACCAAATAATAATGGACTTGGCATGCCAACTTGGTGACATTTCCTAAGAAAAACATTCATCTTGTCTCCAGCTTCAAAATATGTGAAGTGAAAGAGGGTAAAATAAAGAGTAGACCAATTATAAATACTGAAATTGAACTTCCAAATATATAATGGAGGTTGGTAGTCCTATAATTTTTTGGACATTTAAGTTGGACCTTTAATGCTGAAAATAAATATGAATTTCACCTCATAGAGTATATTTTGACATCAATTTAATCCTTAATTTTGCTTGTTTCAGATTTACACAACAAAAAACCAAACTGATGTCCTAAATCTATAGAAGACCAACATGATGACATCCCATGTATCTTTGGATGAGCAATTTGAGTATTTAGTTTGAAAACTATTTGTAATTGAACAAGACACAACTCTATCAGTTGATTACAATCCTTCAACAAAACAGCACTTTTCTCTTAAGATAAGAGCATGTGAAATTGTGAACTTCCTTTCCTTTTCAATTAATGCTGATACGAGGAGTGTTTTGGTAGTGGTTTTTACTTTCTTATACTTGAATTCTATAGCAGTCAGGCTCCAAGCCTATAATTGATGAATGTTTCTTTCTTGTTGCTAATTGTTTCATGTGTTCGCCAATGTCTTCAAACTGCAACCATGTAAATGCAAAGACAAGTCAGCAACTGATCCATAAATCAGAGGGAAGCAACTCAACAAAATATATGTTATATGTTTTCTGATCTGCAACAGTGAATGAGACTTGACCACAAAAGGGAAACCCTATGGAATAATTTATCACCTTCCATCTAGAAAACAAAATAAAGTCTAATGTCGATGTTGCATACTTACCTGCTTTGTGTATTTCTCTTCCAAGCAAGTTCCTTTTTATCAGATATTGTATGGTGCCTGCACCCTCCACCTTTTTAGTCCATGTTTATAAACTAAAGTTGGAAATCGTGTTGTCTTTAGTTCAACAGACAAGTTTGTTGCCTCGATGCTGTTAATAGAACCAGTTTCTCCACTTCAAGACAAAAGCTTCCATTACAATGCATACTCCGCAAATTTAGATTTTTATCAGCAACCTGCAAAAGATACCATTTTCAAACAACCATGTGAGCCTCAAGTAAAAATATTCATGAGTGAGTAGGAAACACAGAGTAAACTATATAATCATAGATCTGAGATTCAAATCAAGATGATATAATTGCTAGCTCATTTGGTGACATCTAGGAACAAAATTATTCTACTTGTCTCCCTCAATTTATTTGCTATATATGGAGCTGATGGAAAATACTAGGACTCAGACTTCAGAACAAGTTGTGCATATCATCTCCTACTTTGGTATCCCGCTATTATCTTCTCTAACAAGAGTAAATGGAAAGAAGCGCAAAGAAGTCTCTGCACATTCGGTGCAACAGTTTACCCTCTTCACCTCACCCACTTTTATCACAATTCCAGGATCACTTGCAGAGATTGAAAGACTCTGAAGCCACCAGAATTTCTCTGTCATCATCTTCAATAAGCCAAAATCTAATTGGCTTGCTTGATTTGCATGACTATGCTGATAAGTTGTTCCAGTTGCCCACTATCCAACAAGCCTTTGCACAAGAATGCAGTGACAAGTGTGTTGATGTTCTGTTAGAAGGGTCATTGGCACTCCTGGATATCTGTAGTACAGCCCAAGATTGCCTCTTGCAATCAAAGGAAAGCATTCACATGGTTCATTCAGTTATTCGAAGAAAGGGTGCTGACACTGAATTCACAGTTGAGGGTGGAAAATACTTGGCATCTAGGAAGAAGATGAAGAAGGCAATTCGAAAGGCCTTAGGAAATTTAAAAGGAAAGAAAAGCGATTTAATGGTTTCTTCCTCAAACAACGACAATGAGGCTTTGTCTATCCTTGGCATGTTAAAAGAAGCAGAAGCTGTCACTGTGAGGTCTTTAGAGTCCTTGTTGCTGTTTGTCTCTCACTCCAAGGGACAATCAAAGCAGAACAGATGGTCAATAATATCTAAGCTGATGCAGCCTGATAGAATAAACTGTGACTCTCAAGAAGACACAAATGAATTTGTAAAGATGGATACAACTTTGCAATCAGTCGTTAGTCACAAGCCTTTATATGTTGAGAATTTTCACAGCCATGTGGAAAATTTGGAGATATGCATTGAAGATCTAGAAGTAGCTGTTGAACACCTTTCAAGGAAACTCATTAAAGCAAGAGTATCCCTTCTTAACATATTCAGCCACTAGTTAGAGAAAAAAAATCTAAATGTTGTATATATGCAGACACCCAAATTCAATTTTTGACCTACAGTTGTACATAGATGTGATTAAAACTTACTAAATACAATAATCAAATGATCAAATTTCTTTCTTTCTCACTTGCTTTCTTTGTTCCTTTCTTTCCTGCTAGGTTGATTGCTTTCTTTATTTCTTTCTTAGCAAATTCTATGCCCATGTGTAAATTCTGTTTGCTTGATTGAACGGGTTGAAGAAAGTGACTGCCACAGTCACCCTTACGAAGTTTCATTCTTTGGAAATTCTTACCTAGGTCTAAATTGCTATTGAATGGACAGAAGAAAGTGAAAAATGAAATCTAGAACAAGGTTCAAAGTGAAATTGTATTGTTTTTCATATTTTAGTTGTACTAGAATGTATTAAGTTATATTGGTTCTAAATTTTTCACATCCTCAGTTGTCGCGTACACAACCAAACATATCTTAAGGAAAAAATAAACCTTTTTTCATTGTAATCCTTAATCAAGCCAATGACTGATATGCCAAGTGGAAGGACTATAGTAGAATGAAGAGGATATAATAATAACTTAATCAGCAACCCCTTCATATCAATTATTAAGCCCACATGGGATTCAAAGTCAGTTTGAAATTGAATCCATATATAGTTCGCTGTCAATGTTACTAGTGCAAATAGGTTGAAGAGTAAACAATAGTCAAAATTAAGTGTATGCACATGTTCCTTTATTTCATGCGCTGAAATTCAATGAAGAACGTGATTTTTGTCTTCCTGTAATGAGGGAAAAGCCAATTAGTTGTCATTTGTCAGTTCCTTATATTAGTATGATTCTTTATTATTAGTTTCTTGTGTTCCGAGCAGTTGCTATTCAGTACAATAGTTCATTTATAACTGCAAGTGATTCATACGATTCCCCTCATGCAACTGATGATTTGCATTTAAGGTTATTCTATTTGCAAAAGGTAATATTGTACCTGCATTTATTGCAGTGAAGAAAGGCCTGGCAATTAGACAATGCCACTCGTGAGTTTGATGCATTGATAACACCAATATGGATTACTACAAGCGTGTGCTAAGAAAAAAAAACAAGTCATGAGTTGGAGTGTTCCTGTGCAAGAAACACTGCATTAACATTACTGAGATCTCCGATAAATCTGAATCTGAATCAGTTAGCCCTTATGGATTTTTGTTGATATTTGATTCCTTCTGTCTCCTGAACTTCCAATATATATTGAGCTAATCTCAGTGGAAAGAAGGTATATCCAAAGACTCAATTGTGTAGAGTCAATCTCAAAGCCTTTCTCTTGTCTGAGAAAATGGAAGTCACCCCTTTTAGCCCAAAATCTCATTCTCATCATCACCAATCTCGCTCAAAGAGCTTGCCCTGTAAACCACACCCTCTTATTCTACAATGCAATCAACACTTGGGAAGTTTAGAGGCTTCAGCTTCAGATGCAACTTCCTCTTCATCATCATTGTTCAGACAAAAATTAACTGGTCTGCAGACTTTGCATGATTCTATTGAAAAGCTGGTTCTACTGCCTCATACTCAAGAAGTCCTAGTCCAAGAGCGTCAAGAGAAGTGGGTAGATGAGCTTTTGGATGGATCTTTAAGGCTCCTAGATGTATGTACTGGTGCAAAGGATGCTCTGCTTCACACAAAGGAATGTGCACGAGAACTTCAATCGATTATGAGAAGAAAGAGGGGAGGTGAAATGGAGGTGGCAGCTGAGGTCAGGAAATTCTTGGCCTCTAGGAAGGTAGTAAAGAAGGCAATCCTCAAAGCATTGGAGAATTTGCAGGCAACTGTGAAGAAAGCAAAATTTTCTCCAAGCAACAAGGACCACCGAACCACAACCTTGGCTAACTTGTTCAAAGATGTGGAAGTAATCACTCTTTCCATATTGGAGTCCCTGATGAACTTCATCTCGGGATCAGCACAACCCAAACCAAGTAAATGGTCTTTGGTTTCCAAACTAATGAACAACAAAAAGGTCACTTCTACACAAGAATCAGATCAGAATGAATTTTCCAATGTGGATGCTGCATTGCAATCGTTTGTGTTTCACATGACAAGAAAGTCTGACCATATCAATAATTTGCAGAACCATTTAAAAGATTTAGAGTCAGTCATTCAAGACTTCGTGGAAGGACTTGAAGCTCTTTTTAAACGTTGTATCAAAATTAGAGTTTCTCTTCTCAACATCCTCAATCACTAGTTGTACAAATCCGTGCCAATGTTTTGTGATTATGTCAATGAAATTGGCTCCTAATTTAGATGATAATCTTTCTCTACCATTTTTTTTGGTTTCATATGTTGTTTATTTCCTCAGTAACTCTTTGTGCATACTTTTTGCAATTTGATGCATTTTCTCTATCAATTTGTAAAGCTATTCCGTTGTGGCTGTAAACTTAGCCTCTGAAGCTTATATGGTTATCACATTTTTTATTTTTACTGCATCCTTTTGTACTGTTAGTCCCATGGTTAAATGACATTGTATCATTGATTTTGTTAATATCCTTCAATAAAGTGCTAAAGGCTCAAACTTCTCAAAGCACTGTGGTTAATAGTGATTATTGTTTAATGGGTGAGAAAGCCAAAGAAACTTTATATCCCTAATATTTTCTTTCTTATCCAATTCCAAATGCGCATTCAAAAACTCTTTTCCAATCAAAGATTGAAGAATACTGCAGCTGCATAAAGCTGTAGATAATTTTAAATGTCAAGTTGTTAAATATACATTTTAATTCAAAACTGTTAGAACAAAGGTGGTTGAAACCTTAAATCCCGGGCAACATAATAAGCTCCACTTGGGAAATAGAATATTCTGTAAAAAAATGTTAATGTATTGAAGCAGAAGAAATTACTACTAACCTCCACTTATGGTTGTTCACGTGTCAATGGAAGCAGAAGAAGATTAATTAACAGGTATTGAGCTGGGGACAATAAACATTGCCACCAAGAAGTAGCCAATATATTGCTATATCTGAAGATGAAGGTTTCTCTTGTCGTGAATCTGTCCTGTCCTGTTGTAGGTAGACAATTTCATAGACTGAAAATCAATTATGTTAGGAAACAGCTCCTCTCATCCTCCAGACAGAAGCCCCCATTACAATGCATTCATCACACAGCATGAACTAGTGTATTGTCAAGATATGCCACTTTGCAAGAATCCATGTGATTCCCAACTCACAAGTAAAAAATTGAGGGATGAGTTGGAAGCAGATGCATAATGGTTAAGATGCTGAGATCCAAATCAAGATCATATAATTGCATACTCATTAGGTGACATTGGAGGAAAAAACAATTCCTCTTGTCTCCCTTATTCTGTTTCTTCATCTGCTATATATAATACAAATGCCTACCACAACAACTCAGGCTTTGAAGCAAACTCTACACATTACCTTCTAAGAAGAAAAAATGGCAGTCATTGAAAAGAGAACACAAAACTCTCTACATCTTCGCAGCAACAGCTTGCCCTCTGCAGCTCACCCTTCTGTATCACAATTTGAGGAGCATTTGCAAAGATTGAGGGGTTCTGAAGCCACTTCTTCATTGTCATCATCTTCAGTGAGCCACAAACTTAACGAGATGCTGGACTTGCATGATTACACTGATAAGTTGCTTCAATTGCCAATTGAACAACAAGTCTTAGCTCGGGAGTGCAATGACAAATGGGTTGATGATGATCTACTAGAAGGGTCTCTTAGGCTCTTAGATATTTGTGGTACTGCTAAAGATTGTCTTCAGCAATCAAAGGAAAGCATGTGTGACTTAATGTCAGTCATCCGAAGAAAGAAAGGTCATGAAACTGGACTCGCGGTTGAAAGTGTGAAATACTTAGCTATGAGGAAGACCATCAAGAAGCAAATTCGAAAGGCCCTGCAGAATTTGAAGCACAAGGACAACAACAACAACACTTCACCCATGCTCAGCTTCTTAAATGAAGCAGAAGCAATCACCCTGAGCTCATTAGAAAATTTGTTACTGTTTATCTCTGGTCCAAAAGGACGCTCAAAGAATAGCAGATGGTCAGCAATCTCCAAGTTGGTGCAGCCAAAAAGGGTTATTTGTGACTCTCAAGAATCAACCATAAATGAATTTGAAAAGGTGGATGCAGCTTTGCAGTCTCTCATCAGTCACAAACCTTCATCTGTTGAGAATTTTCAAAGTCATATGGAAAATTTGGAGCTGTGCATCCAAGATCTAGAGATAGGAGTTGATCACCTATCAAGAAAATTAATTAGAAATAGAGTTTCCCTTCTCAACATCTTCAACCACTAATGATAGAATCTATATGATTTTTGTGCACTCAATTTTCCCCTTTGAGAGTCACACAATTGTACATGAATGTCATATATTTTACTGAATACATATTATTTAAGGATCAAACTATTGTTTCTTCAGCATCTATCTCTTTTGTTCAGTTCCTATGTTTACCCTCAACATCACACCTCAAATGTTTACTAGTAAAACAGTAACTATACTCTTTTTATTTAGTCCACCATTATTTATTTATCATTTGTGAACATGTTACATGCACCCATGCCATGCTGCTACTCACATTTTTTAATCAAGTTTTATTTTTTCTTTCTGGGAAAAACAAAATTAAAGTAGGAGAAGCAACATAAATAATTTTAAACTTCTGCAAATCATGTGCTGAAGGCATATATTGGCTGGTTGTCATGCAACTGCCATTAGGTTGATGTTTAAATCAAAACCTAATGGCTGCACAATGTTTTAAAGTTTCATTTTCTAAGGATAGTAGAAAATAAACTAGTTTTATCATCAAATATGTAACGTGCATGTATATTTATATTGATTAGTTAGTATCTATCTAACACATACACGGACACTTCGACCCATATAATTTCCAAAATATAACATACGGATCAAGATTTATGTCAATTTGTTCATTATTTTTATGAAAAAATAATAATGAAAAAGGGAGCAAGATTTTAGAAAAGGGGTAGTGGCACAGATTATTCAGTCTCTTGCGGATTGAGGAGGGAGGAGGTAAAGGGGTATACAGAGAAAATAGAGAAAAATTAGGTTATTTTTATATTTTAATAAATGGGCATTTTGATCTTTTATCACAATCATGAGGTGTAAGAAGAAATAAAGTAGGTGCACAAAACATTTGTCCAGTCTTTTGGGCCTGGTGGATCCGAATTGGGGATCCATAAAGAATTACGTAAAAAACAATATCAAAATTGAACTTTTCTGATGAGATGAGAGTATTAATCAAAGTTGAATGAAAACTTATAAATGGAACTTTTATGTTTTTCTCAGAACTTTAAAATGGACTCAACCAAACCTTTGGGGTTACAAGGTTATGTATCATAACATAAGATGGAGAAAGGAATATGCCTCACTCTCCAACTAAAGGCTATCTGTACTTAATATTGTCACATTTCAAGTCCCACATCGTTTAGAGTATTAAACAAACTAGACTTTATAAATCTCTGACAAGCATGTCAGTTTGCCGAGCTGGGTAACACCAGCTTGTGACCCAAGTGGGGGCACCAAGGTGATTGAACAAGGCTTTAGCACCAAGTTGGCCTGGAGGTTGCATCTGCAGGCTTGCCCACTCCAAGTTGAGAGTTGAGCCAAGGGAACATTGCGAAGGCATTGGTCTCCTGGTTCCTAGACGAGAGGGCAATGCGTGAGGCTGGTTTCACAGAGCAGCGACTACCTCTGGCTCTTGACAGTGGAGGGATCACAGGCTGCTGCATCTCCAGGCACTAAGCTTGGTGAGCTATCCCTTGAACAATCACTTTTTTTTGTTATGCTGCTGCTGCATTCATGATCTACAAATAGGAGTTGATCACACCTCTCAAGAAAATTCACCAAATACATGATTTTTGTGCACTCAATTTTCCCCCATGAGTGTCACAATTGTACATGAGGATCAAACTATTGTTACTTCAACATCTATCTCTTTGGTGTTGTTTGTTCCTGTGTTTATACCCTCTACATCTCATCTTTCCAACTCCCCTTTTTCTCCTAAAAGTTCACTATTAACATAAATGAAAGTAAAGAGATCATAAAACAGTAAACACTTTTTTTGACTTCTAGAGTCACAGTAGAAAAACAACTGCTCAGCAACATTTTTCTTTTATTCAGTCCACCTATAGATGTTATAGTCTATTACTTATTATTCAATTATACACATGTAACAGGCACCGATACCATGCTTCTAATCGAGTTTCAATTTCTTCTGTCTGGGAAAATTAAAGTTAAAGGATGAAGGTATGTCCTAGCTGCTAAAGCTACAACTTCTATTTGGCCGATTATTAAATCAAAACTATGGCTGCACATGTTCTACAGTTTTATATGCTAAGGATAAAGAAATGTTAGCTGGTTGTATTCGTGTAAAGAGGACAAGTGAATCAGCATATTATCATGAAATATAGTCCATGCTACTCCAAAATAGGAGCTACTAACATTGATTATTTAATATATACGGAATTGGGGACATTAGAAAACATGCAGATGAGAGGCCAATTCACTTCTCCATAGATCCAACACTCGTGCTACTAAAAAAATCAAGTTTATTTTTGCAAATATATTGAGTTGCAGCACTAACATTGAGTTTGATGAGGCCACAAGAGATGCAGCATTTGTTCCCCATGGCCAGCGTGACCTAAGCCTTGTGTTTTAGCCATCTGACAAGTCTACACATGCACACGAGGGGTGACACAATGAAATACATTTTTTTTTCAAAGTAGTTGTTGCAAAGCGTGTGTTGCATAGCATATAAATTAAGAGAAACGAGGTGTCAGGAGATTCCTTGTGGGAGACACTGCATTAACATTAATAAGGTTATGTTTGGATTCAAATCTTGATTAGTTAGCACTCATTGATGTTTTTGTTATTTATGTTGAGCACATGGCACTGGAAGGAAGTTGAATCTACATCTCAATTTTCCATGCATCTCATCATGTGTTCTCTTATTTTGTAGAAAAATGGAAACCTCTTCTACAATCAGTGAACACTAGGCCAAGAAGCCTCTTCTTTAACTCCACTGCTAAACCATAGACTAAAAGGGTTGCAACATCTGCATGAATGTGTTGAAAGTTCGGCTCATTATCCCCTAGTCCAAGAAGCTCTTCTCCATGAACATAAATACCCTTCTGCATGAGGTTTTGGAATGTAGTGAGAAAGACCATCTTCAAAGCCATGGGAAATTTGAAGGATGTTAGGACAACTTCTCTTCTAACATCATAGGCCAACAAACCATGTCACTGATTAGCTTGTCAAAGGGTGTTGAAATAGTCACATTTTCCATGTTTGAATGATTAAATATACAGCAGAGAAGAGTTTTTTCATGTAAAAAGAACAATGAGACTTAATATTTTGACTTGAACCTCATGAAAGGCAAGTATCAATCCAGTTCCTATATATTCTGATCTTAGTTATGATGTTTAAAACTATTCTTCACCTTATATTTTTCTTATTCAATTTTTTAATTTAGATGGTAGCTAGAAGCACAGACCTAACGTTCTTAACCATTAGACAGTTTTGTATTAAATCAATGAGATGCAACACTTCACCTCCCTTCTTTTCTCTCACACATTGCTAGCTTTATTTTAATAAATGGGAACAACGAGTAGTTCAATTATTGTTTCTGCATGAGGGACATGCTCAGAAGTAGTGCAGCCATTGTTTTAGACATCAAGTAGTCCACACGTGCAGTTCAATTACATTATTGAATGCAGGTTCTTTATGGTAGATGATTCTAATTGAAAAAGGTGAATCATCGAAGTGAGAGAGAAAAAAGGAACAAAGTGTTAGTTGGAGAGTTTCCATGTGGGAGACACTTTCCTAACAATTATGTGATCATGTTTAGATCCAAATCTTGATTTGTTAGCACTTATTGATATTAGTTTAAGATGAGATTCCTTGTGTCCTCAACACCCTTTTGTATATATTGAGCATATGGCATTAGCAAGAAGGTAGATCAAAAAACTGAATTCCATTCTCAACATCTAGCCTTCTCTTCTCTTCCCCTGAGGAAAAAAATGGCAACTTCTCAATTGAACACAAAATCCCATTTCCATGCTCGTTCAAACAGCTTGCCCTCTAGATCACACCCACTTATCCTGCAATGCAATGAGCACTTGGACAGGTTAAAGGCTTCCCATGAAACCTCCTCTTCCTCTTCACCCCTTAGCCACAAGCTAGGAGGGTTGCAAGATCTGCATGAATGTGTGGAAAAATTGTTCCAGCTTCCCCTCACTCAAGAAGCACTTCATCGTGAGAGTCAAGAAAAGTGGGTAGATGAGCTTCTGAATGGATCCTTAAGGCTCTTAGATGTGTGCACAACCGCCAAAGACTCTCTACTACACACAAAAGAGTGCATGCGAGAGCTTCAATCAATTATGAGAAGGAAAAAGGGAGGTGAAGTGGAGCTCAGGGCAGAGATTAAGAAGTTCTTGAATTCAAGAAAGGTGGTGAAAAAGGCCATCTCAAAAGCCTTGGCAAATTTGAAGGGTGGTTCTACAAGAAAATGCAGCATGCCACTTGCAAACAAAGATAACCAAACAGTAGCTTTGATTAGTTTATTAGAGAACGTGGAAGTGGTAACTCTATCAACATTTCAGACACTACTTCATTTGATCTCAGGGACTGCACAATCAAAGTCTAGCAGCTGGATTTTGGTTTCCAAGCTGATGCAGACGAAGAAAGTAGGATGCTCAAAGTTGGCAGATGAACGTGAATTTGCCCAACTTGATGAAGCATTGCAATCCTGCATGTTTTCCCAAACAAGTAAAATTGAAAACATGAGTAATCTGCAAAACCAAATGGAGAAAGTGGAGTCGCTTGTTCAAGATCTTGAAGAAGGTTTTGAATTTCTGTTTAGGCGTTTGATAAAGACCAGAGTTTCCCTTCTTAACATCCTCAATCACTAGTTAACATTATTAGACCATCAAATTTTGTAATGTATATGTATAGAGAGAGATAAATAGAAACATTTTACTCAAATTTTGTTTGCAATGATCATTTTGACAATCATGTTATTTCGTTACAACACTTTGAGTACTCAAATTTTATTGCTACTAACACTCCTACATATCAAGGTCTATCTATTAAGTAGTTTAAAGAAGCAATTACCATTATATCACGAATCACATTCCAATATCTTTTAAATTTGGTTCACATTTTTTTTTAATATCCCATCGACTAAAAATAAAAATATTACATAGTATATAAGTGAACATAAATCTAAGTTTATAAGTTGATTTTATCATGTTGATTTAGACTTAAATTTTTTCTTCTTATTCTAAGTATTGTAATCAAATATATCATGCTATCCCAAATTTTTCTATCTCATCTTTCACTACTTTCAACCCATCTATTACTATTAAATTTAAAGTAAGGACTCGTCTTTCAATAAGATCTTCAACAACCCCTTATTTTTAATTTTCTCAATTAAATGACCATAATTATTTAAAGTGATGATGAATAATTTTGTATTAATGTTACAATTTATCAAACTTCCAATAAGGAACACTATCATAAATCAACCAGATTTGCATTCAAATGCATCTTACTATAAAAGTAAATCATATAATACCCAATATCAAATATAATTAGGAAACTTATAAGCATTTATATTATTACCTCAAAATACGACTTTGTAATGTACAAGAGTATCATATAATAATGAATGTCATCATTAAAAGAAAATCATTAAATTGTAATTAATTTTAGAGATAAATATAATTAGTTACTATTGGAA
>Ga0123341_1001190_pt1 | contig 18879 bp, 14 predicted proteins | sample Turbeapinknodule_FD_89959 | JGI IMG/M metagenome (GOLD analysis project Ga0123341, IMG submission 89959) | Root nodule microbial communities of legume samples collected from Mexico - Turtle bean Mexico pink nodule | ecosystem: Host-associated > Plants > Roots > Nodule | place: Mexico: Nepantla...
ATAATGAACTTTATGCTCTTGTTAGAGCCTTGCAAAATTGGCAACACTACCTTTTTCCAAAGGAGTTTGTGATACATAGTGATCATGAATCTCTTAAATATTTGAAAGGCCAAAGCAAGCTTAATAAGAGACATGCCAAGTGGATGGAGTTCCTTGAGCAATTTCCTTATGTGATCAAACGTAAGCAAGGTAATGTAAATGTGGTTGTGAATGCTCTTTCAAAAAGATATACCTTGCTAAATGTTTTGGATTTTTAATACTTAGGTTTTGATCACATAAAGGAAACCTATAAAGATGACCTTGATTTCTCTCTTATCTATCAAGAATGTTCTAAAGGAGGACACAAATACTTTTTCATACATGATGGTTTCCTTTTCAAAGGAAAAAGACTTTGTGTTCCCCAAGTATCTTTAAGACAATCTCTTGTTAGAGAAGCATATGAGGGTGGACTTATGGGACACTTTTGGGTAGTTAAGACTTTAGATACATTGCATGAACATTTCTTTTGGCCCCACATGCACAAATCCGTACATAGCTTCTGTGATAAATGCATAGCATGTAGGAAGGCTAAATCTAAAGTGCAACCCCGTGATTTATATACCCCTCTTCATATCCCTAATATGCCTTGGGTAGATATTTCAATGGATTTTATTCTAGGTTTTCCCAAGACACCTCAGGGTATGGATTCTACCTTTGTGGTAGTGGAATGCTTTTCTAAAATGGCTCACTTTATTCCATGCCACAAAGTAGATGATGCTTGTTTTATTGCAAATCTCTTCTTTAAGGAAGTAGTTCGTTTGCATGGGCTTCCTAGAAGTATTGTATCTGAAAAAGATTCAAAGTTCTTAAGCCACTTTTGGAGGACTTTGTGAGAAAAAATGGGAACTAAACTCTTGTTTTCTACTACTTGTCATCCCCAAACTGATGGTCAAACTAAAGTGGTTAATAGAACTCTGGGTCAAATGTTAAGATGCCTTATTTCCGGGAACCCAAGGGTGTGGGAAAATTTACTACCTCATATTGAATTTTCCTATAATAGAGTAGTAAATTCATCCACTGCCCACACTCCTTTTGAGGTTGTTTATGGGTTAAATCCCCTCACACCTCTTGACTTTCTTCCAATTCCTATACTTGATGAGGTGTTGTGCAAGGATGGTTTTGAAAAAGCTTCTTTTATTAAAGACCTGCACAATCACATCAAGCTACAAATTGAAAGAAGGGTAGACAAGTATGCTGAACTTGCCAACAAGAGGCGCAAGGCATTAATCTTTGAACCCGGGGATTGGGTTTGGCTACACTTGAGGAAGGATAGATTCCCTACTCAAAGGAAGTCAAAACTTATGCCACGCGGTAATGGTCCTTTTCAGGTCATCAAAAGGATTAATGATAATGCCTATGAGTTAGATATGTCTTATACATACCTTGGTAGTCATTCTTTTAATATCAGTGATCTAACCCCTTTCTCTATAGGTCTTCCAAATTCGTGGACGAATTCTCTCCCACCCGGGGAGCATGATGAGGATTTGAAGTTTCACTCCATACTATTGGCTCTATTAGCATTTCTCAGCAAAGAGAAAATTTGGTAAACTATTTTTGTCCTTTACATAATTGTATTCTTTATTCCATTTATATATATATTCATAAACCTTTTTGTTTTTCTTATGCATCTTTTCATTTATAAATTAGTATTTTTTGTTCACCTTGTTTTAGACAAAGTTGAATGGAAAACCTCCTACCCCATCAGAGTTGTTTTGTCATACACACCAATGAAAAGACAAAACACGAGAAAATTAAAGATTAACACATATGGATGTAAGTCACAAATAAATATGATGTGTTATTTGTCTAACATATTTGTATTGGTATTTTTTTTAAAAAAATTCTCAATGTATTACCATTTTTATTTTGATGTTCATCGGCAGAGTTTACCTATGAATGGAAAGAAGCATCCCAATCAATATATAATATAGGAGTGTCTCCACATGATGAATTACAACTTTGGTGTAAATTTGTTGGAATTAACAAAGGCAATGTGTATGGGCTTGGATCTGAGTCAACCAAAGCAATTGGGAGACAATCCTATCATGATTCCACATCTTCGTCTGTGCAGGTCATGAAGGAGGACATTCAAAAGTTAAAAAAAAAAAAATTACTTGTTCTTGAAACTGAAAGGGATGCCCTTCGTGATAGAATGTTAAACAATGAGAAAGAAATTCAGCAAAATAACAAAATGTTGCATCTGTTGATGGAGAAAATGGACTTTCAACCTCTTCTATGAATTGAAACTTTATGCTCCTTACCTTACTTAGATTTTATGTTTTTAATGTTATTGTATTATTTTCATTGAATCTTAGTTATGTAACAACACTATTGACTTTTTTGGATGCTTGTATTACTTAAAAATATGTTTATGTAAAACTAGTGTTATTGTGATTAAATTGTATTTTACAAAGCATCTATCAAGTTTATATTTATTTGAAAAAAAGAAATTCAAAATAATATAGAATTACTAACCGATTTAGTGACAAAATCAAGATTTTAAAATTGGTCACTATTTTAGTTACTGATTTTGGTTAGAGATTCAGTCACAGATTCAGTTATAGATTTCAGTCACAAATTTCAATCATTGTTTTCTGTCACTAAATCATTCACTATGCATCAATCACCAAGACAATAGTGATTGATTTTGGTTGATTACTAAATCAGACACTAATTAAAATAGTGACCAATTTTGGTCATTTAGTGATTGATTTTTTTATTACTATTTATGGTTTTTCTTGTAGTGTGTGTTAAAATTGCAAGACATTTTGGTAATATTAACTACAAAAGATGTGGTGAAATGAACCAAGAAGTGAAAAAAGTTGTAGATAGGTAAATGCAAAGGGTGGAAATGAAACACAGATAGAGAGGACTTACATCTATAACTGAAGTATTTTCGACACATACCCCTACCCTTAACCTACAATTTGCATCAATGACATCTTATAGAATTATGTTATACAAATGTTATTTTTATTGTGTAATCAAATATATACTGGAAGTGAATGTTATGGTGAGATGACATTTTATATTTGAATGAATGAATAAAAAAATTATGTTCATATTAAGTATCTTATTTCCAATCTTTTATGCCTGAGATATTAAGAGTCTTATTTCTAACATGTTTGAAATAATATATAAATAAAGAAAATTTTACAAATAGAACATAGTTATATTACTTCAAACTTGTGAGGATACATATTTAATTGCTCATGGATCAATACACATTTTTCTAAATTTGACAACTTAAAACTTAATACAAAAGAAACCATATCATCTACAATCTAAAACCTAACTTAATACATTAAAATTAATTATCTTCCACATTATAAAACCCAACCAACCAACTACTCAACCCAACCCAACCCAACTTACAAGTTATAAAAATTGTATGTGGGACTCTATCTTGGTAGAGGTTTTTTTTTGCAATGAGATCTCTTCAGGCTTTAGATCCTTATGTAATAAGATGATAGTCAAATAGATACCCAATAGTAGGACTTTGCAATGGTATAACTTGAGTTATACATGATCATTTTGTTTGTTCATAGGTATTATTCTCGTCTAAAATATGCTTGGATAAACAATTGGTGGAAGAATTGGTAGTTATTTTGTTGTTATTTTTTGTATCCAGCTATTTTTATCGTTTTGGTAGGAGGCTGGTATGTTGTTTTGGTTTTGCTAGGTATCTTTTTGTATAAGGGTTGAAACACCCTTAAGTATTCCCTATAATCTAATTTATTTTTTGCTGATAAAAAACTCGACATTCTCTTTTTGACAATCAATACAAAAAACAAACAATAACACAATTATAATAATTTCTCAATAATAGTGAATCTTCTTCCAAAATTTATATGACATTTTTTCTTTCTATGATCTTTCGAAGAAAATATTAATATTTTTGTTCTTAGGACAAGTAAGATCAAACTTTACTTTGATCTATATAAAGAAAAAGCATAAAAATAATCATTAAATCAATAAAATAATAACAAAGATTAATAAGGAAACTGATTTTTGTCTCTAATTCAAACTTTAGACCTTCTATTACTTGTAGTAAGGAAACTATTGGAATAGTCCCTACCAATTTTTTTTACATAACAAACAAATTATTAACATGAACTGTATTCGTAAATCAAAATAATTTCAAAAATGTCACCACGTTTTTTACGAAAGCGGGTAGCGCAAAAGCCGCACTAAATAAAGAGTATCCTTTTCTTCTTTTTGCACTAGTGTGTATTATAATATTATAACATCTACATTAACGATAAGTCATCATGAAATATTTTAATATCCTAGTCCACTAGAAATTCACTTGTTACCTCAAAAGAAACTGAAACTAACACATTCTAATAGTTTTCTTATTACAAATATCCAATAGATCTAAAGTTTAGACTAGAAGAAAAACCATATAAAAATACAAAAGACAAAAGAAATATATTTAATCATTAAAAAAACACTTCTCCATTATTCTCACATTTTATAAAGAGTAATAAATTCAATTTTTTTTATTTTATGAAAAGAGAATGTAAAACAAGAATTAATAATTCAAGTTTAAAATAATAATTTTAAATTTAACCTGCAAATGAATTGTCTACCTTTTTCTTTGCATGCGCATATGAATTGTCGGGAGATTGTATATGAATATAACACACACACATATATATATATATATATATATATATATATATATATATATATATTATATAATTTATTCAATTCGAATTCTATGAAGTTATTCTATACATATAGAATCCAAATGTACTAACCAATAATCCCATGTGATTTTGTATTAGATCCATTATTAATAGGACCCACATATATTCAATTCTACATGTCGTTATTACGTATGCTAGATAAATAAACTTAAAAAAGAAACTTAGAAGGTTGATAATGATTTATTTCTTTTAATTTTCTTCCTTTTTAATTTGAAATGCATTTGATTGAAGAAATATTTTAAATTATAAAATAATTATTTTATCATTATAATGTACTACTTTCTCTATTATAACATAATAGTTTAAGAATACTAGATAATTCTGATAATAATAATATGGTTAAGTATTGACTTGATTATTATTTTTATTGTAATCTTGATTTACACATGCATATACAATTTTGTTTTTAAACAATTAATATAAATTGTGAGTAACTTATCTTGAATAAAAAAAGAGTTGTTTAGATGGTCTAAGGATTATAACGCACTTAATAAAGGAATTTATTACAAACATAATTAACTTATTTCTACTTGTAAAGTCATTCATAATCACTTTATAAATTTTAATTCATCATTCAAATACTCTCTCTCTATTATATATATTCTGATATTTGAATAAATATTTGCAATAACTATCCTTATGTAAAATATGGTTTATTATGCAATGATATAAAAGAAAATATATTATTGTGATATTATCTTGCATAAATGTTTCAATTATTAAGAAGAAAATGAAACACGATCTTTCGTAAGAAAACTCAAATAATTAATTTAGAGAGATTGAGTGTGATTACACTTTATAAAAGTATGTTTACTAATAAAAGAAAATCCAAACTAAGGATAAGGATAATATGAAGATGGTCCTTTTCAAATAATAGAGAAAACAAATGGTTTTTATTGTAGTTTCCATATGCCAGACACAATAATTATAATTCTTTATCTATTGGACACTTTTATTCATTTAGGTTTCTAATCTTTGAATCAAAAATATAGAAAAAGGGTACAATATACATCAATTAATCAGGTATTTTTTTTCTAATAAAGATATTTTATCTAACTGTTTGTTCATCAAATCAACAAACATCTTCCCTCAATCTAAAACACATCGAAGAGCTTGTTAAAGAAAAACACTTACGACAAAAATTATAGAATATGGGTTCCAACGTATGTGGTTTAAGGATGTTGGGAATTTCAAAGAGAAAGAAAGTTACATAAAAACCACTCAAAACTTATTTCATTCATCACCGTCACTAGGGCAGAAAAGGGGTATTACGATATTTATAAATGTCAATTCAAACGGTCTAATGACAATTTTATAAATAAAGGCAACTTATAAGTGATAATTATAATTAAAATCGTCGCCAATTGAAAAATAGAAGATATAAACGATGATTTTGCAGTAGAATTGTTGTATATTCGTTGCATATGGACGACAATTTTAGGGGAAATCGTCACCTATACTTGAATATTCAATATAGATGACAGTTATGACCTAATAATTGTCGTTTCTCTTCCGCTGCTGGTTTATCTTCTCTTTATTGCTTCACTTCACTCATCATTGCTTCATTGCTCGTTATCTTTGCTCCGTATTGTGGTTTTTTAGATTTTAATGCTTTACGTGGTTTGTTCATTCCATTTTGTCCACGTTCGAAGGTCTCTTCTTCTCGCTTCTTCGCGTTCCCGCTGCCCTAGACTACCTTGGAAGTTCCTTACAGCTCCTCCATGGTCCTTACAATTCCTCCACGATCCCTTTATAGCTTCTCCACAGCCCTTACTCCTCACTTATTGGGTTAGTGATGACTATTTTACGACAAATGTACCGTGTCGGAAGTAATAATTTTTCCCTAAGGACGGATATCAAACAATTAAATTCTCAAGTATAATTTTTCACTAAATAGAAAACAATATAATAAATTTTGTTGAAAGTTTGTTGTGTATGAGATTGCAAGAATGTAAATAAATCAAAGTAAAGAGTTGTTGATTCATTTAAGAAAATTGGGACTGGGGTTCATCATTCTCACTTATTTTAATTTTGAAAAGCATGTAATATTCTATCTTCGATTAATATTGATGCTCATACAAAATTCATTTATATCGATTCCTCGCATATTTATTGTTCTCGTCGGTTGACTTGGTTGTCGGTTGACTCGCACGACAACTCTAGGCCCCGCATGTCTCCTCCTTCTCTTGCACTTCTCTTGGTTGAAGAATGTTGTACCTGTAGAGACAAAAGGGCGCCCTGGCGACCGTTTGCACTCCGACGCTCAAGTCAGTACTGGGGCAAAGAAACAGTAAGTGAATAAAGTAGTTTCAGTCTTAGAAACCGTGTACCTTGCTAGAGTTCTTACCACCCTTTATATAGGTTGTAACTAGGGTTACTTCTGTTCTGTTACTCATATCTAGGGTTCCTGGGGGAACGTCTCTGCGCTGCTATTACACAATCTTAGTGTAATCTAGTGCCTAAGACTTCCCTTTTCTGGAGTGCGTAGCCTAACAGTATGGCCGCCAAGGTGCCAACTCATGCACGAGCGCCGCGGGACCATCTGTTCTATGGGTGCCCTAAGTATTCACGTGTCATGCATGCAATCTTCCCTTGGAAACCCTAACCCTAACGGGCTTAGGCTTTTTCCAAGGAATACTTACTTGTGTCGTGCCCGAATGCGCTATACACACCACCTGCATAGATCCCTCGTGACTTAGGTCTTTCTCTTATATCTGGGTATTTAACTGGTAACTGATGTGATTTCTGGGGCCCACCTTACGTGACCCATCATTACTGCCAGACCACCGATGTCCGATGTCTCTCTTTGGTGTCGAGGTCCGAGGACTGGCCAATACATTTATAAAAATTCCTTATCGTTACAAATAGATGATAACAATTAACATTTCAAATTTATTCTTAACATTCAAATATCTTAAGCATTATCATTTAGATCAGATGCTTAGAAGTACTTTTCAATCAAATCTAAGGATCAAAATCATGATAAAACAAATGTTAAGAATAAAATGACAATACCAATCTTCAATCAATCAAGAATAGAGTATTATGTTTTGAGTTCTACTAACTGATAAATGTCATATTTCAGTAATATTTCATCTTAAAAGATAGACACTTATGAATATTATTGATAAAATAACTAATTGAAAAGGCCCAAGCACCAACTCAATTGAAAGCCCACCAAAGTGTCAAATTGGGCCAATCACTAGAGCCATGGCTAAGAAGCTTCAAGAAGATTGGAATATTGCCACTGATGGCAGAGAAACCTACCTATACATGCTCAAGATGCCATAGACTCTAGTGTAGGGTAGCATTTAAATTCTTATCAAAATTAGCATAGGAAATTTCTTTTGTAATTTTGTTAAAATGAAGATTGGTACCTAAAATACCAACCTAGGTTTAATTAGAGTTTCCTAAACCTCTAATTAAACTTAGGTCGGTCCAAAGCTAGCCCAATTGGAGCGCAAGTTCTAGAATCCTTGCACATTCTAGATCCTTGAACATGCCTTCCATGTGCTTCCATTTTAGGCGCCAATTACCTTTAGTGTAGTTTGAATTTCCCTCTCTTTTACCTTGATGTAAGCTGGCCCTCACTTGCTATTTTAGGAGTGGTTTGGCTCATGTTTTCACAAGATTAATATACTAGTGAATTGCTGCCAAATTTGAGCCAATTTCACTTCTTGTCTAGAACCTCCCATGGTTAGACTATTGATCTTCAATTCTCACCTTACCAAAGGGAGATGGCCTCACCACTCTCATTCCCTACATGGCATGCACCTCCAAGTCCACCACACCTCTTAGGAGGGCCTTGTTCGTCATCCTCCATTAAGCTTCCGCCGATTCACCAACAAAAACTCCAATCATGAAGGCACATCTCCATCAATAACTATAATATAAACCCTAATTTATGAATTTAAACGTTTTTTCATATTTTGTGATTATAATTTGAATAAGAACGATTTATTCCCAAATTTGTATTAATTTCAGGATTTTAGGTATGAATGGAGATGAAATGGAAAAAGGAGAATAGAAAAAGATAAAAAGGGAAAGCTAGAACGCTCCAACACTCGTCCAAGCCAGAAGCTCCCAGAGGATCTCGCCCAAGTGAGTCCAATTTCACCTAGGCGAGATCACTCCAGTGACTTTGGGTTTGTTTTCGTCCAACTCGCCCAGGCGAGCCCAATCACGCCCAAGCGAGAAGTCACTTATCCCAAGCCCAACTAGGTTAAATATGAGGCGTGAGGCACAACCCTAGACATCAATTGGGAGAATAGGAGGTGATGATAGAAAGCCCTAGACGACGCAATCGTCAAGGAGAAACAACATGGATCTTCTTTTCTTTCTTTCCATGCCTGTAATGACCAACATGAGTTGTTAATTTTACACTTTGGGATTGTGAGTAATATGTTCAAACGCTTATGTATGGAGGTGATATTTAAATATAATATTTTGTTCTTGATTGATGATGTTTGTTTACCATGATCAAGATTCTTAGATTTGACTGGAAAGTACTTCTAAGTTTTTGACCCAAATGATAATGCTTAACATATTTGAATGTTAGGAATACATTTAAAATGTTAATTGGTATCAACATCTAATCATAATGCTAAGGAGTTTTTATAAATATGCAAGGAATCTATATTTAGGAGACTCTTTTAATAATTTTATATGCGAGGAATCGATATAAATGACTTTTATATGGGCATCAACATCAATGAAAATATAGAATACTACTATGCTATACAAAATACAAAAGAGTAACCTGGAAGTTGTTGCAACAAAGGGGTCGTCCACCTTGAAAGAAACAGGCATCAAGCTATATAACGTTAAACACGCGCTTATTGGGAGGCAACGCAGTACATATTTTTAGTTTTATGATGATTTTTTATTTTTGTTTTTATTTTTACTTCTAAAACCTTGTTTTTATGCAGAGAAACTCGCTCAGGCGTCATATGAATCGCCTAGGCAAGTTTGACAACATACAAAAGAGTAACCTAGAAGTTTTTGCAACAAAAGGGTCGTCCACCTTGAAAGAAATAGGTGTCAAGTTATATGACGTTAAACAAGTGCCTATTGGGAGGCAACCCAGTACATATTTTAGTTTTATTATGATTTTTTATTTTTACTTCTAAAACCTTGTTTTTATGCAGAGAAACTGCTCAGGCGTCATATGAATCGCCTAGGCATAAACTCAATATTTTTTGCAGGAAAAGTCGCTCAGGTGTAGTATATCTCGCCTAAGCGAGTTTGACGACATAAATTCAACATTTTTTGTAGGGAAACTCGCCCAGGTGTAGTATATCTCGCCTAGGCGAGTTAAAAAAAATATCTGGAGTAATATCTCCCAAGCGAGACAAATCTTGCTTAGACGAGATTCTACTTACACAATCTCGCTTGAGCAAGACATATAGTTGCTTGAGCGAGTTTGACGGTCCAAAAATGAGAAATTCAAGGCAACTCAACCCCTACATGCCTCCAAATCAATTTGAAGCTTATGTAGCTTGGTATGGGGACATGTTCTATTCTTCAAAGGGGGCAAATCCAACAAATGAAGCAGGGTCATCTACAACTGTAGATGAAGACTTTAATACAAAGTTGGATGACTTCCTAGGAAGAGAGGATTGAGCAAAACTATGGTTTTATTTTTTTAGTTTTTTTTTTCTTTTCAGTTATTTAAATTTTGTTTTATTTTTTATTTCGGTTTATTTGTTTATTTTGTTATTTTGTTTTAAATGGCTTGTATTGATATTCTTCAATATTTTTCTTTGCTTATTTTTTTATTTTTATGTCTTGAATTATTTTTCTTGAATCATTTTCAGTTTTAATTAAAATTTTGAGTAGTTTTCTGGTTTTATTTTTCTTAAATAAATAAGAACTGCAATATTAAATTTGAATTGTGGAAAAAAGGACCTTGTGTTTAAATATTAAATAGTGATATGAATTAGGTACATATTAGAAAAGAAAATAAGAAGAATCGAGTCAATCGGTAGGAACATTTGGCGCCCCACCGTAGGGCACGATACAAAACACTGTCCCACCAGCAAGAACCAGGAAGGTCCAAGAGATGAGAAGCACGAGGCAATGACCTGCTGCACCAAACGGGGGTGAGGTTATGGAGATGATGCGAGCCCTTCAGGAGGAAGTGGTCGTGTCAAGAGCAAATCAAGAAAGCATCCAGGCTAATTTGGTAGCGTTGCAAGCCATGAAAGAGGAGCTGCGCAGAAACTTGCAAACCCACACGACTGAGCGTGAGGGTGCAGAGCAGGGGCATGTGACGCCACCCAGAGAATTCCCAACACCATTCTCGACAGAGATTGTGGAGGTAGTGATACCAGCCACACTCGTGGGGCCCAAGGTAACCTTCACCGGGACGAAAGACCCGAAGGCCCACCTTGCGGCCTTCCATACACAAATGATGTTGTTGGGGCTCCGATGCGGTGTGATGCAAGCTGTTCATGATCACTTGGCAGGAACAGCGATGGAGTGGTTCATGAGCCTCCCTGATGGCCATGTAACGTTGTTCCCGCAACTCACAAAGTTGTTCAGGGCACAATACCTCGCGAATCGAGCCCCGGTCAGTCTCCTACGACCTCTTTGATGTAAAACAGTATCAAGGAGAGTCTTTGAAGGAGTTCATCCACTGTTTCGAAGCGCAAGTGGTGAGGTTGAACCTCACAGAAGAAAAGATGATGGTGCACGCGTTTAGGAAGGGCATCGTGTCGGGACCCTTCAGCGAGTCACTCATCCGGAACCACCCCAAGACCTTCGCCGAGATAAAGCGTCGCGCGGTGGCCCACATTATGGTGGAGGAAGAACTTAGTGAAAAGCACACATGCGTGGTCCCCACGCGGCCACGCGCACCAGGTCGCCCTCAAACCCTAAGGGTCCACGAGGCAACGACAGAGATGAAGGCCCCCGTGAAGTAGCAGCCCTATCAAAGGCCTAATACGAGGGGGTGCGGGAGAGATAACGTGCCGCTAAGGCATGACTTGATAGTAGTATTGAAAGACCTCATCGCTATCCCAAACATAGCAGAGAGATTGAAGGTGCCTCCCAAGACCGACAAGAAGCTCGGGCCCAATAAGAACGCATGGTGTGAGTTCCACCAAGCATACGACCACCCCATACGCAATTGCTTAGAGCTGGGACATCAACTAGATGAACTGGTGAAGAACGATCTCCTAAGAGATTATCTGCAAGAAAAACAGGGGACCGAGGACGTGGCGACAACAGGAGGTGGCCCGGGGCACGAAGTCCTTGTACACGGTGAGGTCCACGCCATCGTAGGAGGGTTCTCAGATGGAGGTTGTACCGCTTCTCAACGAAGGAGATACGCACAAACAATGATGTCGGTAGAAGCACAGAGAACCGACGACGCCTTCGATGTAGACCTGGTCTTCACTAAGGCCGACCTAGAGGACGTTGTCCCCCATGACAACGATCCAGTGGTGATCTCAATGGTAACCGTGGGAAGGAAGGTGCACCGCGTGCTAGCAGATTAGGGAAGCTCAGCAGACGTAATGTTCTGGACGACTTTCAACAAGCTACAACTATCCCCTGACATGCTAAGGCCTTATGGCGGCAGTCTTTACGGTTTCGCAGGAGACCAGGTAGAGGTGCGGGGATACTTGGAGCTGAGGACCACCTTCACAGATGGTACCGCGTCACGAATGGAGAGCATCAGGTACTTTGTCGTTAACGCCTTCTCTACTTATAACATGTTGTTGGGCAGACCAACGCTGAATAGGTTAGGGAAGGTGCCGTCGACAAGGCACATGAAGATGAAGTTACCAGACCTGACAGGAAAGGTGATTACCATCAAGTCAAATCAGAAGGATGCCAAGCGATGCTACGAGAATAGCCTCAAAGCAAGGCGAGGGGTGTCTATGGTCACTGATGGACCATCGTACATTGAGAGAATCCCCTGCCCAAGATCAGTCGCTCTAAACTTGACGAGGCCATAGCAGAAATCGCTCGCAGGACCAAATCTGATCCGTTTGGCAACCCTGGGGAAAGAGAGGTTGGAGAGAGAATCTCCAACTTAAGCAACATTCCGGTTGAGAAGACTGTAGAGTCCAGAACCGGGATAACCAGTGATGATCAACTAGGCGATCGGTTCGGCCCCCAAACAAAGGCAGGGTCAGTTTCAAGGTCTTACGCCTAGGAGAAGCAGAGTACGCTAAGAGCCTGGAGAGAAACTTCAAGTACCATCGCACCCGCTCTCCCCCGTGTGGACCAATTCCCTCAGGAAAACAAAGATCTTTGGGGATGAAGCACGCAGGTTTAGGCGTTGAAGCAAGGCTCGATTCCTCATACACGGAACATAGCCAACTACAAGTTTATTTCAGTTAAACAGGAATATTGTACGTGGTATTAGAGGACACTATTTTTCCCTTACAAGGGTTTTTTAATAAGGTCCCCAGATAATTGAAGTATTTTTCCCGAGTTATGTACAATTCAGTTAAGAACTTGTTTTCCTTGCGTTAGAGGTCTTGTGAGCGGAGAGGTAGGTTCGTAGAGAACACCTCCCCTCTCGAGTGAAAGCGCCAAGGTTGAACGAAATAGTTCGTCAGTTAAATCCTCCTCGCCGTCGAGCGAAGCTGAGGTCAGTTAAGAACTTGTTTTCCTTGCGTTAGAGGTCTTGTGAGCGGAGAGGTAGGTTCGTAGAGAACACCTCCCCTCTCGAGTGAAAGCGCTAAGGTTGAACGAAATAGTTCGCCAGTTAAATCCTCCTCACCGTCGAGCGAAGCTGAGGTCAGTTAATAAATAAATCCTCCTCGCCCTCGAGCGAAGCAGAGGTGAGTTAAGCATTTGTTTTCCTCGCGTTAGAAGTTTCGTAGGCGGAGAGGTAGGTTCGTAGAGAACACCTCTTGATGGAAGAGGCCCCAGCAACCAAAAGAGCGTCTAGGACCAACCTTGCATGAAGGGCAACCACAAGAGCGTCTAGGACCAACCTTGCATGAAAAGCAACCAAAAGAGCGTCTAGGACCAACCTTGCATGAAAAGCAACCAAAAGAGCGTCTAGAACCAACCTTGCATGAAGGGCACCCACAAGAGCATCTAGGACCAACAAGGTCCATGACCAAGAGAGTTGATGTTCCAAGAAGGCCCATCAAGCATTAACATAGTTGTATTTGTGGTGCAAATAGCATAGCATTGTGAACCTTGTTTAATTTTTGCAAATTAGGATTAAAATTAGATTACCTAGATTAGTTACGGTTTCTAGAACCTACCACACTAATCTAGGCCTGCCATGTGAAGGCTAGGTGGCCATGTGCTCCCATGTGCCATGTGCTCCATGTGCTTCCATGTGCTCACACTTACATGTAATTTGGCTAGCATTTCATTTGTATTTGGCTCTTCAATTTCCAGCCCTCCAATCCTATATAAGGAGGTGCTTGGCTCTCATTTTGGTAAGATTAATTTGAGTATTGTTATGCTGCCAAACTTGAGCCATACATACTCCATTTGCCTACAATCTCTCTAGATTTAGGTTATTGATCTTCAACCCATTCACCCACCAAAAAGGGCTAGCTGAACCTCCCTCACATCTCTACTATTCCTGCACCTACAAGGCCACCATACCTCCTAGGAGGGCCTTGATCCACCACCAATCCTTCCAAGCTTCTGCCACCACCCAAAAATCACAAAAGAGAAGAGCTCAATGTCATCACCTCCCCTCTCGAGTGAGAGCACTAAGGTTAAACGTAATGGTTATCAGTTAAATCCTCCTCGCCCTCGAGTGAAGCTGAAGTCAGTTAATAGTTAAATCCTCATCGCCCTCGAGCGAAGCTAAGGTCAGTTATCAGTTAAAACCCCTTCGCCCTCGAGCGAAGCTGAGGTCAGTTAAGAATTAATTTCTCTTGCGCTAGAAGTCTTACGAGCAAAGAGGTAGGTTCGTAGAGGACACCTCCCCTTGTGAGTGAAAGTGCCAAGGAAAAATGAGATAATTTGACAGATAAAACCTCTGCGCCTTTGAGCGAAGACGAGGACAGTTAAGAGTTTGATTCCCTTGCGAAGAACGCTAAGGCGGAACAACCCAGTTCACAGTGAAAACCTCCCCTCACGATAAGGGGAACATGCAACAGAACATCCAAGGAAATATCGTGGCGCCAGGCACCACGACAAGAGCAGTTGTAAGAATCAAAATACAGTTCAACATATAGAATTGAAGCAGATATGGGTTCAGACAGTAAAAGTAGCAAGCAGATAAAAGAGTTTGTGCATCAATACAAGTCAAGGAAAGACCCTGGTTACAATCTTCCCATTATCAACCAAGTTCGACGTGGAAAAGGGTGTAGTGTCCACTTCTGGATGCACACAAGCAACTTGAGCGAGAGCATCCTTGAAACCCTCGTCGTAAACATCCTGGACGTCTCCAGTCAGGTCAGCCTCAGCTTCCTCAAACCTTTTGGCTTGCTGACGAAACTCGGCTTTCGCCCGATCCAGTTGCACCTCAAGGTTGGTGGACCTTCGTTCAAGCCCCGTAATCTTGGCTTTGGACTCCTCCTCAGCCTCTTCCAACTCAAAGACTCTATCCCGCAGGGACAGAACTCTCGCCTCCAGCATAGTAACCTCTTGGCGCTTGGCGTGGAGAAGCTTCGAGAAGTGGACCAACTCTTATCTCAGAGTCGCCTCGCGGGCAGCAAATGAGCGAGCTGTCGAGGAGTCCCCAGATTCGGCTCTGGACAATAGGACGTTGAATTGAGCAAGAAGTTCCCTAAAGTCGAAACCTAGTTTCTCCCTGGCGACAGCATCATCCAGGTCTACAGTCACCTCTTGCTGAAAGCCCTTGATGGCATGTTTAAGGGCAAAGGGCAGTTCGGAGGCAGAAGGAGTAGAGGCACCAGTCCCACCAAGATCAAGGAGCAGAGAAGCATCGGTCGTGCGACCCCGGGGGGAAACAAAGCGACCGGAGGAAGATGAAGAAGAAACCACCACCGGCGTAGCTTTGGGTTTCTTGTAGATTGGCCCTTCAGCAGAATCCTCGTCTGACTCAATCACCACGACTTTACCTCAACAAGAGAGGGAAGTGGGAGACGGTTGGGCGACGGGAAGAGGGACCGAAACCCCAGGATTGGAGGGAACAAGTGAAGACGCAACGGTGGCGAGGGCGCGGGCATACTGAAGAGAAGTGCCCACGTCCCTAGAAAACTCGTGAAGACGAGTGAGAATATCAGTTAACTTGGCCCGTTTTTCCTCGGTTAAACCCATGCCTACACACAAAGTTCAAGAGATGTGGAGATATAAACCATGCAAATGTGCCAAAGAAAAGCACGAACACGATGTTACGGTGACAAGAAACAGCACCTCCTAGAGTTCAGGGGTTCTTGAATCATAAGGAAACCCTTAAACAAAGAGTAATCGATACGAAGATTAAAGCAAATAGGAAGTTATCCAGAACCAGTAAATAGCGGTGAATGAGAGTAAGCGTTCATACCTTCAGACGATAGCGAATGAAAATGGAAACACGCAGAGGAAGTGTGAAAATGCTTGGGGAAGAAGACGAAATGATAAAGGTTTCGGAGAATGATGTAACAAAAGATTAGACGCGCGCGTTTTCCAGAAGTTTAAAAGCAAACGAAGAAGCGTAAGCGACGTTAAACCCTAGCCGTCGATCAAGACACACAGATAAGACAGGCCCGGAAAGACGTCACTTTGGCGTCGTATTTACGTCATGTCGCACAGAGCCACGTAGATCACCCAGGGCAAGAGCTTAGCCTCTTCGCTGAACGAGTTACAGCTCGAGGCTGAGGGGCTTCTGTACCGACCATTCCCCGGGCGTTGACTAACCACTGGTATGTTGGTGCCACGTAAGCGGGTCCCATGAGCAGCGTGGGCCAGTACCTCGCAAAGCATGTGCGCCAAGGAGCCGAGAGTGGTCAGACATCGGTTATCAGGATGTACTGACTTGCCACTAAACAGTGTGGAGAGGTCGGGCATCAGAGATCCAAACAGTAGAGTGGTCACACACCAGTTATCAGTAAGGGAGAGACCTAGATCACGAGTGCCCATGCATGTAGCGTGGACGACGCATTCAGGCGTGACACAAAGTATAAAAGCCACTAGAAGGGTATGGCCAGCAAGGGCCGCGATCAGGGGCGAGTTGCATGTATGGCACGTGAATAGCTAGGGTACTCTCAGAGGCGGGTGACCCTAGAGATCAGGTGCACGAGGAGGCATCCAGGCGGTCATCCTGTCAGAGGTTGCACTCTAGTTAGGGACCCCACGCGCTAGGTTATCTTAAGAGTAAGGTAACAACAGTGTTGGGCCTGCCCATCAGAAAGGCCCATTTCAGGTAAACAGGAAACCCTAGTTTTCAGTCTATAAATAGTAAGTTAACAAACTTGGCCAGGGGAAAATCCTCTTGCACCGTTACACGCACACAAGAGCAAGAGTATACAGTTTTGGTGCTTCCTAGCCCTAGTACTGACTTGAGTGTCGGAGTGCAAACGGCCGTTAGGGCGCCCATTGTCTTTGTGTTTCAGGTGTTCATCACAGGGAAGGCACAGGCGAACGCAAGGACTCTGGACGTGAGCGTGACGTAGACGCACGAAGGCGTTTTGAGTCAACCGGCAGGAACATTTGTGATGTAAAAGATGAAATGAAAAGCAACGGTGATTTATTATGATTAAGTGAAAATAGAGAGAAACACTTGCCTATGAGCATATGAGAAGAAATTCCTTGATGAATTATCATTTTATTGTTTTAGTTTGATCCTGGGAGTTGATTGTATATATACTTTGCTATACTTGAATTTGGAAACAACATAAGTTTCTAATCTAATTGGTTGTTTAGTGAATTAAGTTGTTTTCATATTTAAATTCAAATATGATTTAGATATTTATTTACTTTGCGTGAGGTCAAGAAAGATTATAAGTTGGGAGGAGTTAATAAGTGTTAGATTTCAGTAATATTTCATATTAAAATATAGACATTTATGGATATTAATTGATAAAATAACTATAATATAACCCCTAATTTATGAATTTAAACATTTTTACATATTTTGTGGTTTTAATTTGAATAAGAACGATTTATTCCCAAATTTGTGTTAATTTTAGGATGAAAGGAGATGACATGGAAAAAGAAGAATAGACAAAGATAAAATGGGAAAGTTGGAACGTCCCAACACTCACCTAAGCTCGCCCAAGCCAGCTCCCAAAGGCCAATCTTGCCCAGGCAAGATCACTCCAGTGACGTTGGACCTATTTTCGTCCAACTTGCCTAGGCGATCCTAATTACGCCCAAGCGAGAAGTCACTTAGCCTAAGCCCAACTAGGTTAAATATGAGGCATGAAGCACAATCCTAAACATCAATTGGAAGAATAAAAGGTGATAGAAAACCCTGGCGGAGGCAGTCGTCAAGGAAAAACATCCTGGATCTTCTTTTCTTGTTTTTCCATGCTTGTAATGGCCAACATGAGTGGCTAATTCTATCCTTTGAGATTGAGAGTAATTTGTTCAAACTCTTATGTATTGAGGTGATATTTAAATATAATATTATGTTCTTGATTGATGATTAGTATTGTCATTTTATAAGTAATGCTTGTTTACCATGATCAAGATTCTTAGATTTGACTAGAAGGTACTTTTAAGTTTTTGACCCAAATGATAATGACTAACATATTTGAATGCTATAAATAAATTTGAAATATTAATTGCTATCAACATATAATCGTAATGTTAAGGAGTTTCTATAAATATGCGAGGAATCGATATTTAGGAGACTCTCTTAATAATTTTATATGCGAGGAATCAATATAATTGACTTTAATATGGGCATCAACATCAATCAAAGGATAGAATATTACAATGTTATTCAAAATACAAAAGAGTAAGAAGGATGAACTCCAATCCCAATTGAACCAACAAACTCTTTAACTTTCTTGCAATCATTATAACTGTTAAAGATGGGAAGCTTTGATGTGTCAAATCCAAATGAAGCCTAAAGCTGTGTGATGTTTAAGGTTTAGGTTTTGGTTTGGAGTTTAGAATCTTTGTAAAGATCAGTTTTGAATCTCAGACAAAGCTCATTTCAAGCTTCTTTTAATGATTAAAGTGTTTTTTCCATGCAAAGGGAAAAATAACCGATTAAAATGTCAAGATAATCGGTTGTTTGTAACTTAGC
>Ga0123341_1001191_pt1 | contig 18860 bp, 16 predicted proteins | sample Turbeapinknodule_FD_89959 | JGI IMG/M metagenome (GOLD analysis project Ga0123341, IMG submission 89959) | Root nodule microbial communities of legume samples collected from Mexico - Turtle bean Mexico pink nodule | ecosystem: Host-associated > Plants > Roots > Nodule | place: Mexico: Nepantla...
GTATATAGTTTATTCAATTTGATATTTTTATTATTCAAAATATTAATTAAATAGTCCAACTTTTAAATTTGCATTAATTTAGGTTTTTTTTTTATCACAAATATTGTTAATGCAAGTCGCATATAAAAAAAAACATGTCTAACAATTGGTGAGCACTTGCTTGAACAATCTACTAAAAAATATAGTAAAATGAAATGGAAGTTACAACTATTTGAAAATAGAATTAGCATAGTTGTGAAGCCTGATCTGATTTAACTTATCCAAACAGGACTTATTAATTAGATTAGTTCGAGTTGATGATGGAATAAAAAATGTATCTGATTTGCTCAATTGAAAATTTGTCTCTGAGATTACCTGCTCCAGGTTAATTATTTTTAAAATAATACATATTTACTCGTTTATAAAGTTGTGTTAAAAAATATATACAAGTGTCATTACTAATAATTTTATTCTAGATATTAATTCCTTTATTATAATAATATTTTCACATTTGAATGATAGATATAAATCCTAAATCCTAAATCTTAAATGTATTTATACATTTCAAAATATAATTTTAGATCCAGAAATAAATTCCATAATATAATATATTCTGGAATGCACATTTTTTGGGATGTACTTGAAATACATTTCATTATGAATAATCCAAAATACATATATGTAAAGGGTAAAATTGGAAAATTTAATTTTTGTGGTGGTGCATTTATGAGGGTGTGGAATGCAATGGCTGCCAAGATGACATTATCACATAAAAAAAATCACAATAATACCCATTATGAGCCATTCAACTTGTTTCTCCTAGTGACAAAATAATGTGTTGACACCAACCAAATGTTAGAATCTAACTGCAAACAAGATATGAAAAGAATCCTAGGTTTCTTTATTTCTCACCATAGATTTTCGTTTAGAATTTCCTTCACCGAAAAAAAGATCAAAATATTCCTCCCCTTGAAAATCATGTAAATGTTCCTTGGGAAAGACCCTGGAAATGTCACAAAAAGTACAAGATAAACACAGCATATGAGGCATTATGCCAGAGAGGCTGCTCAGTGAAAATGATCATCTTGTAATCCCCTGTGGATGAACACGTATAATTATGTCAAAGAATTGAAGGACTATAATGTTAGGCTTTCAGGGTTTGCAACGATTTTTGAGAATGTCTGAAGGAATGCAGCCAAGTCAGCCCCATAGATTATTCGGTGGTCAGCAGTTACATTTACCTGATAAAGAAAGTTCAGTCTCAGTTACGCCATCAGAAGTTCATCTAAAGAAGATTCAAAACTGAAGACAAAGATTATAGCAAACACAACTTCATGTTCAAATTTTGCAGACCGGCTTTAAGAGTTGATTGACTCGTCCAAGGAGGTCTTTGACACAATAGACCATGATGCTAAGTTTGGTGTTGTTAGTACCAGAAAAAGATATTCAGAACGAAAAGTATTTTAAGCATAGCAAGTTGAATGCACCAAAGAGCTATGTAAGTTAAAAGGACTACCAACCTCTTCTCTATTTGGCACACAAAAATCAAGATACAAGTCACACTGATCTTATTCTAGACATTTATTGTTAGATCCAAGTTCTAGAGACTGTATTTTACTTTGATTGCATGCTTAAACAACTAAGTATAAAATATAACTATATGCGTATCAGATCATGTCAGACGCAAGAGATCCAAAACTAACCCATCACACACAAATTGTATGGTTGGATAGATGCAAACATTGTTTAATATATGTTTCATTTGACAGATGCCAATGATGTGTACATGAGTCGTCTAATAAACTTTTGCTTGAAGAGACGCAAGCAAGTGTAGTTCCATGTGTTCCAAATAATACCCAATGTTAAAGAGTGACTGACGAGTTCTTTACTCTATAAAATTATCTCACAAAAACGAGTTCTTATTTGTATAACTTCTCATTTGAGAGTTTTCCTTGTATCTTAAACAATTTGTTGTAGCGAAGAGTGAAAGTAAGAGAATATTTGAGAAAACCATAATAACTTGGTAAAAAATAATATTGTCATAATTGCTTAACTTATGTGAGCGGGTTAACTACTAGAATAGGTTAACTCATCTTTTGTATTACCTATATGACATCTATGTGTGGATCATCACATCTTTTTGTATGTTATTGATGTAAGAATCCATACAAATGAATGAATTAGCTAAGAGATAGTTAAGGTCTCCAAGACATTTTTTCATATTTTCCATTCTTAAGTAATACTTTGTGTTCTTTATTTGAGGATGAGATAAAGTAACAGCCAGAAGTTACTTTCTGTACTCAGTATAAGCCAGAATTAACATAAAAAATACTTATAATCAGTTTGATTAGTGAAACTTAAAGGTTGTAAAGGAGAACTAGATATAGACAATGTTAGAGAGAATTAATATAAAAAGGAAGTGTTTTTGTGCTTCTGCTATTACACTTTCATATGCATTCTACTATCCTTCACAAGTTATTTGCGAAAACTGTTATACAAACTGTCTACCCTCTACTGTCTTACGAAAAACTTTCAAAGTATTTATAAGCTCTATTCTATTCGACCCCACCCTGTTAAGCTAACATGTTACTTTCATTCAGCACTACGGTAAAGACAAGGAACCTTTTGCGTAGGATTAGATAAACTGCTCTATCTTCTTGTTCAAAGAAATGCTGCTATCATAAATTTCAGAATTTTTAATAAGGTTCATTCAACTATGCATACAAGTAGGGAAAGGATTCAAAGTTTCTTGCAGGCACATATTGGCTACGGCAAACACTATTGTCGATTACTAAGAGAGTATACACAATTAGAGTTACAGACTTTGATGGAAAAAATACCCCAAAATAGCTCTATTTTCCTTATATTCAGTTAAGAGTAAGGGGGTAAAATAAACTAGCTGCCTTTAGAAACCATGATCTGGCTCAAGAAAACAATTTTCCTTGAATTACTAACTTAAAGGCTGAAAAAGAAAAGGTTGAGATGCAGTCATGAATGAGGTCCAGCAAATGATTTAAATATCATACGATGTCATAGAGTTAATCCTTCAGGATAACAGCATGCAAATGCAAATTAAGGTTAGGGTATGCCTTCTGACCAATATAGTTTTTTACCAGAACAAATGTTATGCAAGATTTGTTGCCTTCACATATGATAAGTATTATGCATTCAGGAAAAAATATGACTATTTTTTGCATAAAACCAAAACATTGTTTCTGTGTTCACCTAAGCATAAGTGCCTAATTATAAATTATAGAAACTTGTCGATGTTAACCTAAAAGAAATTTAAAGAAAAAATTATGCTACTCACCAGCATTTTATTTTTTACACTAAAAAAGCCATCGTTTTCTGCCAGAACTGTAGGTTTTGAAGCGCCAACCGCCATGATAGCCCCCCCTAAACATAAATGGAAAAGTTTATCAGAAAAAAAAAAATCAAAGGTCAAGTTGCCACTGATACAGAGTCTCAGTCTATTAAATTAATAGCACAAATTCAAGATTTCACTGGTCACCTGGCCTGGAGGAAGTATGGCATCGAACCTGTCAACTCCTAACATTCCCAAATTTGAAAGTGTGAAAGTTCCTGAAGACATATCAAATATCACAATTAAATCTATAGATTAGAAGATTCCAGTTCCACAGAGAAACAATACTAAAGACAAACTATCAAGAAACCTGAATTGTATTCATGAGGTTGCAATTGCTTGGAACGAGCTTTTTCCACTAGTTCTTACCATTTTTGTGACAAAAGATACAAGTCCAACTGTAACAAAACAAGTAACCAACCAATTAAATTAGGGAACTGACATACAATTCTATATTCAGCGAATATCACTCTGATTCAGGATAATTCTCCAATTCACCAATCACATACCTTATCTACATCCTGAAGAACCAGGGTAATCAAACCACCATTGATTGCCACAGCAACAGCAATGCTAATGTTACTATTATAGGCAAAGTTCTTCCCATCTTTGCAAGAGGCATTCACCACTGGGTGCTGAACCAGTGCCATTGCAGCCGCCTTGGCGAGTATTGCAGTCATTGTCACGCCCTTCGGTTTCACCTGAAAATACATCAACAGCAGCAAAAGCAAAATTTATAAAACTTGAAACTCCATATTCAGTTTCAATAAAATTGCAATTACAGTGCCAATACTATGTTTTTTAAGCCCGAGTATTGCACCTGTAATTGATTGTAATTTCAGTAATCACATCGCAACACCAACAACACCCTCATCATACACAATAACACGACAACCAAATTACAACCAAAAAATTCAATAATCAGTAATTTAAAATCTTAAGACCGAGAAGAACACTTCAGTTAAAATAAACTTCTAAAAGAGCATTTTAAAGGAGAAGAAAATATAAAGAATTAAGACCATAAAACGACTCAAACTTTGTTTTTAAGTTAAAATCAACTAAGGGTTTGTTTGGTTGCACGACCTTAAACATGTATATACCAAAATTTTCTCGTCACAAATATGATCCTTTTCTGTCTGAACATTTTCTGTTATTGAATCAGATCCTATGATCCAAGCAAAATCAACTTGATCGTGGATGCAATTCAGTTATTTTCTCTTTCTTTTACTCAACTAAGACATTGAACTCTGAATTCCTTTTATGAGTATACCATACTTGTAAACAGCCAAATTATACATTCTTACCTCATTTTATCGTGTTTTACTGATTGTCAATAGATTCTGTTTCATGATATCACTAAAGTCTCACGAGTGTTGTATCATACATGCAATCCAGGCAGCTACAAGCTGATTTAACCATGAAAAAAGTTTGATCAAATTATTTTTTCCTTTGAATTAAGAGTTTAGTTCACTTACAAATTTATTGAAAAATTGACACTTAAAAAGCATACCTTCTCATACAGAGCGTCAAGTGCATCAGTGGCCACTGGGTACCCAACACGGAACGTTGGCACAGAGAGACTCTCCTCCATGTTCTTCGCAACCGCAGATTGCATTGTCGTAAAGGCCACAACACTAGACCCAGAATTGGAGCTGAAGCGGCTGCCGGAGCCGCCGGATCCGCCGGAGAAGCAGAAGCATCTTTTGGCGGAGATGAAGTCACTGCCACTGGAGTAACATTTCTCTCCGGCTGTGTAACTCCAGCGGCTTTCTCCACGTCAGCAGGAGTAATCCTCCCATTCGGACCACTCCCCACGGCCTTCCGCGGCGCGTTAGAGACCTCCTTCACCGGCGCCGGAGAAGGTTCGGACGCAGTTGGAGGGCCTTGGCCTCGGCAACTTCGGCCTCGGTTTCGGCGAGGAGGCCGACGGGGGCGGACTGGGCCCTCGGTGACGACAATGGCTGCGGGGATGCCGTCGTAGAATGTCTCGACGTCCATGTCGGCCTTGTCGGACTCAACGACGACGAGGCTGTCGCCTTTGGAGAGGACATCGCCCTCGGAGTTGACCCACAAGACGATTTTACCTTCCGTCATGGTGGAGCTGAGGGCGGGCATGAAGATCTCCCTAATCCTCGATTTCACCGACAGGAGGGGAGGCGGCGGGAAGCGACGGTCGATGAGAAGGGGAGCGTGGTGGGAGGGGAAAAGGGAGAAGGCATTGTGAGGAAATGGAAGGGTTTGAAGGAAAAGAAGGAAGAAAGAGTGTGAATGTCAAAGATTGAAAAGGAGGGAAATAGAGAAAAGGGAAGAACGAAGGCGGAGAAGACGAAGGACAGTTGGTTGACAGTTAGAACAGGTTCACTTTTTTTACTTCGCAAACCACCAACAAATTCTCATTTGTCATCAAATATGAAAAACTGTGTGTATTCACATCACTCTTGTAGATATATTAATCTTGATATTAATTTATATTAATTTTGTTTTTATAAGATATTAGAATAGAAACACTTTATTGTTACATCCAAATAAATAAACATTGACGAATTTTATGAATATTCAACTTGGTAAGAAAAGGGGATTGAAAAACTCAAAAAGAAGATTCTAAAAAAATATTCTTTGAATACTCAAATTACGTATTGAATTTGGATTCTTGTATTCATAATTAAAAAAGTTTTTTTTATTATTACCGAAGAACTTAAATAAAAGATAGAGTATAGCTATGACAGTTATTGTATGGGGTCTAGCCAATGCTAAATGTACAGGCGCGTAATAGATAGACCTGAAAATTATGACAATATATAGTCTTTGTGTGAACACTATCTATGGGAAATATATAGTAGTGTAGGGAGATTTCTCTCCAAATTACCATCTAATTATACAAGATCCATTCATCATGATATTCTATAAAATATCGTACAATATTACATATAATAATTGCATATAATTTGATAATTTATTATTTCCTTAATACTCCTCTCAAGTTGGTAGGTGAAGATCATGAACCTCAACTTGTAGCGTCAAAAACTGAAAATTGTTCCTTGTCTAGTGTCTTTGTAAAAATATCTGCGCACATATAAAAGACTTGTGTCGATACATATAAAAGACTGATTATCCCGACTTGTAATTTTTCTCGCACAATGTGGCAGTCTATCTCAATGTGTTTTGTGTGTTCATGAAATACTAGGTTTGCAGCTATATGTAATGCCGCTTGATTGTCACAGAAAAGTTGAGCTGGAAAGTTACATGACACATTTAAATCCTGCAACAGATATCGTAACAAAACTATCTCCAAACAAGTATTGGTCATTGCGCGGTATTCTGCTTCCGATCTTGATATGTTTGTCTGTTTTTTGGAATTCCATGAGATAATAGAAGAACCAAGAAAAATGCAATACCCAGATACTGATCTCCGAGTTGTCTGACAACCTGCCCAGTCTGAATCGCAATAAGCTGTCAATGTCAGATTGTTTTCGAATGGCAATAGCAATCATTGTCCCAGTGATCCTTTGATGTACTTTAGGACGAATTGCGACTTTCCGTGGATCCTGTATATATTGACTTAGGGTCCGAACCGAAAATACTATGTCAGGCCGAGTAACCGTGAGGTATATCAGTCGTCCCACGAGTCGCCTGTATTTGACCGTGAGTTTTAGGTATTGCTCTATTGGAGATTTGTCTGGACAAACACTATGAGTCCTGTATCTTGCAAAATATCAAGCGCATATTTTCTTTGTGACATGTAAATACCAGCTTTGGAACGGGAAAATTCAATCCCTAGAAAATATTTTAAGTCTCCAAGATCTTTAATGCAAAATTGTTGTAATAGACAGTCTTTAACACGCTGAATTTCTGTAAAATCATTTCCTGTCAAGAGAATATCATCCACATAAATCAAAATGACAGTAAATGATGAGTAATTCTGTCTTGTGAATTGAAAGTAGTCTGTCTTGGACGGTTGAAATCCTATAGATTTAATCACGTGAGAAAATGTTGAAAACCATGTCTGGGATGCCTATTTGAGACCATAAAGGGATTTGTTGAATCGACATACAATATTCTCCCCTGTTGATGATGTCCCGGTGACAAGTCCATGTAAATAATTTCATGCAATGTGCCATGTAAGAATGAATTTTGCACATCTAGTTTACTCATCCAGTTGGGTGAGTAAACCAATTTCTGGATACTGCAATGGTGAGGAGACATCTCAAAGTTGTTAATTTTGTTGTTGGTGAAAAATTTTCAGAATAGTCGACACCTTCAATCTTAGTGTACCCTTTGCGACAAGGCACGCCTTATATCTGTCGACGCTGCCATCTGAGTTGTGCTTTATTTTATAGACCCATTTCCATCCGATGGGTTTCTGCCCAGCGAGTAACCGTGTCAAGGTCCATGTTTGATTTAGCTGCAAGGCGAAAAGCTCTTCGTTCATTGCTTTTTGCCAATTTTGATCAAGGATAGCTTGAGCATAAGTGTGAGGTTATTTGGTGGCTGTGATGTTAGCAAGATATGCACTATGTGTAGAAGAAAATCGTGAATTAGAAAGAAAATGATGCGTAGGATACCTGGTTCCATTCGGTCGGTCTTGGGCAGTGGTCGAGACTGGATCTTCGAACAGTAAGGTCGGTTGGAGAAGGTATGGTAATGGGTGCTAGACTTCTTGGTATAGGAGAAAAAGGTTGGTCTACTGAAGGTTCAGGTGTATTATGACGAGTAGGAGAAGAAGGTTGGTTTGATGGAGGTTCAGGTGCATTGTGACGAGTAGGAGAAGAAGGTTGGTTTGATGGAGGTTAAGGTGCATTGTGACGAGTAGGAGAAAAAGGTTGGTTTGATGGAGGTTTAAGTGCATTGTGATGAGTAAGAGAAGAAAGTTGATTGAGTGAATGTTGGACAAGAGTGGGTAAGTCAATGTCAATAGTGGACAAAATACCTTGTAATGGAGGTGAGGATTGTGTTTGGGACTGTTGGCAAAATGGGAAAACACTTTTATGGAAGATGACATCCCGACTTGTAAAAAAAGTGTTTGCATCTATATCAAATAATTTGTATGCTTTTTTTATTGAGAGGATAACCAATGAAGATGCACTGTCGAGCGTGTAGATCAAATTTTTGCTTAGGTGAAACAACAGTTGCATAACATAGACAACCAAAAGTTTTTAAGTGAGAAAGTGAAGGTGGACGATTATATAGCATCTCAAAAGGTGATTTATTTTTTAGTAAAGGTGTTTGCAAGCGATTAATGATATATGTGGCAGTTAAAACACATTCCCCCAAAATTCTAATGGTAAATGAGACTGAAATAGGAGGGCTCGTGTTGTGTTTAAAATGTGTCTATGTTTACGTTCTATTATTCCATTTTGTTGAGGAGTGTACACAAGTGCGTTGACATTCAATACATTTTTTGAGAAAAAAATTACGCATAGAAATAAATTTCAATTCATTGGCAACGCGGATGGTTTTAATAGATGCCTGAAATTGATTTTGTGCAAAAGTAATGAATGATTCTAAGAGATGTTGGGTTTCAGACCTTGTGATTCATAAGAAATAACCAAGTACATCTAGTATAGTATCGACTATAGTGAAAAAAAAAACGTTTTCCAAAATGAGTTGGGGTTTTATGAGAACCCTAAATGTCACAGTGCAATAGATTAAATGGAGAATGAGATTTTATTGTGCTTAAAGGAAAGATAGCCTTGTCGGTTTAGCTTTGGGACAAATACTACGATTATTATGAATGCAAATAAGATTTTTACTGATAGGGATACGTAGTAAGGAAGATGCAAGTTGTAGACACATCAGAGAAAGATGTCCGAGGGCTTGTGCCATAAATCAGGGTCAAGGGTCAGTCGAAATTTGAGATGCGTGGATTTGGTTTGGAAGAGGGGACATAGTATAAGCCTGCGTGTTGTTTACCCGAGACAATCATCCTCCTCGTAGCCAAGTCTTGCAAAACGCAACATGTGGAGTAAAAACGACACAACAATTTAATTTAGTGATCTGATTATCTTACTAACGGACATGAGATTTAAATTAAAAGAAGGAACACAAATAACATCTTTGAGAGTGATATTGTCATTGAATTTAATTGTGCCCGTAGATGAGATAGGCGCAGTTGAGCCTGTGGGTAGATTAACATTTGGAATAAATGATGAAGTGTGTAAAAAATTGTGAATTAGATGCAAAATGATTGGTTGCTCCGCTATCCAAAATCCATGGTTTTGTAAAAGCAGAATTAATAAACGAGTTATGAGCAAGCAAACCTTCAGCGCTAACAAACGTGTCACTTTTACCGTTATTGTTGAGTGAGTAAATAGTCTTTGCTAATTGCTGAATTTGCTCGAAGGTGAAGCCTTGTACAAAGTTTCTATCGGACTCGTTACTGGTGCCTTCTTTGTCATACATGATTTCTTATTTAGCGGATAAAAAAGGAGAGAATAAAATTGTATGTAAGAAAAAAGATGATGTTTTTATTCTCTTGTGTACACTAGTGTAGAGACTTTCTCTTTCCAAATTACAATCTAATCTAATTAGGCAAGAATTCACTCATCATGAGATTATATCATTATTAAATTATTAATTGTATATAATTGAGTACAATATTGCATACAATAATTGCGTATAATTTGATAATTTATTATTTTCTTAATAATCTGAGAATCATAGTATATATGTTTTCTTTCATAAATTAATAATAGTAATTGTAAAATGTGATAATACTCTTGTAACTTGTGAATGTGATAATACTCATGTAATCAGTTGGTTAGTGGAAACTTTTAAGTAATTGTTAAAGGAGATTGAGCATAGCCCAGATTTAGGTGAACCAAGATAAATTTCTTGTGTTGATATCTCATTACTTTTTTTGTTTTAATACTTTTTATTGTTTGATGATCTACTAGGAGGTCTGTTAGATGATCCACTAGACAGTCAATACTCTAATTATGAAAAAAAAATCTAAAACTTCATTCGACCCTTCTTCTAGAGTCAATTGCACCTATAATTTGAACGTCTCTCATCAAATAATATCTGTGAAAGTTTTTAAATATTAATTAAAATACAATTCAACCATTCGTTCTTATTTTTTTTTATTTTTCCTATACTGTTTGACAAAAAGGGTTAAGTTCCCCAAAATATCAATTCATAACGTCACATTATTTCTTTGCAAAATGACACTCATTTAAAACCAAGTAATCAATTATGATCTTATTATTATACAACTGATTCTTTAATCTTGAATTAGATGCAAAATGTAAGTTAGTTGTATCACCAAATTAACCTCGCACTCAGAATACAATAAATCATTAAATTAGTGTTTAAACAACCACTTGGATTGTCTTGTTGAGTGACTCTCTAGTTGTAGATTAGATGAGACAAGAGGTTACTTAGGTCAACTCGAGGTCTAAGAAAACAGAAACAATAATAGATCATAAATTACGCTGAATTTAACTAAGCATATTCCACATAATTACATGGAAGGAAACTCTCAAGTTAGATAAAATATAGATCCATAAGACCTATCATAAAAAAAAACAGTGGAACTATTAATCATATTTAGATATTTTGATATAAAAAGACATATTGAATGTTTCTAGGTAAAGTTCTCTCAGTATTTTTGTTAGAAATTGTTTTTAATAATAAAAAAAACCTTGATTTGGTTTATTTTCATAAATCCTTTCTTTTTATCTACTTCTTACCAAACCACTTTAAATAGAAAATAATAAGATAAGTAGGTATTAATCCCTGAATTATATATCTAAAAGGTATATACAATAAAGAAACTACAAAAGGATGAACAATAAGCAAATATCTTTCAACAAACTTCTTTCATCATGTTATATATTATTTGTATTTGCTTGGCATACCACACAAATAGTATCAGTTATACCCTCTGGCCTCACTCTATTTATACTTCCTTTTCCAATTTAGTGACAGGGACAGGAGAATGAAAAGAAGGAAGAAAAAAAGTGTCCAAAATAGTAACTATACACTGTTCATGTCTCTATTTGATTGACATGAAAGAGTTATTACATGATTCATAATCACTGCATATTTGTGAGTTCAACTGATCTTCTCATGACATATAATCAAAATTTTCAGTTTATGGTAAAAAAAATTAAGAAATCTCAATTTCATGTTAAGTGAACATGAATTGAGATCTTGGAAAATGCAATAAATTCTCAAAAAAGTGTTAGATATGCCTCCAAGGTCTTTCTGCTAGGCTCACACATTCACTGTGTCTGTAACAGTCCACAAGATGATCAATGGTCAATCCTGCAGCTTGCATGAAAGAGTGCACAATCACAGGACCCACAAACCGAAATCCACGTTTCACCAAGTCCTTGCTAAGGACCTCTGCTTTTGGACTCCTCAATGGAACATTTCTGGGGTATTTGTATCTGTTAATTATTGGTTTATGATTTACATAACCCCATATGTAACTACTGAATGATCCACATTCTTTAACAATCTGTCATAAACACCACTAAGTCAGCTACCATGAAGTTGAAAGTATTCAAAATTTGCACTTAGATGATTGAAAGTGTTTGATAAAGTGAAAATTTTAGCTCTCCAATGATTTGGAATTGAAACAGATATAATTTTCTTGAGTGAGGACAGGTTCACAGCCATTTCTTTCTATACAACCATCCTATAACCATTTTTATTAACTTTCTAAAAAATAATTTGATTCATTCAGTTTGAAAAGAACATTTTATTGAAAATGTGTTGTGTTACTTGTGTACTTGCCTTTGTTATGCATTTGGCATTGTCTACAATGCACATGACTCTGCTATCAGCTAAAGAAAGTGCTTTGTTTGATGCAATTTCAACTATTTCCTTTTCCTCCATTTTGGCAACAGTGTTAGCATCAAATCCAGCAAAAACTTCTCTGTGTCAATTTTCAAACATTGTACAGAATTATAATGTTACTTTGATGCATAGAATTATGAATTTGTGAGAGACAATGATACCTAAGAGTTTCCTTTCTTTTCAGAATTTCTGTCCAATTGTAGTCCATGAGCAATCCAGACATTGCAAGCAGCTCAAACAATTTGCTGTTTCATGGTTTACCCAATCATCAGGTCAAGTAAACCACACGTCTTCTTCATTATACTAATATAATTATTAGCATTAAGAAATTTAGAGAGAATCATTGTGAATTAATAATATATTTAATTTTCCGGTTCAAAAGTGTTTAAATGAACTAAAATCTTTAAGTGTCTTTATTTATATATTTATAGTGAGTAACGTATTTATAACTTCGGTTTGTTATTTTTTAATTTAATTAATATTATCTAATATTTAATCCTTAAATTTATATTTTCTTCTATTAATTTCAATCTAGTAAATATCTTTTCATTTTTATTCTTGGCAAAGATTATTTAATCTTTAAAGTTTATATGTTCTTCAATTGATCTCAAGTAATTGATCTCAAGTACCACCAGTGGTTGGAAATCTCACATCGATTATAAATAGGGATATTTCATTGTCTATAAGTTAATGTAAATACTACAAAAAAAAAGAGATTTTAACGGGGGTTTATTTTTACATTATTCAGGGTTAAAACATTTATTAAGTCATTTATCTATGGTCGCAGTTTCTCCCGCTAAACCATCATTGAGGAACGTGTTCCCCTGTGTTTTTTTAAACCTCAGGAAAAGTCTTTCAAGACCTCTGTTAAATACTATGGGGTTTAAAAACCTTTGTAAAATATCATGGGTCTCAAAATCTCCGTTAAATACCATGAGTTTAAGAACCTCCATAAAATACTATGAGTTTCAAAATTTTTGTAAGATGACTTACCGTTTGAAATAACCTTCAACCCTATTTCCCACCACCTCTAATGATCTTCCTGACTTCACTCTTTCACCATATACACACTACTCTCTAGCACAAACTTATTGGTTGCCGACGAGATTCCTAGTAAGGAATCACAATTCAGCCACACTTATGTTTATTATATCTAAGGAGGAAAAACATTAAATAAGGAACTATCTTCTTCTTACTTCAATATTGTTTATTCCATCACCTTACTCTTCCAACTTGAGTCACAAGCTGTTACCTAACTCGACAACAACTAGTGTTTATCATTGTTTTATATATCCTAAATAATTTCATTATCTATCAGATGTGGGTTTCAAAGTCATGTGTGTTCTTAGCTAAAGATTGCAAGAACATATTACGATGAGAAATTAATTTTATTACCATCTCACTTTCACAGTGAATTAATTATTAGATACATTTTAAAATAAAGACCTTAATTTAAAATATTTCAAAATTATGAGAATTAAATATTAACAATTATAACTAAAACTAAAATATGTACATCAAAAGTTAAAACAAAACAAATCAGGTTTTTTTGAAGTATGAGCTCGTAACAAAAAAAAACTAGAAATTATATAAATCAACTACCATCAATCATACAAAATATGCAAATATTGTTGAAATACTTATTATTCAAGATTAATTGTTGAAATACATATTATCCAAGGTTATTTTACTGAGTTTTTAAAATAAATATTTGAAACATTACAAATATCACCACAAGAAAATCATCAAATAGAAATCAATTTTTAGAGACCAAAATAATTAGTTACAATAGTAACTAAATTAGAGACCATTTTAGAAACTAAAAAAAAATTGGTTTCTAAATTAGTTTTTATTATTGTTAAATGTTTCTAAATTGGTATCTAATTAGCAACCAAAGTTTTAACTACCAATTATTTAGATTCTAAATTTGGTAGCAAAAACCTTGGTTTCTAATTAGATACCAATTTAGAAACCATTTAACAATAATAGAAACTAATTTAGAAACACAAAATTTATTTAGTCCCTAAAATAGTCTCTAATTTGGTCACTATAGCAACTAATAATTTTTGGTCTCTAAAATTGGTTTCTATTTCATGATTTTCTTGTAGTGGAAGGTTCACTTCACAGAGGCAAAGATGAAAAACAAGATGTGGTGAGGATGAGATGCAATTGTGGAATTGAAAAAGGCACAAGGTTAACATCAATGGTGGTCATGGCCTCCCAAATGATGCACCATACTCATAATTATGAGTTAAACCCAAGAACAAAAAATAAGAATACTAAGAGAAAAAAAAAACATAAATTGAATGGAGAAATGGAAGGAAAATGGAATGAGAAAACTTATGATGGTGGGTGAGAAATGTCACGCCACTTGGAGGGTGATGTGCTCCAAGATGATTGTGTAGGCCGCCACTTGAGAGCTTCCCAATCACTCAAGATAAGACCTCAAATCTAAGAGGACATAAGCCTCACTAAGAGCTCACACAATTTGTGCAAAGTTTCTTTACTTCATTCAAATTCAACTTGAAAATACAATAAGGTAGGTCTCCTATTTATAGGTGAAGGAGCCTTAGAGAACAAGCATGAAGGGTAGGATGGGAAACATTAAAAAAGGGGCAGCATTAGGGTTTGACTAAGTCAAACCCGCACCCTAGGCTTGTCCTTCTAGAAACTAGGTCAAAATCCCTTCCTAAAGGGCTAAGAACAAGCTAAAATGCTAACTACACCCCCTATTACGCTAAAGGTACCTTATTCTAGCCTATCTTTGTTATTTGACCCCTAAAGTGAGCCCAAATTATTTAAAACTTGTTTTATTCTTTAAGAAGACCAACAGGAAGAACATTAGATGCTCTAGTTTGTGTCCATTTCTTCCTCTAGTGAGGTCTGCTAAATCCTTGGTGAGGTTTTCAATTGATTGTTGAGATGACTTCTCATAGTGTGCATCCTTTGTCATGAAAAGGTTAAAATACATTAAGAGTCACTTGTAAATGAAAAGGCAAGGCATATGAAAAGACAAGGTAAATGTCGTCCCTTTTCAAGTCACTTCCTTATTCTAGAAAGTGACTTTTCCTACTACTTCCCTTCTAATGTTCTAATTAGAATCTATTATAAAGATATTACAAAGAGATATGAATTGGGCTTGGGGCTCATCTTTTGAGAAGACAAATAAGAAGAACTTTAAATGCTTTGGGCCTTGTCCATTTCTTCTATTGATGAAGTCTTTATTTGCTTGTTGAGATGACCCTTCAAGTATAGCATCCTTGGTCATCTTCATGTATTTTTGGATCACATCATGCTCTCCAAGTTGGAGAAAATTCGACCATGAATTTAGTACTTCTGCATAAGATAAAGTTAGTTTGCAATTAGATAAGAGAATGCAAGAAGAGATAGACAAACTTGACTTAGTATTTGTAAGCATTAGGAGTTCAGAAAAAGAGGTCCTATAGATAGACCATGCTGGAAAAGATTGTTTAGGAATGATGATATTCTTTGGAAAAAAATCCTCTTAAAAGGTGAAAACCATTAGGAGGTATGTAAAAATCATCCCTAACATTTTTTAACCAAGATGGTGTTGAATTAGGAACCTTGGGTAATGAAAAAGATAAAGAAGAAGAATACCTTTGAGGCTCAAGTTGAGGCATAACACGAGTCAACATGATTGATTTAGTGGATAAAGTATTGTGACTCGGTTTAGTACTTACTTCTTTTGCTTTCTCATTTTCTCTTTTAGTTTTAATTTTTATTTGGTCCTCATGAACCTCTCGGGGAGAGAAGGGTGTTAAGGTAACCTTGCACCCTTGGAAGGAAAAAAACATTGTATTGGATAGGCCATCATGCAAAACATGTCTATCATATTGCCAAGGCCTTCCTAAAAGAACACGAGTTGCTTCCATGGGCACAACATCATATAAAACCTCATCTTTATACTTTCCTATTGAAAAGTTAATGAAGACTTGTTTGTTAACCATGATTTCACCTTCGTCACTAAGCCATTGCAATTTATAGGGCTTGGTATGAGAGATAATGGGTAAGGCTAACTTATCTTCAACTCTTGTACTAGCCACATTAGTACAACTACCCCAATCAATAATCAAGGAACATAACTTGTTGGTGATAAGATAACGGGTGTGGCAAATATTTTCTCTTTGGTTATCATCCAAAGGTTTTGGAATCGTTCCCAACATTCGCCTTATCATCAATATGTCACCTTCACAAGGTATTTCACAATCATTATCACTAAGGGAGTTTGAAGGGAAAAGGGAGTTAGATCTAGAAGAGTTATCACTATGTTCACTTACTACTTGCCCCCCCTTAACCATCATGGTTCTCTTTGTTGGACAATTTATGACCAAAATCCTAACATTTAAAACATTTTCTACTTGAGGTTTTGGTGGGTGATATAGGAGTTGAAGGTGAGGGTTTATAATCCTTTGTTTTGTAAGTGGACTCCTTTTTAAAATTGGAGGGAAAAGTTGAAGTAGATTTTTGTTTATTTGTCTAAGAGGTGTGATAAAAGCCATCATTAGAAATTTTAAAAGAGTTTTTCTTGGAAATTTGTGATTCTACCTTGATGGCAAGGTGAACCAATTTTTCTAAACAAATATACTCATATAATTCTACCACATCTTAGGTTTCCCTTTTATGACCACTTACAAAGCGAGGCATTTTGGACTTCTCACTTTCATGCATGATTATTTGAGTTAAAATCATTTCAAGCTCCTTAAAATAAGCATCCACACTAAGCGTGCCTTGATGAAACCTTTGGAGTTTCAACAAAAGGTCTTTCCTATAGTGTGGAGGCACAAATCTAGCGCGCATGCATATTTTTTAAATCCTCCCAAGAGACCACGGGTTGTCTCTTGTTTAAACCAATGTCCATGTGCCACCATTGCATGGCATAGTCCATAAATTCTAAGGAGGCTAATCTAACTTTTTGGTCATTTTGGACCTCATGTACATTAAAAATTTGTTCTACTTTAGCCTCCCAACCTAAATATACATTAGGATCACCATCTCCACTAAAACTAGGTAATTTTACAAATGAAAAATAAGGCTTTGCCACATTTTGGCGTCTATCTTCATAATGGTGGCGCCTCCTCCATTCGGTTTCTTCATGAAATTCACCATAATTTTGAGAACTTCTTGAATCATATCTATGATGATGCCTTCTTTGTCTTGGAGACCATTCATGGCGCATTTCCAATCTTTGGAGTCTTTCCTCCAATTGTCTCATTTCTTCCTCTTTTTGTGCAATTGTCTTTTTGGCTTCCTTCAATTCTCCAATTAGGAAAGCTTTTTTAGGAGAATGTTGTGTAGATGATTCACCACTAGAAACATGATCCATATTATCAAACAAACACAAAACACAATGAACAAACAATTAAAGAAATCAAGTTAGAATGAAAAAAAATAGCTCACGACCAAAGGAAAGAAAAAGAATGAAACACTCAAAGAAAAGGTTTCTTTCCTTAACCAAGTCTCCTTGTGGATTGGGTAAAACTCAAGTTAAAGATGCCAAAGAAAACCACACTTGCTCAAAGCCAAATCACCACAAAACTATAAGGAAGAAGAAAAGACAATCAAGAAAAGGTGTAAAAAAGAAATAGCTAAACCAATTTGGAAGTAAAAGATATGACAAAACTTGGAAAAGAATATTGAAGCAAAATGACAATCAAGAAAATAAAGCACTCAATAAAAGATAGTACACAAATGGAACCTAGAGAATAGTACTAGAATTGGATGAAGAAAACCAAAAAAAAAAAAAAAACTACTGGAATTTTGTATAAAATGTGCGTGACTTTACAGATTTATGCTAAATTGAATACTGCAAAGTTGAATGTGAAATTTAAACCACATAAAACTCAATGTCTTATCTCACAATAGGCGCTGGAATTGTACTAAAACAGTCCACCAATTAATTGTGATGAATATTTGAAAATCACTGGCGCTTCACTGTTTTTTCAGAGTCAGAATTTTGCACTCGGTACGTATTTCATTTATCATTTTTTTGTATTGTGAATTTTGCTATACTTCTTTTTTTTCACTCTTTTGTTTCACTTCAAACTACTCAGGTACAGAGTTTTAGAATTTTTCACCAACAAAATAAATTTTCATAAACCATTTCATTCAGCACAGATTTAATGAAAAAAAGAGGAAACCTATTATGGAATTAAAAAACACTATTAAGAAACTTCAAAGACACAATAGAAGTGATGTATATGAACTTGTATGGATCTAACACACAAGTATGAACTCAAATAAAAAAATAAAATGCACGAAAGGATCAAAAAACAGAATAATAAAACTGAACTCAATTAAAATCAATCAAACAAAATTATCAAGAAAAGTACTACATAGAATTGATGACATTTTAGGAGAAACATGACTTGACAAAACTTATATGGATTCCAAAATCAAAATGACTCAAACACAATTAATATGTACCAAATAAAACAGCAAGAAAGACTCAAATACAGTAAACACAAAACAACACACACAAAAAGGAACCTAAAAAAAATTCTGCACAAAATAAGGTGATAGAAAATAAATTGCTTGAATTAAAAGTGTCAAATCAACTCAAAACAAGAACAAACCTGTACCGTCCCGTATCAGGGCGTTGACTAAGTCAAGGTCAAAGTCAACAACAGGAAAGTCAAAGTCAACTCGAGGTGTCGCCCAGATGTAGGGACGCCAAGAGAAAGCGTCGCCTAAGCGA
>Ga0123341_1001192_pt1 | contig 18849 bp, 8 predicted proteins | sample Turbeapinknodule_FD_89959 | JGI IMG/M metagenome (GOLD analysis project Ga0123341, IMG submission 89959) | Root nodule microbial communities of legume samples collected from Mexico - Turtle bean Mexico pink nodule | ecosystem: Host-associated > Plants > Roots > Nodule | place: Mexico: Nepantla...
GACATCGAAGAGCGGCGAGGCAAGACCGGCAAATACCCGCCGGCGGATCAGGCAGTTGCCGGAGCCGTGGATCTGATCGATTGCCCGTGTCGAGCCCTCTATCGAGCCGAAGAGTAGATGCTGTGTGACAGCGTCGGACACCGGCACTTCGAACTCTCGGACCACAGGTCCTCCGACGATGTCGGCGCTCTCACGTTTGGCCGTACCGACGATCGCGGCAAGCCAGCCGGGCAGGGCCATTTCGTCGTCATCAATCATCAGGAGAAACTCGGCCTCCGGAAACGCCGCCATTGCCTCGGCGAATGCACGGTTGATGGCGTAGCAATTGCCCTGTCGCTCTTCCGTCAGAACCAGGAACGGCCGATCTGCCTTGGCGAGAAATTCGCGGGCATAGCACGCGCCGCTCGGGTTGGCTGCGTCGTTATCGACAACGACGATAGCAAAGGGGAAATCGGTGACTTGATCGACCAAGGATGCCAGCGTGCGTGCAAGCCATGCCGGCCGACGGAACGTCGGGATGCAGACGGCGACCTCAATAGATCCTTTGCTTTCTTGCATCGTCCAAACCTCAATCGGCACAGAAGGTTGTTGCCGTTACCCGTGCAGGGCAACTTCGCCGACGATCGGCGGTGAAGCTGTAACTGGCTGGCGAGCATTCTACAATTGACGGCTGAGCATGAGGTTAACGTGCCTTTCCAAGGGCCGTTGCGTCGATCATACGCGTGGGACCGATGCTCGCCTTCAGCGCCAGGAAGGGCTCTGTTGCAGGTCAACGGTTGAGCTTATTGCGGCAGATATGCCTCGCCGCCTTGGGCGATAATTTGTTCTTCGCAGAGAGACCTGTGCCAATGCGAATAGAGCACGAAGCGTTCTCTTGAAAGCTGCACATCCTTTAGCAGATTGCGATAGATGGCGCTGAATGCCTTATGCTCGCATCCACCCCACAAGAATGCGTCATCCAGATTTTGAGGCCATTGTATGGAGCGCACTGCATCTGGCAGCAAGGTCGTCGTACCCGCGGCAGCGCCATTTCGATGAAGCCAATGAACCGTCACGCCGGAAGGGTGTTCCAGCAGCAATTCGTCAGCCTTGCTGCCCACCTCTATGAAAGCGTGGCCGGTAGCTTCGTCAGAAAGCCATTCAAGGGTTCTCGCGATGCCCGGTAAAGCTGTCTCGTCGCCTGCGAGCACATAGAATTTTGCGGGCTTCGGTCCATTGGCAGCGGGGCCGAGGATCCCGACAAGGTCGCCCGCCCGAGCATCCATTGCCCATCGCGTCGCGGGGCCAGCATTCGTATGGAGAGCGAAGTCTATTGTGATTTCCTGCCGCTCGATGTCGATGCGGCGGATTGTGTAGACCCGCGTCGGAATCGCGGAATTCGCCGGCCAGACGACATGGCCGGAATGGTCGAGCATAGGCCAAAGCGGAACGGCGATTCCACGTGGCTGGAAGATGAGCCGACAGTGAAGCTGGTCGTCGCGGTTATACCGCTCGAGGTTCTCGCCCTTGAACGTTATCCGACGGACATGGGATGAAATGTCTTCGATCGATGTCACATACAGCATGCGAAGATCATCGGGAAGAGCCGGTGCCGTATAGTCGCCCTCCCATTGGATCTCAAGCTTTTCGCGCGCGGCGATGAAGCAGATCGGTCCGACGAGGGCATGCTTCAGACGATTGATGCCACCGGGATCGGTCGCTTCGACCGTCAGCCTGAAGCCGCCTTGTCGGGGTTCGAGAGTGGCTTCGCCGAAGGACGACCGGATGTGGTGGATTGCCCCAAGCTTCTCAACGGTCATGTCGTGAGTTGCGATGGCTTCCAAGATCGGATCGAGATACTCGTCGATCTTGGTGAATTGCACCGCTGCGCTTGCGCTGTGGCGTTTGCTGGCGGTTGAGTTCATTGAAATCGTCTCCATGAAATTAGATCGATACCCAGGTTGGCCCGTCGATCGGGAATGCCGCGAAATCGTTGTTGATCGTCTCCAGAACGGCGTTCGGATTGAGATCGGCGCATTCTTCGGGATGAAGCCATTTGGCGGCCAAAGCCACAAACACGACATTGAGCGGCAGATTGGAGATCAGCCCGGTCCAGATGCCGTAGACGCGCTTGCTGCGAACGCTCGAAAGATGGTCGAAGCCCACCCTGCCGTCGATTAATCGCTGCAGGCCTTCGCGGCCGAGCTTCGGATCGATCGCAGGACCGATGGCCGGACGGCTGCCCGAGGCCCAGCCGCCGCCTGACGCGATATAGACGTCGTGCGGCGTGGCCACGACATATTCGAGGGAGAGCCGTTGGAACCATGGCGCGGTCACACCGGGCAGGGGTTGCCCGCCGGCCAGCGCCAGCAGTTCCCCCCAGACTTTCCGGCCGGCGGCCCAGCAGCAGTCGTCGAGTGTGGACTGGACCTCCAGATATGTGGTCACAGGCGGGCTGTTCTTGACGCGAGCGGCGATCTTGGCCAATTCCTGGTCGAAAAAGGCGGTAAAAGCCTCCGCCTTTTTCGTGGCATTGAGAAGCGTGCCCCACATGCGCATGGACGCCTTGAGCTCGGCGACCGGATCGTTCGCCCGTCCACTCGCCGCGCTGTTGCTCGCCGCGTCGCTATATGCCACCGGGATGCCCAGCTGCTTCAATCGCTCGACCATCGGATTGTCGTCGCCATCCGGCGTCATGAACGCAGTCGTCACGACAAGATCAGGCGCAAGACGGATCAGTCCCTCGAGGGAAACCGTGTCAGGCGCCTGTGTGCCGACGACACTAACCGAATGGCCGTTCAAAAGGCGTGTCTGCAACAGCTCGCTGTCGATCCTGTCCACGGCAGCCCAGCCCACGACCAACGATGCCGGATCCGGATGCAGGAGAGACATCGTCAGGAGATCATGAGCTTCAAGCAGGATGATTCTTTTGGGCGGGGCGGCGAGCTTCAACTCGCGCCCCGCCACATCGATAACCTTGAGCGAGGGTTCCGCCATGGCCGGCGTAATCCGTGACAGGACTGCCGTAGCGGCAACCGTTGCGCAAAGCCGGCGTCTCGTTATCATCGATGCTGCCTCACCACTTGTACTTCAGGCCAGCGATTACCGTCCGGCCATTCCCGTACTGGCAATAAAAGTTCGAGCTGCAACTGGAGTAATATTCCTTGTCGAGCAGATTCGTGACGTTCAGTGTCGCCTCAAGTCCCTCGAGCTTCGGGTTTCTTGCGCCAAAATCATATCTCATGGCCGCATCGAGAAGGGCGTATCCGTCTGCCTTCACCTGGTTGGCGTCGTCGGCGAAGCTCGAACCCACGAACCGGACGCCCCCGCCGATGCTCAGGCCCTCAAGCGTCGGGGAACCGAGGGTGTAGTTGGCCCACACAGACCCGTAGTAGCGCGGCACGGCCTGAGGGCGATTGCCGATGATCAAAGTATCGGTGGATTTGGAGACCTCCGTGTCGAGAACGGAAATCGCGCCGATCAGTTCCAGATTGGCGGTAAGGTTGCCACGCACTTCAAACTCCAAGCCGCGAGAATGAATCTGGCCTTGCTGGACCGAGAACCCGGGCAAAGCGCCTGGGGAGAGAACGTTGTCCTGCCTGATGTCGAAGGCGGAGAACGTGAAAAGCGCGTCGAGATTTGTCGGCTGATACTTGATCCCAACCTCATATTGCCGTGCTGTCGTCGGCGTGAATGGATCGCCGCTCACGTCGGTGCCGATGACCGGTTCGAATGAGGTCGAATAGCTTGCATAGGGCGCGATACCGTTGTCGAACAGGTAAAGCAGACCGGCGCGGTAGCTGGTTGCGTTGCTCGACTGGTCGGACGACGAGTGTGCCAGGAGATTGTCCGAATCCTGATCGAGCCAATCATGGCGCACGCCCAAGACGGCGCGCAACTGGCCGAACTCAATCTGATCCTGGAGGTAGGCGCCTGTCTGACGAAGAGACTGATCGCTGTTGATCACGGTCGCAAACGGACCAACGGGCTGGCCATAGACCGGGTTGGTAACGTCGATGGATGTCGCCCCACCCATCTGGTATTCCCAGCTGTTGTCGGAGTGCTGAAGGTCAATACCGGCAAGCAAGGTATGCTCGGCAGCACCCGTATCGAATTTGAACTCAGCCTGGTTGTCGAAGGCAAAGCCCTTGGCATCCTCGATGGAGTGGAGTGCATAGCGGGGAATGATGCCCGCTGCCGATATCGGCCCCACCATCTGAAGCGAACGCATGTCGACGTCGAGGCCGGAGTAGCGGAAGTTCGACCTCACCGTGACCTGATCGTTGAAACTATGTTCGAACCTGTATCCTGCGCCATATTGATTGCGCTCAAAGGAATCGTATGAGGGGTCGCCGATGTTGAAATCGGGACCGAGGTACCGCCCCAGGTTTCCTGGAGCGAGGAATTTCGGGTAGACCGAATTGAAGTATCCGCCCTCAGGGTCGCGCTGATAATAGCCTGAGATAACCAGCGACGTGTCTTCGTCCGGCTCCCACTTCAGCGATGGCGCGACACCGATACGCCTTTCATCCACATCGTCGTAACGGGTGCCCGAAGATCGGCCAATGACCGCGAGCCCGTATTGCCAGTCGCCGTCGCTCGTAACCGGACCCGTCGAGAAAAGTCCGCTTTGAATTCGCTCGTCGGTCCCACCTTCGACCCGTAGTTCGTTCGACTTGATGTTCGAAGGCTCGCGGCTGACTTGATTGACGAGACCGCCCGGGCTGGTCTGTCCGTAGAGGAGCGCCGAGGGGCCTTTGAGAACGTCGATACGATCAAGGAAGAATGGATCGATGGACGGTGTTCCAAAGGCCTGTCCGCGGGGCAGTTTCAGCCCATCGAGAAAATTGATGAAGTTGGTCGCGGTACCAAACCCGCCAAAGCCGCGCAGGAATACGGAATCGTAGCGGGAATTCGTATCCCGGTCCGCAAGGACACCGGAGGTGTAACGAAGCGCCTGGCTTACGGTCTGCGGGTTCTGTTCATCGATCTGCTTGCGGGTTACCGTCGTGATCGCTTGCGGGGTTTCGACCACCGGCGTGTCGGTCTTTGTTGCGGTTCGGCTCGACTTGGCGACGATTTCATCGGATGTATCGTTGGAACTACTTGCGCCCTGCACGACGATCGGTGCCAATTGCGTACTCTGTTCCTGAGCTGATACTTGCGCGACTGGAACAAGGAAAGTGGATACCAGCAAGATATGCTTTAACAAAAGGCTGCGCTTCACGAATTATCCCCATGGCCGGAGCTGCTAAATTTTGATACGTGATAAATCAAACGGGTCCGTCCTGTCCAGTTAATATGAATGCGTTCGTCAACTTTTATGTTGGCAAGTGCGCAAGGTCCTAAGACTGGTCGGGAGGCAACCAAACGGAGAAGAAGATGGTAGCAAGAAGCATGAGCACGGTGGCGAGAATTGGCCGCCCGCCTAAGGCCGACCAGGACATGGCGGCCGAGAGAATTATACTTGCCGCTACTGAGCTGTTTGCGGGCAGGGGGTTTGCCGGCACTTCGATGGAGCAGGTTGCATCACATTGTGGAGCAGGCAAGGATACCGTCTATCGCCGTTTTTCGTCCAAGGTCGTGCTGTTTGAGGCGGTCGTCGACCATGCGCACAAGAGCGCCGTGGCGAGACTGGAGAAAATGCCCCCGGCTTCCGGTGACCCGATGGAACGATTGAAGTCTCTTGTGCTCGAGCTTTTGCGCGTCAACATGGAGCCGGAACTGATCGCGTTGAAGCGCATCACGTTTAGCGAAGCGGTTGTTTTCGAGAAGAACGGGCCGATACCACCGCAACCGGATCCGATTATGGCGAAGCTGATCGAGACCGTGCACGAAGCGCAAGAAGCAGGTGCGATCTGCGAAGGAGACGCGACCGAGATTGCCTTCCATCTCATTCACTGTATGGTCGCGATGCCGACGGCCGCGGCAATGATGGGCAGTAACGAGTTCAGTTCGCGTCAGGCTGTGGAAGCCCATTTTCACAGGACATGGCACTGGCTTATCAATGGTGTGAGCGGCAACAAGACACCGTAGCTCCTGGATGCAGGAAGATGATGATCTGGTCTTGCCTCTCTCTGGGCCTCGCGAACTCATTTCTCATGACGCCCATCTATCGCGTGGGGATGTCCTAGCTTTGATCGTACATGGATAGTTATCTCTCCTATCTGCAGCATCAGACAGATCATTTTCTGAGCGATATAGCTGTCCTCAGCGAACAGCCGGACGCGCTTATCGCATTGGAAGCGCATTACGCAGTTGAGGCCTATAGCCGATCTCTCTTCACCGTCTACGATATCGACTTTCCCTCGAGGTTGACCAACGCAGTTTCTAAACGCCAAGCCGAGTTCTTGGCCGGACGTGCTCTCGCGCGCGCCGCGCTGGACAGGCTGCATCACGCCAAGGCGTCAATAACCATTGGAGAACAGGGCGCGCCTGCATGGCCGCACGGAATATCCGGCTCGATCAGCCATTCGCACGGGAAATGCAACTGCCTCGTGGTTGCTGGCGAAAATCAGCTGGTCGGCATCGATGTGGAAAAGGTGGCGGCCGGTGCTTCTCTTGACGCAATTTTGAAGGAAGCGCTCTCTCTGGAAGAGCGTGCTCGGGTTCTTCAACATACAACCTTCGATGCTGCCATCCTTGCAACCCTGATTTTTTCCGCCAAGGAAACCATATTCAAAACCTTGCATCCCATTGTTCTGCAGTTTTTTGGGTTCGATGCCGCAATCTTCAACGGTATTTTCGACGATAGTATTTTGTCCTTCTCGATCGTGAATTCACTGCATCAATGCATCCCAGCAAACAAAGAGATGCTGATTCAATTCGAAATTGACGGTGAATTTGTCAAGACATGGACAATACTCGAACGCCACACGCTCGAGACGCGGTTTCAGAAGCTCCGCTCTTCTTGGCTTCGTGCCGTCAACGCTTGCTGACGGCACAAGGATTTGAGCTCGATCGGTCGTGCCGATCAAATGCGAGCGGAGGTTTCTCGTCCGTCGTCTGCGGCGGGAAAGAAGCCCACCTTGATAAAATGCTCGACATAGCGATCGAGCACCACATCCGTTACCGGCGGCGGTGAAATGCCAGAGCCAGCGAGAGCGGCCTTGATCCTCTCCTGGCCAAGATCCGATTCCACCTCCGGACCATCATACTTGTTGAGGTGCTCGGCAAGCAGCAGGATCGAAGACAAGGAGTCATCGCCCTGCTTGGCTCGCTCCTGCGCCGCTTGCGTCAAACGCTCACGCCAGGCGTCGAAGGGCATAATTTCGAGACGATGTCCCGCTCTTTGTGCAGCCTTCACGATAGCACCGATGCTCGTTTGCATGCGATTGGAGAGATGATAGGTCGCGCCCGGATCGCCGCGTTCTATCAAGGCGACCAGTGCCTGCGCCACATAATCGACGGGCGCGAGGGTAAGGCGATCGGATCTGAGCTCCGGTGCCGCCTGAAGCAGGAGCAGCGATCGGATGAAATGCCAGAAGCCGATGCTCGTGCTGCAAATTCCCGTCAAGCTATGTCCGCTGACCCGGCCAGGCCGGTGGACGGTAACAGGCAAGCCTCTTGCGGCGGCCGCATGCATAAGCTCTTCGGCCACCCACTTGCTGGACATAGCCGGTATCCTCGACCTCATCGATAGTAAGCCGTGTTTCCTCCATGATGACGCAGGGATTGGGACCGCGCCGCGCGACCACCGATGCCGTGGAGACAAAATGGACAGGCGTGACGCGGCTTCCACTCGCCGACAGCCGCAATATTTCCTTCGCTCCACCAACATTTGTCGCGGCGAGGCGCGAATAGGGGTCGAATTCGTTTGTCGCGCCGCCGTTGTGGACGATCACGTCGAGTTCATCGGCGAGCGCGGCGAATTTTTCAGCCGTCAAGCCTAGACGAGGCTGCGACAGTTCGCCGGAAAGCCCGATAATACGATGCTGGAAAGTATCGTCCCACAAACCGTATAGGGTCAGCGACTTGCGTATCCGCTTTGTTGCAGCCGCATCATCCCTTGCGCGCACCAGGCAATAGATGTTGCCGGAGCCTTTTTGCAGCAACTCAGCCAGGGCAAAGGAGCCGATGAAACCGGCGGCACCGGTGAGCAGGACAGAGTTGATGGTCGCAAGAGTGGGGCGCGGTGGCATGAAGGCATGATCGGCGCGCACGATATCTGGCGGTAGAACCAAATCTGCAAGCATAAGGCTCGCCTCGCGGTCCGCATTGGCGGAATCTGCCTGCGTATTCGCCGCACCCTTGGTCGATCCAAGGGATATCGCGAGGGCCGCCGGTGTCGGATGATCGTAGATCTGACGAACGTTGACGGCAGGACTTACGGCCTCGCGAAGCAGACCGACAAGCCGGACCGTGAGCAGGGAGTGGCCGCCGGACTCGAAGAAGTCGTCAAACCGGCCAATCGACTGGCGTTCCAGCACGGAGGCGAAGAGTTCGCAAATGATCCGCTCGGTCTCGTTGATCGGCTGCGCGGTCTTGACGTCTGTCGTCGCCGGGTCGGGCAACGACGCGATATCGAGCTTGCCGTTGATGGTTCTTGGAAGGTCGTCCACAAAAACGATGACGGCAGGCACCATGTAGGACGGAAGCTGTAACCGCAGCAGCTCCCGCAGGCTATCGGCGTCTGCTGATTGACCGTCGCTCACCACATAGGCGACGAGGCGGACGGAGCGGTCCTGGGTCGTCCTTCCGACGACTGCCGCGCGTTTCACGCCCATTTGCGCAACGAGAGCGTTCTCTATTTCGGCGGGTTCGATACGATAGCCGCGAATTTTCAACTGGTTGTCGGAGCGGCCGAGGTAGTCGATGCCGCCGTCAGGCCGCCAGCGAGCCAAATCTCCGGTCCGATAGATCCGTTCGCCGGGCTTGCCGAAGGGATTTGCGACAAAGCGTTCGGCCGTGGTTGCAGGCCGTCCGACATAGCCGCGCGCCAAGCCCACGCCGCCGAGATAAAGCTCACCGGTGACACCTACGGGCGATGGATGCAGGCCCGGGCCGAGAATATAGGCGTCCGTATTGGCGATCGGCCGGCCGACGGTCGGCTCGGAATTCTCGGCAAAGTCTGCTCCCAGAGCGTTGATCGTATACTCGGTTGGACCATAAAGGTTGTAACCGCCGACACCCGGCGCCTCTCGCAGGCGTGTCCACAGGTCCTGACCAACTGCCTCGCCACCAAGTGAGACAAAGACCACGCCGGTCCCGTCTCTTCCTTGCGGCCGGTCCCGCTCGAGAAGCCCGTGCTCGACGAGATACCCCCCGTAGGTCGGGGTAACGTCAAAGGCATCGATCTCTTCACGATCGAACAGCGGCAGCAGTCGGTCCGGATCTCGGCGCAGTTCATCGTCGATCACATAGACTTCGTGTCCGGCCAGAAGCCATAGAAGCTGCTCCCAGGAGGCATCGAAGGCGAATGAGGTCGTATGCGCGATCTTAAGCCTGCGACCACCCTGGGAAGCCAGAACCGGTGCAAAAATCGCCTTCTTGTGGTTGATGAACATGTTGGTCAGCCCGAGATAGGGTACCGCAACGCCCTTTGGCTCACCGGTCGATCCCGATGTGAAGATGATATAGGCCAGATGCCTCAGGCCGGCCGGCCGCTCGGTCTCCGGCAGGGTTTTCGGCAGGCGTTCAAGCTCTGCCCGTGTCACCGCCTCGTCGAGCAGAACAACGCGGGGGTCGGCCCTGTATTCAGGCGGAAGAAGCTCTGTCAGAGCGCCGACGCTCAGGATGACTGTCGGCTGCGACTGATCCAGCATCGAGCGAATTCTATTGACGGGTGTCTCCAGATCGATGGGAACATAGGCGGCATGCGCGGCAAAAACCCCGAACAACGCCACGATCATCAATTCCGAACGAGGCAGCAGCAGCGCGACCCGATGTTCGGGTAGAGCCCCTCGGGAATGGAGAAGATGGGCAAGGCGGTGCGCCGAAGTCGCCAACTCGTCGAAGGTGAGCTTGGTTTTACCTGCCGTAACGGCATTGTCGTGCGGTGTGGCCGTGGCCTGGTTGACGAGCAGATCTGCAACGGAGAGCGAGCCGATCTCCATGTCCTCGCCCGAGATGGACTTTGGCAGCAAGACGCTGGTATCGGGCAGCGCATCGATGGCCAGAAGCGGCAGATCCGCGTCGCCTGCAAAGAGATCCAATACGTGCGCGTAGGCCTGGATGAGTGCTTCTGCCTGATCTGCCGCGATCACGTCGCTGCGGAACATCAACCGGAGATCGATCGCCTCGCCCTTGGGTGTGACCGACATGCTGAGAGGATAGTGGGTCGCGTCGCGAACGCCGGCATTTCCGATGCGGATGCCGTGCTGATCCGGAAAATCGAATATGGGCAGGTTCTGGACGGAAAAGAGCGTATCGAAGAGCGGACTATGCCCTGCGACCTGCTGCAGCCGCGTGAGATTGACGTGGGAATGCCGCAGAGAAACGGTCTTTTGTAGATGCAAGGTGCCGAGCGCCGACTTTATCGATTGCTGTCCTTGCGCTTGCACCCGCACGGGAACCGTATTGAACAGGAGGCCGATGATCTCGTTCACCTGTTCGATTTCCGCGGGTCTGCCGGAGACGACGTTTCCGAATACCACATTCGACGTTCCGCTCAGCCGCATGAGCAGCGTGCCCCAAGCAAGCTCGAGAACGGTGCTCAACGTCGTCGACGCCGAACGAGCCAGCTTGGAAAGCCCCGAAGTCGTTTCGGCTCCAACGGAGAGCGTGTGTTCGTCGCTATGCTCGGCACTTGCCTCAAGGCCACGGGCGGTCGGATAGAGGATCGTCGCTTCGCTGCCGGCGAGCACGTCACGCCACACTGTTTCGGCATCTGCCATGTTCTGCCGCGTAAACCATCGCAGATAGCGACCGAAGGCAGGCGGAGGCGATGTGCCCGCAGGATCGATGTAGAGCTGGATCACAAGGCGATAAATCAGACGGATCGACCAGCCATCAAGCAGGATGTGGTGCGCCGTCAACAGAAGCCGATGGCAAACACCAGCCCCGTTCTCCGGCATGCGGATGAGCGCAAACCGGATCAACGGCGGATGGGAGGCATCAAAGCGAGCGGCGTATTCCTCATCGGCGACCAGCCTGGCCTGGTCTTCGTCGGCAACCCTTTCCGAGCGCCAGGGAACCTCGACATCGGCGGGCACGACCTGCACCATCCTGCCGCCGATCTCGGCGAATCCGGCGGTCACTGTCGGGACAAGCTCGATCGCCCTTTCTATGGCTCGATGAAGACGATCGGCATCAAGCTCGCCAAAGAGATCCAACGAAGTCTGGGATATATAGACCTCGTTCGAGCCTTCTGCCGCGCCGACTGCGTGAAAGCGCAAGCCTTCCTGGAGCGGTGAGAGCGGCAGCACCGCACGCACCGCACCGAAGCATTCCTCAAGGCGTCGCTGATCCCAGCGGGACAGTTCGACAATCATGTCTTCTTCGGTTTGTCTCCCACCATCGACAGGCGTGGCTGCGGTCGCGAATTCTGCGAAGACGTCGTGCCACCCCTCAATGAGCGCGTCGATTTCCGACGCGCTGCGGCGCGCATGAACGCAAAGCCGGGCCCGATTGCGTCGCAGGTCTATTCTTACCGTCCAGTGCTCTGCTGCCTCATCTGTCGACGGCTCGGGTAATATCGGGCCGTCTCCCTCATCGGTGGTGATAATGGAAAGCGTCAGGTCGGTGCGAGGCGCATCATCGAGGGCGCCGGCGACATCGGGGCTGACGTCACGTGCCAGGAAGTAGGTCACAGCGAAGTCACCGCTCACGCTCTCAACGCTATCGAGGCCAAGAACCCGATGTGCAGCGTGGATGAAACTCTCGGTGAGTTGCGGCGAGATCTGCCCTTCCGCATGACCTTCGTGCGGGGCAGCGACGAGAATGGGGAAACGCCGTCTGCACCATCCGACGGTGGTCTCCGCTCCCTTCGGGAATCGGTCGCGATCGGCTTCGTCGATCTCGAGCAGGAGGGGCGAGGTTGACAGACGTTTTGCCCACAGCAGGGCGGCTATTGCGGCAGTGCGGAGCGCGGTCTGATTTGGCCGACCCTTGAGGTCGGGAAGCGCCAAGCTGCGCTCGGTCACCGTCAATGGATTTCCCTGAAGATCGCCGGCCGGTACTCGATCCTGCGCCTTCTCGAGCATATCCAGCCAGGATTCGGTATGGGCAACCATGTCGGTCTGCGCCGCGAATTCGGCAGTGCGGGTCAACCAATCGGCATAGAATCCAGCCGCATGCGGCGCGGCGGGCCCGCCATTTGATCGGAGGGGAGAGAGTTCCGCAAGCAGCAAACCCCATGACTCGTCATCGATCCAGCGACCCGGAGCTCGTAGTTCCAAAATGCGCGCCGGCGAAAGAGGATCGACTTGCGGAGTTACTCCAAACCAGGCGACAAATCGCTCGGATTCCTCAGGATTTGCGGGCTGTTCCTGCAGGATAGGGACTTCCCACAACTCGGCGGCATCGGCAAGGTTCCATTGCCCGCTCTCCGGATTGCGCCGCAGGCGCAGCGCATCGTGTCGCTCCAGCAATCCGACCAGGGCGGCAACCACATCGGTCTCGCGAGTGCCGTCGGCCAGCTGTATGGCGCGCATCGTCATGGTCGATGCTCCCCGGCGCTGCGCCAATATCGTCGCCAAAAACGAGGCGTCAGCGCTCAAACGCTTATGCCCAAATTCCGCCAGCTGAGACAATCGCAATTGCGGATGATGCGCAGCCTGCCCGAGGATGCCGATCACCAGTTCAAGCAGATGTCGCGCCGTCGCCTCATCGAAGAGATCGCAGGCGTAGAGCAGGGATACTCCGATCCTGCCGCCCGTACCTTCATCATGAACAACAAAGGTCAGATCAAACTTTGCCTGCGTCTGTCGCGGCTCATCGAGAGACATGGTCGCATCGCCAAACCGCAGTTCAGGCCAGGGTCTCGTGGCCGTGACCATAACCCCGAACAACGGATTTCGCGCGGCGGCACGTGGCGGATTGATATGCTCGACGACGCTTTCGAACGGCACGTCCCTGTTGTCGAGAGCTTTGAGACCGGTGTCATGGACACGTTGAAACAGCACGGAAAATTCCGGATCTTTCGCGAGATCAACGCGTACAACCACAGTGTTGCTAAAGAATCCGACGAGCTGGTCGAGCGTGGAATCATGGCGCAGATCGACTGCCGTGCCGAGAGGGATGTCCTGTCCGGCGCCAACGCGCCCGAGCGCTATGGCGACGGCGGACTGGAGCGCCACGAGCGGTGTGCCGCCATACTTCTTGGCCGTTTGCCGCAAGGCTGTGGACAGCCCTTCTCCGAGCCAATGCCTGATCTGGCTCCCGGAAAAGGTCGGCGCTGCCGGGCGAGGGCGGTCGAATGGGAGCGCGATCTCCACGGGGAGATTGGCGAGCTCGGTCTCCCAAAAACCTAGCTGCCTTGCATGCAGGCTCGCCGGGGTTTTGGGATCTCCCAGATGCCGTTGTTCCCACAAGGCGTAGTCCGAATAGCGGATGCTGGACGCGGGCGGCAACACATCTGAATTTGCACCATGTCCATAAGCTCGTTGCAGATCTGCAAGAACGATTTTGAAAGATCCGCCATCTCCAGCAATATGGGGCAGGACGAGTATGACGGCGACCACCGCCGCTTCGCTCCGCACGACCAGCGCGCGCAAAGGCGTATCGGTCTCCAGATTGAAAGGCTGATCACGAGCCTGGCATGCAAGATCGTCGAGCTTTTCCTCGAGCGTCGTCGACCGGTCGTTCAATGCCAGCGTAAGATCGATTTCCGTCACGTGCGGAGCGATGTAGGGCTCGATGATCTGCTCCGGTAGACCGGTCGCCCCGACCTGATATCGGGTTCTCAGTATCTCGTGCCTGCGCACGACCTGCTCCAGCGCTTCGGTCAGGGCCGCAGCTGAAAGAGATGAGCTCTCGTCCGGTCGGAGAATAATGCAGAAATTGTAGGCTGCAGCGTCTTCGGCGAGCTGTGCGTGATACCACATGCGCCGCTGCGCGCAGGAGAGGACGGCAGGCCCATCGCGCTCTTCGCGCCGGGGGCGATCGCTCGCAACGGATTGCTCTGACTGGAGGAGACCGGCACCCGCGAGCCGTTGCAGTAAAAGCTGTTGCTTGCGATCCGAAAACGTCATCTATCTTCTCCTGTTTGATCACGTTGAACGCCGTTAAAGGCGGCACTCGAAACACGGCTGGACGGTTGGTCTTGCGGCTGCGCATCGCATGAGGCGCGCAGACGGGGTTCAAGGTTGTTGGCGAATTGTCGCGAAGAGCCGCAGGATCATGCCGGCTCGCCCTCCGCAGCGGGACTGACAACGGCGCCGATCGCTATGCTGCCCGAACCCGTGGCGCGTCGTGTGCCACCGCCGGCGGCGAGGCAATAAATCTCCGCACCGCGAGCTCTTTCTTGCGCAAGCGCCCTGGCGTGCCGATCCGTCCAAAGCTCTCCCGGCCTCGCCAGCGGGACGCCGGGCGGATAAGGAATGATATATTCCCGGCTATGCGAACCGATGGCGGGCTCGAAATCCCGCGGGCTGGCTGTCCGTGGACCGGGCGCTGGCGGTCCGAATCCCGATCCCAGCAGCGACAGGCCCTTCATCAGAGCATCGAGGTCATTATCGCTAACGCCGAAATGCAGGCGCACGACAATATGATCGCCAGCGATCGTGACGAGCACATGATGTTCGCTGAGGAGCCAATCCCTGATGGCGCGCGAGCGCGGCCCGACACGCAGGCATAACACCAGCGGATCATGGTCGTAGTAAGGGTCGTGCGTCGGCGACGCGAGCATGTCCGCGGTCTTGGGGTTTTTGCGAAGCAGGGCTTCGAGTTTCGTCCTGAGGAGAGCGGCGCGCGCAAACTCTGTGGCGCCGAATTGCTCCGCATGCGCGCGTGCAAGATCGAGCGAGGTCAGAATCGGCCATGACGGAGAGGTGGTGTGAATGCGGTACCGTGCCAGGCGTACCTTCTCGATATCGGAGGAAGAGCCGAGGACATGGAGATACGAACCCTGACGGAGCGCAGCCATTGTCTTGTGCGCCGAGTGCGTCACCAGCACGGGCGCGCGTACCGGCAGTCTGGAGGCAACTGCAAGGGCGGTGCAGCCGGCCAGCGAAGGAACGAATGCGTGCAATGCCGACCAGGCTTCATCGATGACCAGTGCCGTCGTCGGAGAGGATGCAACAAGAAGCGGCAGAGCGCGATCAAGACGCAGCTTGCGGCCATCGTAGCCTGTCGCCGCGAGCACCAGAATATCGAATGGTCGACCCTCGCGGGCCCGCTGCGCAAGCAGTCTTGCGGTTTCTCCGATATCGATACAGGGGTTCTCTATTGTTCCAGCGCGAGGCGTGGACACGACGTTCATTGCCTCGGCGGCAAAGAGCAAAGACTGATGGGCCGTGCAGTCCATCAACACCGCAGCGCCGGGAAATCGAAGCGATTCCAGTGCGATTTGATTGCTGGTCGTCGTCCCGCTGGTGCCGAAGAACGTCGCATCGGCGCCAAATGCACTGGCGGTCTTGCGTTGCGCGTCGGCAAGAGGCCCATGTGGCGAGAAAAATGAGTCCACGGCACTGCCCGAAAAGCTTGCGTCGATCCGGGATAGGTCAGCGCCGAGAAGCGTGCGATAGTGGTGCGCAAATTCCGAAGATGCAGCATCGAGGACGGATGGCCAGGGCACTGCATGAAAATTGTGGCAACGCCCATTGGCCGTAAATTGAGCAAGATGCGTTGCGAGTGGCGTGTCGAACTCGCGACTATGCATTGACTGGCCCCTGACGGGAGATCGCAGCGATCCAGGCGTTCAGCAGTTCTCGCGCCATATCCGCGTCACCGGTCGCGGTCTCCAATTCGGTGCGATCCCCGAACTTTTGCCAGGAGGCGACAATTCGATAGAGACGATCGGTGCCCCGAACCACACCACTATCTGCCAAAAACGTTGGCGTAACAGTGCGCCGAACAAGAAGGCCCGGACCGCCGGCTATCGGACGGCGGCGATTGAGATAAGCGGTGTAGGAGGCCGCGTCTCCGACTGCACCTGCCTGCGCCAAGACGCCTGCCTGCGCCAAGACGGGCACGGCAAGAAGCGGCCCGATCTCAGCTGGCTCGACTTCCACATCGGCCACGACCAAGTCGCATTTGGCGACATCGCGGGCAGCGGACAGCAGCGCATGCATAACGAGCGCTTCGGCGGCCGCGGTCACGGTCGCTCTTGCTCTGACATCAGGACCTTTCGGCAAGGTCTGATCCGGCGCTATCCACCATGGGCTCTTCGGCCCTGCATCAAGGATCGATTGCCAATCATAAGGGTCAGACATCGAAACTGGCTTGAAGGGATGGACCGTGGTTTGGCCGCGACCGGCTAGAGCATCAAGCTGCAACGGTGCGGTATGTCCCGTTGAAAGATGTTTCTCGATGTCTTCGGTTATTCGTGCCAATGACATGCCATCGATTGCGGCGGCATGCGCGACCAGCAGGGAGGCATGCGGCGTAACGACGGCGGCAATCACATCTCCTGCGGTGATATCGATCGCCGATCGTGCGGTCTCGATAATCTTGGATGCGTCGGAACTCGATAGCTCGATGACCTTGGCAGCGCGGGCAGCGCCGGATATCTGCGTGGCCCGCCATAGCCGCCCTCTGACGGCAATCGCTTGGCGAAGCGCAGGATGGCGCGAAATGACCTCTCCGAATGCTGCGCGCAACCGATCGGGGCTGATGGGGCCTTGAAGCGTTTCCCACGTCACAAACTCGCGCATGGGCAGGCCGGAAAGCCGGAGCCGATGAATCTGCACCGGGAGGGCCAAAGGCTTGGACTGTTCTTCGGGCGGCGGCGAAAGTTGCTCCACCAGTTGCGCAACTGTTGGATACTGGAATACCGTGGCCGCTGGAAAATCAAATCCGGCTGCATTGGCGCGGGCCGCGAAAGACACAGCCGTCAGCGAATCCCCGCCGAGCGCAAAGAAGTTATCGTCGATGCCGATCGATTTGCCGCCGAGAAGCCCTCCTAGAAGGTGGGCCAGACGTTCTTCGCGATCATTGCGCGGTGGTCTCGATGGCACCTCAGGCACTGTCATTCCTTGCGGCAGGCCCTGCCGATCGATTTTACCGCCGTCAAGGCGCGGCAATAACGGCAGCACGATCACTTCGGCCGGAACGAGCGGCCCCGGCAAACGATCCGCCAGTCGCGCGCGAAGTCGTGGGCCGTCCTGTGGCTGCAGGCCGTCGCCGGAGACGTAGGCGACGAGCTCCGCGGTGGATCCGACGCTACGGGGGAGCACGATCGCTTCTTTCACCGCGGGAGCGGCATATAGCTCCGCGACGATTTCGTCCGGTTCCACCCTATGGCCGCGTATGTTCACCTGATCGTCGACACGGCCGGCGAGTTCAAGCCGCCCATCTTCGCGCCAGCGAGCAAGGTCTCCGGTGCGGTACAATCGGCTGTTCTTGCCGAAGGGGCTGGCGACGAACCGTAGAGCGGTCAATGCGGGTTGCGCGAGATAGCCGCGTGCGAGTTGTTGACCTTCGACATAGAGTTCGCCGAGCGCGCCTGGTGGGGAGAGCGTCAGATCCGCTGCCAGCACGTAGCAGCGCGATCCGGGGAGCGGCTGGCCGATCGATATGATGCCGCCTCCGGCGTCTTCGCTGCTTATTTTCCCGGCTGCAACGTCTCCGGTGGTCTCCGTGCATCCATAGGAATTGTGTAACGGCACGCCTTCGGCAGTTCGATGGATGGATGCGGCAATACCGGGAAGGAGGGGCTCGCCGGTAGAGAGAACGCGATCTCTCCCGGATATGACGTCGGGTGCCGCAATCGTCATGGCTTCGATCAACCCCGGCACTGCCATCAGATGACCGATGCCATGCGTTTGCAGAAGGCGGGCGAGTGCCGCGGCGTCCCTTGCTTCGTCATCCGTTGCGAGCACGATGTATTCACCGGTGACGAAAGCTTCGCAAAGTTCTGCCGTTGCGTCGATCGCCGTGGGCGTGCTCTTGGCAAGACGGGCACCGCCGCGGCCGCCAGGCCAATGGCCTGCCACCCAGGTCGTACGCGCTGCCAGCGAGCCATGCGTGGTGACGACGCCCTTTGGTTGGCCGGTGGATCCCGATGTGAAGCCGATATGGGCAGCTTCCAACGGCTGCGGCTTGTAGCCGGGGTCGGCGGCGTGAACCTGCGCCCCTTTCAAGAACGCCTCGACGCTGACGATGGGAACGCCGCCGGTCGTGAAGTCGAAATCGCAAACTGCGAGTTTTGCGTGGGCAGCATGCATGAGCTTCTGCAGGCGCGCGCCAGGGTGGCGAGGATCAAGCGGAAGAAAAACTGCCCCGCATTTCCAGATCGCCAGGGGAGCGACGATGGTGATCAATCCGCGGCTTGCGGCAACCGCCACCACATCCTGCGCCTGGATGCCGCGCTCCATCAGATGCGCGGCCAACCGATTGGCCTGTTCGTCTATCTCGATGAAGTTGAACCGCTCAGAGCCGTGGGTGAGCGCAATCTGCGAAGGCTTGCTCTTCACCTGGCGGCGCCAGTGATCCAAGACGGAACCAGAGCCATGGTCAACCTCGGCGCCGCGCGAAAGCTTAACAAGGCGCTCACGCTGTCGTGCCGGCAACTGGCTGACCGCCTGGCACGGCTGCTCGGTGTTGGCCGTCGCGGTCGACAATATCGACTCCAGATGTTCGAGCATATCGAGCACGGTTGCAGGAGCGAAAAGTTCAGTGCGGAATGTCGCTTCCACCTGCAGGACGTCGCCTGTGAGGAAGCCTTGGAAGGTCAGTGCAAACGGCGACGAGCCGTTGAAAATATTGGTCCATCGGACATCGACGTCAGGCAGATCCGGCCCACCAATATCGCGATCGAGAAACAGGCCA
>Ga0123341_1001193_pt1 | contig 18845 bp, 18 predicted proteins | sample Turbeapinknodule_FD_89959 | JGI IMG/M metagenome (GOLD analysis project Ga0123341, IMG submission 89959) | Root nodule microbial communities of legume samples collected from Mexico - Turtle bean Mexico pink nodule | ecosystem: Host-associated > Plants > Roots > Nodule | place: Mexico: Nepantla...
ACTATTGCAACTAATTATTTTGGTTTATAAAAAATGGTTTCTATTTCATGATTTTCTTGTAGTATTAATTTATAGATTTTAATGTAATTAAAATTTACAATAAATGAATTATAATTTTTAGTTTACAATAAATAATCTCAATTGAGATATTAGGGTATTTTAATTATTCATAATTTCTTTTAATCAATTTAGAAATAGAGAAAAAAAAGAAGGGTAGATCAAAGAAAACAAACAAAGTATTTTAAAATATTGGTATTTGACTTTTAACTATGAACTAGTTGGGAAAAATAAATTCTATTGGATCATACTTCCTAATCTTGAACTATCTAAGCATTCATGTCTTATCATTAATGAATTAACATTGATCTTATGATTAGAATGCCACCAAATTACATTCAGTCTAGATGGTTATATAAGGCAACAGTGCACAGCATGACCTCACAGATACATCATTATTTTAGAAAACAGAGTATATATAAATATTATAGAGTAGAAAATACTTGGTTTGTTTTGGCACCAGGTATGAACACTGAATTTTGTGAAAACAATAAAGGCAAATACTGTAGGACCAAACAAATTATAAGTCATGATGAAACTATGAAGAGAAACACATGGACCTGCCTCTTGCATTCTTTTAATTTCCTCTCTTGTCATTATTGAAAAAGTGGCCTCTAATCTCATGCCTATTTAAAGATTGAAAATAAAAAATAGGGTCTACTTCATTTCTACCTCCTTTCCCCTCCTAAACAAATAATCCTCCTTCCCCTTTATTTTGTAAATTTTAAATAAATGCACAACATAAATCATTGTTATTTTGACTTCTTTTAGATTTTACAATAAGGTTGTATTAAATATTATCCATAATTGGATACATTGGTTTAGGATTTCTCATTATAAAACCAATAAAATAATTGGTAGGATTCAGAAATATAGTATTTTATGTTACCACTGAATAATCCTATGAGGCAATATAAGTAATGATTATGTAAGCAATTCTGGGAACAGGTATACGGTTTTCTTATCTAGGCCCACTTAGAGGTACAAAAATTGGGTGGCAATTGCTTCCTGCACCACATCACTGCACCCGATCCCAGCGAAAAAGACGAAACTGTCCTTAAAATTTTTTTCCGAAATATGTGTTCTGGATATTTTTTTCCGGAACGAAATTTTATATTATGGATTTTTTTATCTAGGATTTTTTATTTTTTTTCCGGATTTTCATTTCCAAAACACAATTATTTCTTTTCTGGATTTGTTTTTCCGAAATGTATTATTTTTTAATTCTGGATTTTTTTGTCCTAAATAGAATTTTAAGTTTTCAGATTTTTATTTCCGAAACTCAATAATTACTCTGGATTTATTTTTTCAGAATATATTATTTTCAATTCCAGATTTTTATTTCCGGAATTAAGGGCATTTTTGGAAATTAAAAAAGTATGTTGGGTGCAGGTTAAAAATGATTGGGTGCAGGGAGCATTTGCCAAATTGGGTGTGCCTAGTACTATCTGGGAACATTGGGCTGCAAGTAAGCCCAAAGTTAATTTCAAAATTGAATCTAGGCTCGAAAGTAAAGAAGGAATGGTACAACTCAAGTGCTGGGAATTGTTTAGGAAACAAAATCTCTACCTTTTGTCTGTTGTAGGCCAAAATTTATTAAAATTATTTTTTTTGATAAATCCTGTTTTTATTTAATTATTGTTTTAAAAGATAAACTTAAAAGGATAAAATCATGAGACACCATTAAGAAGAAAAATAAGATTGTTCTATTATTGCAAAACAAGCAGTACAGAGGGTATATATTGTTGATATTTCTTGTAATTGGACCCTTCTTTTAGAGTAACATAACATCCCACAAGCTAGAGATAGAAAAATGTAAAAAAAATGTCAACTAGCTCAGCTTGGAAACATTAATAGCAAATAAATTTGGAGAAAGAGCTTTATGAATGTAACGAAGAAACACAAAGTAACTTCATCGGGCCTTATTGAAAGTTTGCATATTCATGTATTTATTATTAAGCGTATGTTACCAAAAAGATAAAAAATAATATGAAAGATATTGTAGAATCCAAACTTAAGTGATTCAAGTCTCAAAGGTTAGATTTAAAAAGTTATATAAAGAGATTGAAGTGGAAAATGAATGTAAGGGCAAGTCAAGCAACACAAATAATCTTACTGCTATTACGAGTGTCATCGTGAGCGTCTTATTAAACTTTTGAGCATCTAGTCTTTTGGGTTGAGTACTAAATATTGTGATTCTTCACTTTGTGAAGTTACACCCTTGTTAGTTTTATACGAGTTCTTTGTGAGAGTGTTTTTTTTTTGTTTCAGATAGTTCTTAATCTCAAGAGGAGGTTAAGAAGGTGTAACTTAGAGAGATTTGTTAACTCGTGTAATCAAAAGAGGTTTGTTAACTCGTTGTAATAAAGTGTTTTGATTAGTGAAATCCCTTAAATAATTGCTTAAGGGAGAATTAGACGTAGCCTTAGGTTTGGGTTCAACAACTATAAATCTATTTGCGTATTGCTAGACAGTCTCCTAGGACAATTTTGCTAAACGATCTGATAGATGAGTTCATTAGATAATCTATTTGATAATCTTTTTTTATCCGTTGTGAAAAGAGTCTGAGGCTCCATTCAACTCTCTTCCTTCAAGAGCCAACTATACCTACAATATTGACATGCCAACTTTTCTTCTTATATCAATGAAGATAATGATAATAAGTAATGTATGGGAGATAAGAATAAGAGAACTCGAACACAACAAATCATATTGGTTCATCTATCATATAGACTACATCTACTTCTTGGCCAACAAGCTAAGTCCAACTAGGCAGATTAATGCTATGATGTACGCATCGAGTATTATTTTGGTTCATAGTGTTACAATTGTAGGCCGTAAACAAGAGGGGGGTGAACTTTTTATGAAAGATTTTCGAAAGTTTTGAAGGTAGATTGAAAGCCAATGAGAAATCAATGAAGGAGAAATCAGTTCAGCCAAAAACAAATATGCTTTTAATATGATTCCAAAAAACCAACCGGTTGTTTTTATCAGTAGTTATGAAAAACCAAAGAAGAACAAATTTAAATGAGATAAATGATAGAAAGATCAGCACATAAAGTTTTATACTGGTTCACTCTTTACCAAGAGCTACATCCAGTCCTTAGAAACCTATGAGAATTCCACTAAGCAATCAAACACCTTGATTACACAACACACACCAAAGTGGTGATCTTGAATCCTTCAAGAACACACACCACCTTTGGCAAACAACACCACAAATCACAAAAGAGTCTTTGGATCTGCACAACAAAAGTTCTTACAGAAATACAATAGTCAAGAGAGAAAAGGAATGATAACACCTAGTTCAATCACAGATTGAGAATGAAAAGTACAAAACAATCCTATTCCACTCTTAGAAAGAATCCAAAGCTTGAAGCAATCTTAGAAAACTAATTTGAAAGAGATAATCTGAATCACTTACAACCAGGAGCATAAAATAGATTATTTAAACTCCAATTAGTTGTTAAAAACATTTAATGCAAGAGCCAAATCAGTTTTAAAACAATTAAAACAAATTAAACCACTTTAATAGAATTTTGTTAAGGATTTTCAAAAATCAACCGATTGAAAACACGAAACAATCAGTTGAATTGGCTTGACAGCAAGGTCAACCAATTTTAAGCCTTTTCAAATTCTTTTCAAAAATACCAAGTGTAAAACAACCGGTTGAAACGACAATTCAACAGGTTGATTTTCCACTTTCTTTAGAAAACATATATTTTTCAGGAGAACTTGAATCAAACAACCTTGGATCATAACTATGATTGAATTAACAAATTCAAAGTACACAAACCACACACACACAAGCAACAACAAAGTCTTCAAGCAATCCACTTGGATTTGGAGACATCAAAGCATATGTTCAACACGTAGTAACTCTTGGATAACCCGTTGAGCATTACTAACACAAGACACTCTTGGTTTAACTGAGAATTCTTGACACAAGTTAGTTCTAACTTAAATGAGTATTCTTTGAGCCCATAGTCACTCCTGGATAAACCTATGGGTATTCTTTACTCAAGCCACTCTTGGTTAACACTAAGTATTCTTTGTTAAACAACCAGTCCTGGCCAATATCTAAAGGTTTGGTGTTTCAATGATCTATTGATCATTAGGTTTGAAAACTGGGTAGGATTGAGTTGAATGATGAATACAATATTAAGCTTTCTCTCCTAGTTATCATTTTGTTGCCCAGGGAGGATACCGTATTTTGATGTATACAAGGGTTAGGCTCACTCTCCTGGGTAGCTGGATAAACACTCTCAATATTTTTTATGAAGTTCCTCGTCCTAGTGCTTTCATCTTCTTTAAGCTTGTGGATCCTTCTATGATGTTGTGAGGTTTGCTTTATCATTTGATTATCATTTTGATATAGTGCAACCCCTTCTCTTTTGACTTAGAGGAGTGCTCTTAATTTGACCAACATTTTGGCAAGATATCTTCTTTCCTATGTTTTCTTCTTCTTGTGAGGCTTTAAGTAGATTTTGAAAGAGAATAGTCGTTAAGAAGTTGTTTATAGCCATTGACCATCTTCAACTTTCGTGCTTGTCTATTTTGTGTTTAATGAGCTTCAATATGATTGTTGCATTTAATGAAACTTTGATATTTTCTCCTTTCTCTTCACAATGCCCTTCATAACTAAAAAAAAAAAAACTAATCTCCCTTGGCAACATAGCCTTTTGAACCAATTCATGATTACCCTGCATATGGTATAGGGCAAATAGTTGGGTCAGAGTTGAAAACATTTTGGGTGAAGAAGTTAATAAAGAAAACAACTTTAGTTGTGTCTTGAGAGATCTTTGATGTTTGTTTTATATTTGATTTTGAACGGATCTCTTTGGCAAACAGGCATTCCCAAAAAAAACATAAAGTAAGCGTATAGATATTTATTTTAAGTACAAGGTTGCTATGTGTAGCGTCTAATCTTTAATATGTGTTTCATATGTTCTTATATGGGCCTTATCAGAAATTGAGAAAAGATTGCACAGTGTTGTATTGTATGATAGAGGAAAGACTTGCATCTTACATGACCTCTTGTTTTTATAGAAATGTCATCTTACATATGAAGTATGATCATGTTTTATACTTAGCTGTTTTGAAGTGTTGGGATGTTGGACTTTTTCCTTAATAGTTTAGAACTCAACCACTTATAACTAAACAATAGAGTATTCTTTGGAACGCTATCACTCTTAACTAAATAACCGAGTATTATATGGAATGCAACAATTACTGGCTAAAATACTTGGTTACAAGAAAATATGATCAAATATTTATGGGGTTGCTAACTAAAAGAGTATAATGTCTTAAGACAAATACAATATAAGATTCACTCCTAGATTGCTAACAAACACAACAGTTTTCTATTAATGAGTTAGGTTTATAATATTTTGTTTAAGTGCTTGTGGGATTAATCTTAGGCCAAAGAATTTTGGTGCAAAAGTTCTTCCTTCTTCAAAAATTACTCTTATATAGAACGAGAGCTTGAGAAGAAATTTATTGTAAATCATTTTCTAGCCATTGTGAAACTTAGAGATGTTCTTTATTTTTCATGTTGCGTCTGTTGTCATAGATGTTTTGGAATACATAAAACTTTTCTCATGAAACATTTAATGAAAAATTCTATTTGAAGAAATATTTTGATGCCCAAGGTAACTTCTCAAGCCTTGGTTAAATATATTTGATCTCTTATTGAAAAAAAGTTAGAACTATTAGAATTGAGGGCCTTAAAGAAAAGGGGGGTGAATTGTTTATAAATGATTTTTGCAAACTTTGAAGATATAATGAAAGTCAAAGAAGAATAACAACCAAAGGAATGAAAGAACACAAGTTATAAAACAATTTTAGTTGAATTCCAGAAATTCAACCGTTTGTTTTTATCAGCAGTGAGTAAAAACAACTTAAAACAAATATTAAAGAGTTCAGGGAAAGAGATAAGCACAAAAACATATTTATACTGGTTCACTCTTAACCCAAGAGCTACATCCAGTTCCCAAAAATTACTGCGTATCCACTATGCAATCAAAAACCAGATTACAAACACACAACCACCAAATAAGTGATTTTGATCCCCTCAAGAACACACACTTCCTTTGGCACACCGCAATCACACTATAGATCAGAACACGCTCTAACTTTGTGAACACCAGTACTTAGAGAATTACAAATGAAGAAAGAAATAGGATTGATCACAACTGGTACAAATCAAATCAAAGTACACTACAAGTCCTACTTCACTCTTAGAGAAATATCCAAAGTCTTAAGCAATCTTGGAGAAAACTTGATTTCACAAACTGATCTTGTAAAGTTAATGCTAGGAGCGTAAAATAGAACATATATACTCCAATTAGCAGTTGAAAACATTTATTACTAAAGTCATATCAGTTTCAAATCATTTAAAGCAGATTTAACCAACTTAACAAAATTATGTTAAGATAGTTAAAAAAATAGTCAGTTGTTTTGTTGAAATAACCGATTGAATTGGTTTGACAGCAAAGTCAAACAAATTCAAATATGCGAAAACTAGTTTCAAAACCTTAAGTATGAAACAACCGATCAAAACGATAAAGCAACTGGTTGTTTTTCTGCTTCTTCATAAAACACTCTTTTGAAAAAGATTTGAATTAAACCAAGTTTTGATTCAAACTAAGAGTGAATTAACAAATTCAAACTACCCCAAAACACACCCAACTAAGCTACAATCAGCCTGCAAGCAATCCATGGAGATTTGGAGTCATCAAAACTCTTCTTCAACAATCTCCCCTTATTTGATGAAGACAAATCCCTGGTTTGCTTTGTTGAGATCTGTTTGAATTTAAAGGTACCTTCAAAACAATCAAAACACTAGTACTAGAGAGTAATTCCATCCAGAATCTCTTACACTACAAAACCAGTTTTCACTATGTGATTTCCATAAAGAAAATCAACAAAATCTGTGTGAAAAACCAGTGTAAGTAAGAGAGAAAATCAGAGTTTCCTACACAACTATATATCAAGACAAAACCAGTTTCAAACAACAATAAACTAGCATATTCTCCCCCTATTTGTCTTCAAAAATAGAGTAAAAGAGTATAAAAACAATTTGACAATATCAAATTTAAGAAAGGTTTTGAGAATCAACAATTCCCAACTCATTTCTTAAGAGAAAGAACCTGTCCTTTGGCAAAGGCTTGGTGAAAATGTCTGCCAGTTGCTTTTCTGTTTCAATGAATTTCACTTCACAATCTCCATTACAAACATGATCCCAGATAAAGTGATGTCGGATCTCAATGTGCTTTGTTCTGGAGTGCTGAATCTGATTTTTGGTGAGATTTATAGCACTTGTATTACCACACGACAAAGGCACCTTGCTAACTTGCAATCCAAAATCTTCCAACTACTGCTTGATCCAAAGAATTTGTGCACAACAACTTCCTGCAACAATGTACTCAGCTTTTGTAGTTGACAAGGCCACATAAGCTTGCTTTTTGTTGTGTCAAGATATAAGACTTGAGCCAAGTAGATGTCAAGTCCCACTTGTGCTCTTTCTATCCAATTTACATCCTGCAAAATCAGAATCAGAATATCCAACTAAATGTGTAGGAGTGTGTGAAGGATACCATAAACCCACAAATGTTGTTCCTTTTAGATATTTCAGGATTCTCTTAACAGCTTTAAAATGAGATTCCCTTGGACTAGATTAAAATCTTGCACAAAGACAAACAACAAACATGATATCAGGCCTACTTGCAGTGAGATAAAGTAAGGAGCCTATCAACCCCCTGTATTTAGTTTGGTCCACTGCTGTTCCAGCCTCATCAGCACTCATGTAGCCGCTTGTTGACATAGATGTTTTTGCAGCTTTACACTTTTCCATCTCAAACTTTTTGAGAATCTCTTTGCAATACTTAGATTGACATAGAAAAATGTCATCCTTAGTTTGCTTGACTTGCAATCCCAAGAAGAAAGACAACTCACCCATCATTGACTTATCAAACTCCCCCTGCATGGCTGTCACAAACTCTTTACACAAGCTATCATTAGTAGCACCAAAAATAATATCATCAACATATATTTGTACTAAAATAATAACAGAATTAGACTTCTTAATGAAAAAAAGTCTTATCAATTTTCCCTCTTTCATACCCATGAGATAAGAAGAAATTGGTAAGCCTTCCATACCATTGTCTAGGAGCTTGTTTCAGCCCATATAAAGCCTGTTTTAGCTTATACAGATGATTGGGAAGAAAATGATCCTCGAATCCAGGTGGTTGTGATACATATACCTCTTCATTGATGGTTCCATCCAAGAAGACACTCTTCACATCCATTTGAAATAATTTGAACCCACTCATACAAGCAAAGGCAAGAAGCAACCTTACAGCCTCCAATCTGGCTACTGGAGCAAATGTTTCATCATAATCAATCCCTTCTTCTTGGTTGTGCCCTTTTGCAACTAGTCTAGCTTTGTCTAGCTTGTTCCTGAATACCCACTTGGTTCCAATGATGTTCATCTAATCTGATCTAGGAACCAAGGTCCACACATAATTTCTGTTAAATTGGTTAAGCTCCTTATGCATAACAACAATCCAGCTTTCATCCTTAAGAGCTTCACTAATTGTCTTAGGCTCAACTTGAGAGACAAAGACCATGTGCTTGCAGTAGTTTGAGACAATTCTTCTGGTAGACACACCTTTCTGAATTTTTCCAATAATGTTTTTCATAGAAAGATCCCTAGGAATTCTTCATTCTTGGGGTAATTCATCTTGCTGCAGAAATTCAACCGGTTGTTTCGCAGAAACAGTCGGTTGTTTTTCTGGACAGTTCTCCAAATTCTTCAAGGTAGTGATCTGCTCATCTTCCTCTGCAAGATTTCATTGAGATTCTTTTTCTACATGGTTAGTTTCATAAAAAATAACATGTATAGACTCTTCTACAGTCATGAGCCTTTTATTATATATTCTATAAGCATGACTAGATAAGGAATAACCAAGAAAAATACCAACATCAGCTTTCTCGTCAAACTTTCCAAGACTTTCCTTACCATTATTCAAAACATAGCATTTGCATTTGAATACCTTTAGATGACTAATATTTGGTTTCCTGCCATTGAATAACTCATATGGAGTTTTTTTCAAGATAGGCCTTATGAGAACCTTGTTCATGACGTAACAAACAGTGCTGACAGCATCTGCCCAAAAGTACTTGGGCAATGAAGATTCACTCAACATGGTCCTTGCAAGCTCTTCAAGAGACCTCTTCTTCCTTTCAACAACTCCATTATGTTGAGGAGTTCTTGGAGCAGAGAAGTTGTGGAAGATTCCAAGCTTTTCACAAAAAGAACTAAATTTTTCATTTTGAAATTCTCCACCATGATCACTTCAGATAGAACAAATGTTGCTACAGTTGGTGTTTTGCAACCTCTTAGCAAGCTTCTTGAAGACAACAAAAGCATCACTCTTTGATTATAGAAAGAGTGTCCAAGTAAACCTAGAAAAGTCATCAACAACAACAAGAGCATAGTAGTTTCCCCCAAGGCTCATAGTTCTTGAAGGACCAAAAAGATCCATGTGAAGAAGCTCAAGGGGCTTTGAAGTGAAAACCACATTTTTCAGTTTAAAAGAGTGTTTAATTTTTTTTCCCATTTGACAAGTTTCACAAATGTGATCTTTCTCAAACTTGAGCTTGGGTAATCCTACAGCAAAATCCTTAGAAATAAGCTTATTTAAATGCAGCATGTGAATATGAGCTATTCTTTTATACCATAACCATGATTCCACATGTTTGGTTAGAAGATAGCCAATGAAAGAAGGATGTTAGATATCAAATAAGTAAACATTGTTGACTCTTTTACCAATCAACAATACTTGTGAATTTGGTAGACGAACTTCGAAGGTGCTGGATTTGAAGGTTACTTGATAACCTTTATCACACAACTGACTAATGCTCAGTAAACTATGCTTCAATCCTTCTACATATAGAACATCATGAATTAGGAAGTTGCTCTTGTCACCAATGGTGCCTCTCCCATGAATCTTTCCTTTATTGTGTGTACTGGACCAGAGCGTTGGGCTCGGTGCTCAGCTCATCGGACATCGGCACTTGCGTAGAGCAGGTTGGCTCAGTGTTCTGGTCGAGATAGTGGGCAATGTGAGTGGGCACCCATAATGCGTGTGTTGAAGCTTGTATATAAGCAAAACTTGATCAGCGAAAGTGCATGCGGTGTGTATAGCACACTTGGGTCTAGCACAAGTAAATACCCGTTAGAGACGCCTAAGCCCAAGAGCGTTAGGGTTTTCTGGGGTAAGCTGCATGCATGATACGTGAGGGCTAGAGCGCCTACAGTGATAGATGAGCCCCATAATGCTGGTACATGAGTTGGTATCCTGGAGGCCATGCTGTTAGGATTATGCACTCCCAGGAAGAAGATTTTGTACAGTTGTTACACTAAGATTGTGTGACAAAGTAACATAATGTCTTCCCATCATACCTACTTTCACTCGAGATAAGGTTCTTATGAGAGGGTTGTTACAATGAGGCAACCTAAATAGTCTATAAAAGGGTCTTGAGATCCCTGTAAAGGTACACCGTTTCTAAGACTGAAACTATTTACTTACTCATTGTTTCTTAGCCCAGTACTGACTTGATCGTCGGAGTGCAATCAACAGGTAGGCCCCCCTCTGTTTCAAACAGAGCCGCGTTCCAACATTCCAAGGAAAGAGCAAATTTCAGCAGAGACAGACAAAGTCACGACCTGCTCCCAGAGTCAACCGACGACCAGGTCAACCGGCAAGAACAGTTGCCCCCATAGGTTACATGACCTTCTTGCTTTAAACTAAGGTTGATAAACATGGATTTCTCCCCTGTCATATGCTTGAAGCAGTCGCTGTCAAGATACCACATGTGTTTTTTTTTCTATCAGGGGATCCTGCATAAGACAAAAATCAAGCAACAAGATTTGGTCCCCTTACAAACTTGGGTCCATGATCATTAATTAGATTTGTTGAAGCTTTAAGATTCTTAGGAATCCATTTCATAAGACCTTTAGGAACATAAAATTTCCTAATTTTGCAGTACCTAACAGAATGACCTCTTTTCATACAATAGAAGCAAGTAACAATCAGTTGTTTCAATTTTTCAACCGGTTGAAATTTCCTAGCAATTGAATAAGGCTTAGAAACTCCACTCTTCTTGCTCTGTGGATTAAAACCCAGTCCAGATTTCCCAAAAACACAATTTTGAGATGCTAGGACAGTTTCAAAATTTGATTTTCCTTTAGAAAACTTGTCCACAATTTTCACAAGATAGTGAATCTTCTTTTCAAGAGATTCACAATTTTCACAAACATTTGAGTCATTCTTGCAAGAAGATCTTTTGTAAGACTGTTTCAGATTTTCAAAATCATTTTTCAAGTTTTCGAGTTCTTCTTCAAAGACTTTGACTCTCTTTTCCAACCAATTATTCAACCCTTTTAACCTATTGTTTGAAAGAGCCAGTTTGTTAGCTTCTTCATGTGTTTCCTTGAAAGCATTAAGAAGTTGACTATAATTTTCACTATCAATAGAAGAGCTGGAACTTACACTACTTGCGTCACTTTCTTGCTTGTCATTAAACACAAATTTTCTTCTTCTTCTTCACTTGAAGAGGAGTTTGAGGAGTTATCATTGTAAACTTTTCTTGATTTTCCTTTCTTCTCATGCTTCTTGAAGTATTTCCTCTTTGTTAGGACATTCAGTTTTAATATGACCCTGTTCACGACATCCAAACCAAGTATATTTGTTAGAATTAAAATTGATAGATTTTTTGTTGTCATACCTGTTGGATAGGTGATTCTTGTTATTTCTCTTCTTAAGGAACTTGCTGAATTTCTTGGACAACGAGCTAAATGTTTCCTCATCACTTTCATGACTTGAGTCTTGACAACTTTTGTTCCCAACAACCTTCAGTGCAATTGTTTTGACACGTTTGTCCTCATTTTCTTGAAGGTTCAGCCTATCCATCTCCAGATCGTGCTCTCTTAGCTTTCCAAACAATGAGGCAATGGTTATGGAGGTGAGATCCTTCGATTTAGATATGGCAGTGACTTTGGGCTGCCATGACCTATCAAGACACCTGAGAACTTTGATGTTGAGTTCCTCTTTATCAAAACTTTTCCCAAGACTCATAAGATGATTTACTATGTGAGTAAACCATTTTTGTACTTAAACAATGGTTTCACCCTTCTGCATTCTAAACATCTCATACTCTTGTATGAGAGTATGCTCTCTTTCCCTTTTCACATCATTTGTCCCTTCCTGAGTTACCTCAAGAGTGTCCCACATTTCCTTTGCAGACTCACATTGAGATATCCTAAAAAAACTCATCAGAAATTAAAGCAGATGTGATAATGTTCTTAGCAATACAATCATATTGAGCTTTCTTACTTTCTTACTCAGTCAATTGGGACCAAGGTTTTTCAGAAATATCTTTTTCATATTCAACCATGGGAATAAAAGGTTTATTTTTAATTGCATTCCAAATAGTTTTGTCAATAGATTCAACAAAGATTTTCATTCGTACCTTCCAAAATTGGTAGTACACACCACAAAACAGTGGTGGTCTATTTATAGAAGCACATTCCACAAAAGGCAGTTTATCAGCCATCAATTCAGAATTTTTTATCAACTTGAATATCTTTCAAGAACCTAGCTCTTGATGCCAATTGTTAGAATTGACGGCCTTAAACAAGAGGGGGGGGGGGTGGTGAATTGTTTATAAATGGTTTTCGCAAACTTTGAAGGTATAATGTAAGTCAAAGAAGAATCATAGCCAAAGGAATGAAAGAACACAAGTTATAAAACCTTTTTATTTGAATTCTAGAAATTCAACCAGTTGTTTATGCGATTCAAATGGTTGTTTTTATCAGCAGTGAGTAAAGACAACTTAAAACAGATATTAAAGAGTTTAGGGAAAGAGATAAGCACACAAACATATTTTATACTAGTTCACTCTTAACTCAAGAGCTACATCCAGTTCCCAAAAACCACTGGATATCAACTATGCAATTAAAAACCAGATTACAAACACACAACCACCAAAGAAGTGATCTTGATCCCCTCAAGAACACACACTTCCTTTGGCACACCACAATCACACCACATATCAGAACACCCTCTGACTATGTGAACACCAATACTTAGAGAATTACAAATGAAGAAAGAAATAGGATTGATCACACCTGGTACAAATCAAATCACAGTACACAACAAGTTCTACTTCACTCTTAGAGAAATATCCAAAGCCTTAAGCAATCTTGGAGAAAACTTGATTTCACAAACTAATCTTGTAAAGTTAATGGTGTGAGCGTAAAACAGAACATATATACTCCAATTAGTAGTTGAAAAAATTTATTATAAAAGCCAAATCAGTTTCAAATCATTTAAAGCAGATTTAACCAACGTAACAAAATTATGTTAAGACAGTTAAAAAAAAGTCGGTTGTTTTGTCGAGATAACCGATTGAATTGGTTTGACAGCAAAGTCAACCAAATTCAAATCTACCAAAACCAGTTTCAAAATCTTAAGTATGAAACAACCGATTGAAACGATAAAAAAACTGGTTGTTTTTCTGCTTCTTCATAAAACACTCTTTCCAAAAAGATTTGAATTAAACTAAGAGTGAATTAACAAATTCAAACTACCCCAAAACACACCCAACTAAGATACAATCAGCCTTCAAGCAATCCATGGAGTTTTGGAGTCATCAAAGCTCTTATTCAACAAGAACTATACGAGGTTAATGGACTGTCCAAAGATGATATTAATCCATTATGAGAGGTTGTTGGTGTAAAACAACTTTGAGACACTCTTCAAGATATCTTTTGATGCTGACGGTTATTACGAGATCCTCTTTATGGTCAGATGAAGAAACATTCTCCACAAAAAACATTATAATCATTTATGTATTAAGGTTGTAGCATGAAATTCCAAAAGAAATTGTCTTAAGCTCGAGCCTATCAGACGAAGATTTATGAGCAAAGTGTTATATTAGTGATTGATTTCAATTGTATAGTGACTGAAAAGTGTGGTCACGAAAATGCATTTTTTATTGTGACATCTATTGACATCAAAAGAAGCAACTATGTGTCTCAAGATTTGATATAAAGATATTCATGTTTAGAATTTCTGTTGTAAGAAATTAATCAAAATAACTTAGAGTCTATTAATATTATTTTCTAACATGTTTGAAGTTCTATATACTTGATAAATAAGACATTTTTCTTTGTTTAGCCAATTGAAAAACATCACAAGGTTCATAAACAAACTTGGAAATAAGGGAAGTATTATGTAAAATATTCAAACATTTTCTAGGATATTGTTAAATATAGTACATTTGGAGGACAAAATAAGATGAAAAATAATTGTGCTTGAGTAAGTTGATGTGATAACATCGGTTAATTTAATGTCAATATTATTTATTTTGAAAAAAATCATAAAAATATTTTAAAAATGTTAATGGTTTAATGCTCATTTATTTATTATCCACGGAGTAATGCCTAACATGTTTATTTATAGTCAATAAGAGTATGAATATTCAAAATATAAGGGTTACCAACCTTTAGGTCACAAAAATCATTTAGCCTATCTAGTGGTCTATTTTGGTAGGTCACAAATATTCATGCTTGCTATAACAAATATCAATGGTGTGCCCAAAACACCCATAATAGTTGTACAAATTACTAGAATCAACCTTTTTGTCGTCATCATAAGGGGCTCCGTGTTCTTTCTCATTGAATTGACATCATTTAACTATATTTGTGAAACTATTATGATCAGACTGTTTCTTCCTCCACCTCCAAAACTTCTCTTAGCACCCTCATAAATTGGAAAAGACCATTTTGTACTTAAAAAATAATTTTGGATTCTACAATCCAAATTTTTTTTTTTTCTATTTACACCTTTTGGATTGTATGATCCAAAAGGTATTTTCATATTTGGAAACACTTTATGGATTATACAATCCAAAATAAATAAATAAAATCTTTAAAAAAGTACATTCTGGATTACAAAATCCAGAAGGTATTCCCGAATTCATAAATACTTTTCAAATTTTGTAATTTGAAAATATCTTTTGGATTCTATAATTTGGAATGTATTTTTTTTATAGAAACTCATTATAGGAAGGTACTGACGATCCAAAAATGCCTTATGGATTCTATAATCCAGAGTTTTTCCAGATCACCCATGTCGAAATAAAAAAACATTAATATTATATAGGATATTTTTGGTATTTTAAGAAGTATGAGTGCCACAAGAAGTTATGGAGATGCAAGAAGAAACAACCTTGTGGTCTTTAAGGATGATGGATCCTTGTAGTTGTTGTTGCTTATATAAGATGAACATGGAAAATAATCTTTTTTTTTTATTTCCCTTTGTAGGCCTTTAGGTCATTTTCTCTCTTGGCCCAATTATTGGGTTTGTTTTCTTATTTAAGTATTTTTGTTTATATCAGTTAAGACACTTTTTAATACTTAAAGTTTTGTTTTACAGAATATCACACCACTTCAATCTTTTTGCTTTAATTCATTTCTCCTTCTTAGTCAATCCAATTCCCATGGATTTATTATGTATCAGAGCAGGCTCGTCCCACTCTGCTTCATCGCACTATGATATTTTTTCTTTTTTCTTGTTTTTTTTTTCTCTTCAATCTTCTTTCTACATCTTGTTTTTTGTTTTCTTTTCATCAAATGGATTTGTCTCAGAACCCAGGAATGATGCTCATCACAATGCAACTTGACGGAAGTAATTATCACACTTGGAGTAGGGCCATGAAGAGAGCTCTCATCTCCAAGAACAAATTGAAGTTCGTGAATGGAGACCTCCCTGAACCAACACATGATGATGAATTGCACGAAGTGTGGGAGCGCTGCAATGTCATGGTCATATCATGATTTACGCGAACCTTGAATGCTCAAATCGCTCAAAGCACAATTTACATAGATAATGGCAAAGAAACAAATTGTTAATCCTTGGAAGCAAAATTTCATTCTACCGTGCGAAGATAAATATTTTTGAGTTTTGTACTACATTTTTGTACCAAACTATTTTTTTTTGGGTTTTATGGCTTCGAATATTATAATAAACGAACAAAAACACTATCACCACCAACATTCACCACAAACAACTACCATTACTTAAAAATGAAGAAGACATCAAACTCTCCATTATACTTAAAAGAGTATTGTTGGAAGTAAAAAGAGTACGAGGTTGCAGACAAAATTTATCTAATAACTTCATAATCTCTTAATGCATCTTTCTCATCTAATACAATAAAAAAATACATTTTCAGAAAATATAAAAATATATTAAAACGTTTTTAAATTACATAGTTAAAATAATATATTTTATCATTTAATTTTTAACTATTGTGATTACATGTTCTATAACAGTTCATAACGAAATTTCAGTGACGGAATCCTACACCACACTGAACAGAGCACTAGCAATGAACGATCCGAATTCTACCATTCTTTTACAATTTTGAAACTTTTTAATATATTTCAGGCATTATTTTTCAAGGTTTACGAATTTTAAAATCGTCATTTTTATCCCAAAAAGCAAAGGAAAATTCTTCTTACTCCTTATAAATTGTAACCTGCACCCTTTGAAATCTTCAAAATTGCCCTTTCATTCCAGAATTAAAATCTGAAATTAAAAAAAAAAAACTTTTTGAAAAGGTAAATCAGAATAGATTTTTATATTCCAGAAATGAAATTCCAGAAACAAAAATTTCAGAAAACAAAAATTTGGAAATATATTCTTTAAAAAAATTCCAAAATCCAGAAAATTTTCCTGAAAATTTAAATCAAAAAATGTATTCAAGAAATGGGTATTTTGGTCTGCACAACCCTTTTATTTAAGATAATTTTTATCATTTCAAATAAATATCCGGTACAGGTTCAAATTTGATTGGTTGCAGAAAGTAATTGCCAAAAACAAAAGCCTATGTCTTAAACCGTGTAATTGGGCTAAGCCCATGTGAATTCCATGTGAATCTTATATAGAAAAATTCAATATGTAAGAAAACTCTTTTTATTTACTAGAAAGTTTAATTATATTTTTAACTTTCTAATTCGTTTCATGAATGATTTTAGTCTTTTAAAAGATGTTAATCTAATTCATTCCTCATATGTCTAAAATTTAAGCTAATTTAACTTCTCATAATTTGAAATACAATGAATTTCCTATTTGCTAGAAAATCTCAAAATCACCACTACAAGTGTTGCTAACCTATACGGTGATAACCAATCGGTAAGACATATTGCACACAATACCAATTTTCATGAATGAACGAAGCACATTGATATTAACTGCCAGGTGGTTCGTGAAAGATTGCAACAAGGTCTCTCTCATCTTCTACCCATTAGATCTTTTGAGCAACCTGTATATTTGTTTATCAAGACTCTCGAAAAAGAAGCTTTTAACAAATTTATTTTCAAGCTTGGAGTTTCTTCTATTCGCACTCCAGCTTGAAGAAGAAATTTGAATTTCCTTTGTAGGCATTTGAACCGTTTTCTTTCTTGACCCAATTATTGAGTTTGTATTCTTATTTAAGTATTTTGTTTCATATCCATTAAGACACTTTTTAATACATAAAGTTTTGTTTTCCAAAATATCACACTGCATCATTCTTTTCTCCTTATCATTCTTTTCTCCTTAGTCAATCCAATCTCATGGATTTATTAATTTGTGTTGGTAAAGAATCCATGAGCAAAACTTGGGAGTGTGCCATTGAGAATTGCTCATCAAGGCCTTGTAGGAAACAAATTATAAAATCTTGTTGATGATATTTTTTGGCTGCACAAGTGCACGGAACCATGTGATGATAGTTGTTAAGTTCTTCCCAAGTAGATTTAACGATAGTGAAGTAATCAGTGATTATATCTGTGATTCTAGTGAGAAATCCCAATTTTTTAGAGATAGACACCATTCGAAAGGATTGTGACCAAAAGTACTGTTTAGGGTTTAGGGTTTAGGGCTTGATAGAGAACAAACTTTCATGAGGATGAATAAAGTAAGAATTTGATGAATTTTTATTAGATTATTGGAATAACATGGTGACAACAAAAAGTTAAGGTAAAATTCCAACGTACAAGGATCAAAGTGGTAACAACTCAGCAAAACAAACAATGTACTCGGTATATATTATAGGTATTTCTAGTATTAGGCTACTTATAACACTAGTGCAGAAATGTAAAATAAATGCGGCTATTTTACATTTACAAATGCGGCTATAGAACCGCATTTGATCAGCACGCATTCGTAAATCAGAGAGATACAAATGCGGTCATAGAGTCGCATTTAAAATAACCACATTTGTATCTTCTTCTGAATGAGGGTTTAGGGTTTAGGGGTTTAAGATTTACGAATGCGGCTCTGGTTATAACCGCATTCGTAAATCAAATTTACGAATGCGGCTTTGGTAATAACCGCATTCGTAAATCACATTTACAAATGCGGCTTTGGTAATAGCCGCATTTGTAAATCTTATTTTTTGATTTACAAATGCGGCTTTGGTAAATAACCGCATTTGTAAATAGTGTTTTTTTTTAAAGTGCAATTTGTATTGTCCCTAAACCATATAAATTAACCTGCATAATGATCAAACCCAACCAGACAATTACAAAAATATAGATATAAATTGAGAGGATCAAAATGTACATTTACAAGTAATCAAATTACATATAATAAAACCACTATTGATTACCTATGCTAGAGTTATAAAAATTTATGAAATATGTGGACCAAGATTCTCTAACATATGAAATGCCT